>OLWA01000620.1_pt1 | contig 43224 bp, 36 predicted proteins | sample 1673251 | NCBI WGS metagenome assembly OLWA01 (sample SAMEA3178937, study PRJEB25190) | human gut metagenome | biome: human gut; feature: human-associated habitat; material: faeces | place: Austria | collected 2013 | reverse complement strand
CTTCCGATCTTGTCGGCTTATAGAGGTTTCTTTGGGTGCAGGCATTTCAGCCAGGCGAATGAGTTCCTGAAGGCACATGGGGTGGAGCCTATTGATTGGCAGATTGAGAATATAAGATAATAAACCCATCAATAGATATAGTGCGTGGCTGTTTACAGACTAAGTACTATATCTATTAGATGGGTAAACAGACATGAGCGCAAGCAGAGCAGTGCCATCAGACAAAAATAGTATGGAATGTGCTTGCACAAATGACATATTATTTTTGTCTGATGATAGTGCAAAGCACGGACATCGAGAAAATCTTTGATTTTCGAGATGCACTGCGGCTTATGATATAATAAGTTAAGAAAAAGAGGTACACCATTGAAAGATGGTGTATTTTTTTGTGAAAAATATACAATATGCAGTGATATACAAATTGCACAAATGGGTGGCTTTATAAATGAAGTGGGAGACAGTATAAAATACCGCGCTGACTTTGTCAAAAAAATTTGTATACTAAAATTCAAAAAAATGTTATAAACAGCTTTTTGTCTAAGAGAATTAGGCATTCTGCGAATAGACTTTACTGCTCAGTATAATTATTATAATGCTATAAAAATATTGGTTACAAAAAAGGGCTATATAATATAGCCCACCCTGCTGACAAACAACAAGATTACGAATTATGAGAATCTTCTTTATCTTTAAATTCCTTGTTAAATTGTTCAATACCTTTATGGATTAATGCAAGTGTTGCTGCTGAACGGCTTGGAAATCGATTGTTGAAACGAAAATCATCAATCTGATTAAGTAATTCGTCATCAACGATTATTGTATATCGTGGTCTGTTTGTAGGCATAATTCAAACCTCCTTTTAGTACATATTATGCCTCGGTTCATATTATATGTCAAGCTAGAAGAAGTTATAATAATTGACAAGTAAATATTGAAGTGATATACTGAAAAAACGGAGCAGAACTTATGCAAGTGCAGAACTTAAGGCAACCTGATAAAATTGGAGGTGAAAATAATAATGAGTATAGAAACTCATAGAATTACTATTGTTATTCCGAAAGAGTTGGAGGAAGAGTTAAAGAAGATTAAGAAAGAGAAGTTCTACGATTGCAACAGATCTGTGATGTTAAGAGAGTTAATAAATAAGGGATTGGACAATGTGATTTACAACAATGAACATAATAGTTAGATGTTTATGCTAATCGGAATCTTATGAACAGAAAGAGGAGAAAGTTGTATGAATGAACAGTATGAATACACTATTGATTCCACATTATTAAAATACCAGTTGATAGTGCTGGACAAGATTGGCGTGCCGCAGGGATTTAATTATGATGCTATAAAGGATATTACGGTAAAGATTGATGATATTGAAAAGCAGGAATACAGAAATTGTCACATTGATAATACACAAAAGCACAGATTAAGAGTTCCGGCTGGTGTGATAGCATGGATAAAGAGGAATTACCCATTTACGGTGGCATATATAGCTTCGGGCAATGAAGTTGCATGGCAAAAGGATGTATTAAAGGATATACAGAAAGCAAAAAAAAAGAACAGTAGAATAGACAATCCGAGAGAAAATATAGTATTGTCTTGGGAAAAAACTGATGATGAGCATTACTCGCTGATAATAAAAAAAGGTAGTTACATAACGATAGAGGCTGCAAGAGAGACTCTGTCTGAAAAGGCTTTGACTTCCGTATATCCTTTTATCTATTCAAGTATAAGCAATATTAATATTCCGGAATATGCAACTGAGAATAAAGCGCAGGAAGGACTGGGGTCTGTTTTTGGAAATACAACAGGATGGCTGTCTGCTGAAGAATATTCGAAAATAATTTTTCCGTATGGTGGAGTGTATATCCTCAGACGAGCCGGTGCAGAAGAGTATGAGTATTATGTTGGAAAAGCAATCAACATTAACAATCGCGTTATTGCCTTTAAAAATGATACAGGGTATAAAATAGCCCATCCGAATGAGATAAAAGATACCGATAAACAGTATGATGATATTCTCTGCGTGGAGATACTTGTGGACAGCATAAGGGAGAAAATCGGAGGTAAAGAGAAGCTGAATGAAGAGCAGATTAATGCTGTTCTTTACTATGTTGAGGATATAGTAATACATTTTGTTACTATGATGTTACATAGTGAGGGAAAAAAATTGAAAAACAGACAGTTCAAGTCTGCAACCTCTAAAAATATCATATAAGATTCGGGCATGCCCGCGAAAAATTTTAATTTTCAGCTACGCTGAAAATTAAAATTTTTCGACTTCGTTCTGGCGCAAAAACGCTTAAACGCGTTTCTCCGCCAGACATCGCTTCGCGATGCAAACGGGGTAAAGGGAAAAAATTAAATTTAAAAAGGAGAAATATTATGATGAATAAATTTTATAATAGAAAGGTTATAACTATTATTGGTTTTACGACGGCAATATTATGTGGCTGCTCATCAACAGCAAAGAATTTTGCTGAAACAACATCCTCTGCTGTTGATGGTGCCGCAGTAAGCGAGTCTACGGAAAGTGTCACAAGTATGCCTGAGACCGAGGTAACAACTGGGGAGACGGAGGGAGAGTCTGCAGCTTCCGCCAAGACCATCGATGACTTAGTTAAGGAGGCGGCTAAGGTTAGTGACTTCACGGAGGAAGAGTTAGAGAGCATTGCGGAGGATGCGAGGGTATATGAAGCGTATGGAAGTGACGCAGAGACAGCGTTTGATATGGCTATGAAGGATGCGGTTTATGGAAAGAGCAATGGACAGCAGGACTATGCAGTTACACTTCCACAGGTAGTTGATGAGAATGGTAACCCATATCCGACTGATGAATATGGTGGAGTTGTAGTACCTGAGACAACTGAACCTGAGGAGACCACACAGGTTGTTGAGAATGAGACACCGACGAGTGAAAAGCCGTATGCAAACTTACCATTGACAAAGGATGCTGATAACGAAGAGTTCGGATACAACATAAAGGTTTATGGTGACAATGAGTATTTTGTAATAACAGACAAAAACGGTACAGTACATGAATACGATAATTTAACGGAAGCCGCAAATTGTCTAGATGAACTAGCGTCTGAAAAAGACAGAGACCCAGACCTGATAGAATGGGACGGCAAGTTAAATACAGAAGAAGACGCGGCAATGACTAATGAAGAACTTCGACAAGCAATAGAAGACGGTAGGGTGCATGGATACGTTCACTAGAACTTAACGACAAAAAGTAGTTGTTGAGTCTTTTATTTTACAGCAAATTTATGGAGCTTTGATGACTTTATATGTTATCAAGGCTCTTAATTTTAAGGAGGAGACAAATGAAATATATCAAGAAAACATTTAAGATTTTAATAGTTACACTGATGTTGATACTTATGGTAAGCAGTACATGTATGGCTGGACAGGATGTGAGTCGACTACACAGTCACCAAATGATAATTATAACGGAGGACAGCAGGATACCGATAAGACACATGGAACAACAGACCAGTTTACAGATGAGGAGAGAGGATTAGGGTTTAGTACAGTTGCAACAGGTTATCGTTTTTACATAGCTGAGTACGAAATAGACGATTACGTTTCTGTATGTTCGTTGAAAAAGATAATAACACCTAATGCAGTTGATATATACATGTCAAAACCAGATAGAGACGGATATATAATAGACAGATACAATACATTGAAAGAGGAGTTTAAAAAAGGAATTACGGACGGTGATTTTTTAAGCGGAGCAGCAACATCTGATAAAAACAATGTAGCAAGATTAGGAAAAAGACATAATATAACAAGTTATGTAAAGGATGAGTTTGAAGTTACAAGAGGTTTGCCGGCACCGATAAGGAGTGAGGGAAATGATTTTTTACCAAACGGACAGGCATTCAGAGAATGGATGTTGACACCTAACGGAGAAGGCAACAACGGTATAGCATTAATATCACAGTTGTGGGGCGAGGATATGCTTGAAAAGTTCCTTGAAAATGATAACTACCGATTAGTAGTTGAGCCGATAATGTGGAGCAGTGAGTACAGATTTAATAACTATGAAGATGGAAAGTACTGGTCAACCTTATTAAGCAGAATATTCCTAGGAACGGCGCAGGAGTGGGCATATTACATGATGAAAAAAGGAGACCCAAGTGGGTTAGGTTTATCAAAGGATGATTCGGGGAAGGGCTGTTATATTAATGTAATATATTCAAACGCATTACCAAGAAGTATGGTATTGCAGAGAGTGAACAGCATATTCCAAGTACCTGCCAATAATGGAAGTGAAAGACTGGATGCGTTATCAATAACGAGCTGTGGATATGGTGAGCATGTATTCCGAGCAGATGATTTAGCTGGAGATATATTGGCGACAGGTACACTTTAGCTGTAACAACGGACTACCCATAAAATAAGGGATTATTCCGAAAAAGTTACAGCTTATAGAGTAGGGTAATACTATACCGACTCCTTACAATGATACAAATAAAGCGTGTATGCGCTGTCAGCTGCCAGCATACTTTGTTTTCATTCCGTGCGTACAGGCTTCCATCATCATAAACAGGAATCCTGGTACACGACCATGAAACGGCATTGTATCATTTTGGAACAGACCACGGTGAATGCAATGTCCATATCATCCGTTATCTGCGTAAGAATACGGAGGAAACCGGGCATGGCTGGTCAGTGCAGATGAAAGACCTGCTCTGTGAGATGAACCGGGGAGCGAAAAAAATTCGCAGGCATGGGCGGAGTCTCTTTTCCGGAAGAAATTCTGTATGATTATGAGAAAAGATACATGGATCTTATTGCTTCAGGACGCAGGGAAAATAAGCAGCGTGGACACAGATTTGCCAAGGAGGATGAAAAAGCCCTGTTGAACCGCCTGGAGAAATATATGCACAACCACCTTTTGTTCCTGCATGACTTCCGTGTTCCGTTTGATGATAACATGAGTGAACGTGACCTGAGAAAAGTCAAGAACCGGCAAAAGATGGCAGGAGGATTCCGCAAAGACAGCGGGCATGAAATGTATTGTGCGATCCTGACAATCATAGAAACCCTGAAAAGAAGAAATATGGGGTTAGTAGAAAATGCAAAAAAATTATTTATGGGTGCACCGGCTATATTTTAGCCGGTGCTAAGACTGGTTGTGCAGCCGGAAGGCTGAACTGTTACTTCAAAGCTGATAACATAGTAATATTGATTGCTAAATGTTTCTCATTATGCTATCCTTTTGTAGATAACACACGAATGGAATGGTGACATTATGAAACTAAAGAACGCATTACTTCTCGCACTCACGGCATTTATATGGGGAACAGCCTTTGTGGCGCAGAGTGTGGGAATGGAATTCATCGGACCTTTTACTTTTAATGGGATAAGGTCGCTTATCGGTGCATTGACACTTGTGCCGTGCATATTGATTCAGAAGAAGTCGGGGAAGAGAAGCATAGAGGAGGGTAGAAGCAGGAAAGACCTGATTGTAGGCGGACTTCTGTGCGGGATACTACTTTTTGTGGCGAGCAGTCTGCAGCAGATTGGAATAAAATACACGTCGGCGGGAAAGGCAGGATTTATCACGGCGTGTTACATAGTTATCGTGCCGGTCATCGGTATTTTTATGAAGAAGACTTCCGGCTGGAAGATATGGGCAGCAGTCGGACTTGCGCTTGCGGGGCTGTACTGCCTGTGTATAACCGATGGATTTTCGGTGGGAAAGGGAGATATTTTTATTTTCCTGTGTGCTGTGGCTTTTTCTGTGCATATTCTTGTGATTGATTATTTTTCACCCAAGGTGAATGGCGTTGCACTGTCGTGTATACAGTTTCTGGTATGTGGACTTATATCACTGCCTTGTATGTTCGCATTCGAGGTGCCAGATATGACTGCAATATTGTCTGCGAAGGTGCCGATTTTATACGCGGGAGTTCTTTCATGCGGGGTAGCATATACCCTTCAGATTATCGGACAGAGGAATGTCAATCCTACGATAGCGTCATTGATACTCAGTCTGGAATCCTGCTTCTCAGTGCTTGCAGGGTGGGTAATTTTACATGAGAGCCTGTCAATTAAAGAGAGCGCTGGATGTGTGCTTATGTTCGCGGCGATAATACTTGCACAGCTGCCGTCAAAAATTAAGTAAAACAAGAAGTGTGGGTATGGAAAACATAAATCAAGAAAAATACCCACAGCCAAGCAAAAATGCAATAAAAAATAGACTGCTATGGGTATGGAGAGCATAAGACGGGAAAAATACCCACAACCAAGCAAAAAAGGCAAAAAAAATAGACTGCTATGGGTATGGAGAGCATAAGACAGGAAAAATACCCACAGCCAAGCAAAAAAGATAATAGAGAAAAGAAAGCAGATAAAAAAGAAAACGCGTCATATTGTAATTTAACTTACAATATGGCGCGTTTTCAACTGCATATACCTCAGCTATCTTGATATCTCAACTATCTCAACATTACACACTATTGTTTTAGTGTAGTTTGCCTTTTAAGAAGGCTCTAACTCCAATCTACTTGTTAAGATTCTTCTGCGCAGTCGACAGCATAAGCTTGATTCTGTTGAGCTGGTTAACCTCGCTGGCACCCGGGTCATAATCTACGGCGATTATGTTGGCATCCGGATATGCGGCGCGCAGCTCTTTTATGACACCCTTACCAACGATATGGTTAGGCAGGCATGCGAAAGGCTGGCAGCAGACGATGTTCTTAGCTCCGTGGTGAATAAGCTCAATCATTTCGGCCGTGAGAAGCCAGCCCTCACCTGTCTGGTTTCCGAGTGAAACGAGTGGGGCAGCCAGCTTAGTCATCTCCTTGATGTCCGTCGGAGCATCGAAGCGCTTGCTCTGCGCAAGTGCCTTGTTGGACGGACCGCGGAACATATTGATTGCCTTTATTACAGCGTTGCTTATGTGCATTGACTTCCTGCTTGCACCGAGGTTGTCTGCCTTGAAGTTCGCGTTCTCAGCGCAGTAGAGCATGAAGCCCATGAAATCAGGAACTACAGCCTCAGCGCCTTCCTTCTCAAGGAGGTCAACGAGGTAGTTGTTGGCAGCAGGCAGGAACTTGACAAGAATCTCACCGACTATTCCGACGCGTGGCTTCTTGATGTCAAGAAGAGGAATCTCATCGAATTCCTTTATAATCTGCCTGATGTTGCGGTTGAAATCCTTCATATATACCTTTGGCTGCTTGAGCTGCTCTATGATAATATTCTTCCACTTCTCATGGAGTGCATTGACCGAGCCGGGAACTGCCTCATAAGGACGTGTGCGGTACACAACATTCATAAATATATCACCGTACTGGATTGCCATCGCTACCTTCTTAATCATAGGAAGCGAGTAGGTGAAGCCTGAGTTGCTCTCAAGTCCCTGCACGCTCAGCGATATAACCGGAATATCAGGGTAGCCTGCCTTTATGAGGGCACGGCGGATAAATCCGATATAGTTCGACGCACGGCAGCCACCACCTGTCTGTGTGATGACAAGAGCTGTCTTTGTGAGGTCATATCTGCCTGAGAGCACTGCCTCCATCATCTGTCCTACCACGATAAGAGAAGGGTAGCAGGCATCATTGTTGACATACTTAAGACCTGTATCGACTGCAGACTTGCTCACATTCTTCAGTACTTCGACATTGTAGCCGCAGAAATTGAGAGCAGGCTCAATGAGGTCGAAGTGTATAGGTGACATCTGCGGACAGAGAATAGTGTAATTGCTGTCGCGCATTTCCTTGGTAAATTCTTTTCTGTGGTAAGCACTTGATACGATGCTGCGCTTGTAGTTGTTGTGCTCACGAACCTTTATGGCGGAGATGAGTGAACGGATACGGATTCTTGCGGCACCGAGGTTGTTTACCTCATCTATCTTTAATACGGTGTAAATCTTTCCTGCTGAGGAGAGTATATCATTCACCTGGTCGGTTGTGACGGCGTCAAGTCCGCAGCCGAAGGAGTTGAGCTGTATCATGTCAATGTTGTCCTTGTCGCGGATGAAGCTTGCTGCGGCGTACAGTCGTGAATGGTACATCCACTGATCCATTACGATGAGAGGACGCTCAACCTTTCCGAGGTGTGATATAGAATCCTCTGTGAGAACAGCTATTCCATAGCTGTTGATAAGCTCAGGGATACCATGGTTAATCTCAGGGTCGATATGGTATGGACGGCCTGCGAGAACTATAGCGTGTCTTCCTGTCTCCTCAAGGTATTTGAGGGTTTCATCACCCTTCTTCATAATATCGCGGCGGCATTCTGCTAATTCATCCCATGCGGCCTGGCATGCGGCGGTAACATCCCTGGAGGAGATGTTGAACTGACCTCCGATTTCCTTGGAGAGACGCTTTGCAAGAACCTTCTCGTCCTCAAATGAGAGGAAAGGATTCATAAAAAGTATATTCTCTGTCACAAGCTCTTCTACGTTATTCTTGATGTTCTCAGCGTAGGAGGTTACGATAGGGCAGTTGTAGTGGTTGTTAGTGTTCTCTATTTCCCTGCGCTCATAAGGTATGCAAGGATAGAAGATAAATTTTATTCCCTGCTTGATAAGCCACGTTACATGACCATGTGCGAGCTTGGCAGGATAACACTCAGACTCACTAGGGATGGATTCAATTCCCAGCTCATATATCTTACGACTTGACTCAGGCGAGAGAACAACGCGGAAGCCGAGCTTTGTAAAGAATGTGAACCAGAATGGATAGTTCTCGTACATATTGAGTACACGCGGGATACCTACAACACCGCGTGGTGCATCTGTTATCTCAAGAGGTTCATAAGAGAAAAGACGCTTGTTCTTGTATTCAAAAAGATTTGGCACATGGTCTTTATTCTTTTCCTTGCCGATACCACGTTCGCAGCGGTTTCCGGATATGAACTGTCTTCCGCCGGAGAAACGGTTGATTGTGAGGAGACAGCTGTTGGTACAGCCCTTGCAGCGTGCCATTCTTGTCTCGTATGTAAGCTCATTGATTTTCTCAATAGAAAGCATAGTGGTATCCTGACCTTCGTAGCGCTCTCTTGCTACAAGGGCGGCACCGAAGGCGCCCATGATTCCTGCAATATCAGGACGTATAACCTCTACACCTGTAATTTTTTCAAGGCTTCTAAGGACAGCGTCATTGTAGAAGGTACCACCCTGGACAACAATCTGGTGACCTAAATCCTTAGGGTCTGAAATCTTGATAACCTTGTAAAGCGCGTTCTTGATAACAGAGTAGGCAAGTCCGGCAGATATATCCGCCACGCTTGCACCCTCCTTCTGCGCCTGCTTAACCTTGGAGTTCATGAATACGGTACATCTTGTACCGAGGTCTATAGGGTGAGGCGCAAAGAGAGCCTCTTTTGCGAAATCCTCAACAGAGTAGTTCAGCGACTTTGCAAATGTCTCTATGAAAGAACCGCAGCCTGAGGAGCATGCCTCATTGAGCTGGACACTGTCAACGGTGTTATTTTTAATCTTGATACATTTCATATCCTGACCGCCTATATCGAGGATACAGTCAACCTCAGGGTCAAAAAATGCGGCGGCATAATAGTGGGATACAGTCTCAACCTCACCCTCATCGAGCATGAGGGCTGCCTTTATAAGTGCCTCACCATAGCCTGTTGAACATGAGCGCACGATATGCGCATCGGCAGGAAGGATGGAATATATCTCCTTTATCGCCTTTATGGATGTTGCGAGAGGGCTTCCGTTGTTGCTGCTGTAGAAGGAGTAGAGAAGTGTTCCGTCCTCTGCTACCACTGCAGCCTTCGTTGTGGTAGAGCCGGCATCTATTCCGAGATAGCAGTTGCCGGAGTAGCTCTCAAGACTGCCCTTGATAACGCGGTGGCTGTCATGGCGTGCGCGGAATTCCTTGTAGGCCTCCTGCGTGGCGAACAGAGGCTCCATACGCTCTACCTCAAAGTCCATCTTAATCTTATTGTGAAGCTTGGTGATGAGAGCGTCAATATCAATGGCAATCTCAGCTTTGGCGGTCATTGCCGAACCTACAGCCGCAAAAAGATGTGAGTGCTCAGGTGCAATGATGTTCTCAGGACCAAGATTAAGCGTGCGGATAAAAGCATTCTTAAGCTCAGACAGGAAGTGAAGAGGTCCGCCTAAGAAGGCAACATTTCCGCGGATAGGCTTACCGCAGGCAAGTCCGCTTATGGTCTGGTTTACAACTGCCTGAAAAATGGAGGCGGATAAGTCCTCCTTGGTTGCTCCCTCATTGATAAGAGGCTGTATATCGGACTTTGCAAATACTCCGCATCGGGCAGCTATAGGGTATATTGCATGATAATTTTTGGCATACTCATTAAGACCGGTTGCATCGGTCTGTAAAAGGGTAGCCATCTGGTCGATGAATGAGCCTGTACCACCGGCACAGATACCGTTCATACGCTGGTCGATACCGTTGGTAAAATAGATTATCTTGGCATCCTCGCCGCCAAGCTCTATGGCAACATCTGTCTGAGGAGCGTAGTCGCTTAGCGCTGTTGATACGGCTACGACCTCCTGGGTAAACGGAACCTCAAGATGGCTTGCAAGTGTAAGACCACCGGAACCGGTTATGACAGGGTGTACGCTTATTGCGCCAAGCTTATCCTTAGCCTTGACAAGAAGACCTGCAAGAGTCTCCTGAATGTTGGCGAAATGTCTTTCGTAATCTGAAAACAATATATTGTTAGCTTTATCAATAATTGCTATTTTGACTGTAGTGGAACCAATGTCAATTCCAAGTCTGTATTCGGATGTCATCATGAGAATACATCTCCTTTATCTATAAATAATAAGAAAGGTTACAAAACCCAAGTATGTTACATTATATTATAATTTTTTTCAAATATCAATAGCAACCGTCATTGACAAAATATTAAAAAAAAATTATACTAAAATTGATTTGTTTATAAAAATATGTCCAAAACAATAGATATCAGGCTATTGGGAATAGAGGTAGTCCGTATGTATAAGATATTTTTAAGTTCGGAGCATCATGGAACGGTGCGAAGAAATGAGATAGAGCCGGGATGCTGGATTGCCATGACGGCACCGAGTGCTGATGAGCTGCAGACGGTTGCGTCAGAGTGCAGCATCCAGCTTGAAGACCTTAGGGCAGCACTTGATGACGAGGAGCGCTCACGTATACAGGTCGAGGATGATTATACACTTATAGTTGTTGATATTCCCGTCATTGAAGAGAGAAACGGCAAGGACTGGTACGGAACAATACCTCTTGGTATTGCTGTAACTGACAGCCAGATAATAACTATCTGCCTTGAAGATACCCCTGTTCTTAACAACTTTATGGATGGAAGGGTGAGGGAATTCTATACCTACAAGAAGACAAGATTCATCCTTCAGATTCTGTACAGAAATGCAACGCTTTTCCTCAATTATCTCAGAAATATAGATAAAAGAAGCGAACTGCTTGAGAAGAAGCTTCGTGAAGACCAGAAGAATAAGGAGCTGTTAGAGCTTCAGGAACTGGAAAAGTCACTCGTGTATTTCACAACGTCCCTAAAGGGCAATGAGCTTGTGCTTGAGAAGCTTTTCCGGATAGATAAGATTAAGAAATATCCTGAGGATGAAGACCTGCTTGAGGATGTCATTGTCGAGAACAAGCAGGCGATTGAGATGGCCAGTATATACAGCGGCATTTTAAGCGGAAGCATGGATGCTTTTGCTTCAATTATTTCCAATAACCTGAATCAGTCGATGAAGTTTCTTGCCACAGTTACGATAGTACTTTCTATCCCGACTATGGTGGCGAGCTTTTACGGAATGAATGTGTCTACATCAGGAATGCCGTTTGCAGACAGCCCGTTTGGCTTCCTGATAGTCATAGGATTTTCCATAATCCTGTCATTTATTGTGTCGATTATCTTCTGGAAGAAGGATTTGTTTTAGAAGCTGATGGCTGTCAGGCTTATGCTTCGGGATTGTAGGGATGCCTGTTTGAATATGAGGGAAAAATAATTATTGAGAAAAGGAAAGAGAAAGAGTGAATAATTTTTTAGCAAAACTTGAAAAGAAATACGGAAGATATGCGATAAAGAATCTTATTATTTATGTGCTGGCAGCTTATGGAATCGGCTATGTGCTTTTGCTTACGGCTCCGGCTGCATACAGCTATCTGGAGCTTAATCCCGCACTTGTTATGAAGGGACAGGTGTGGAGGCTTATAACGTGGGTATGCACGGTTCCCGAGAGCTTTTCCTTCTTTATATTGTTTATGTTTATGTTCCAGTATTTTATAGGTTCTTCGCTTGAGAAATATTGGGGAAGCTTCCGCTATAACTGCTATGTATTTTCCGGTATATTTTTTATGACAATCAGTACAATGATAGTCTACTGGATTACAGGAATCAGCATGAGCCCGAGCACGTACTATATCAATATGGCATCTTTTCTGGCATTTGCAGTATGCTTTCCTGATGTCCAGGTGTACTTTATGATGGTTATTCCTATTAAGATTAAGTGGCTTGCGATTATAGATGTGATTTATATGGGTTATGAATTTATTGCTGTCGGAAAATACAAGAGCCTTTACTCCGCTGCCTATGGTGCGGCTGGAGTCCAGTATGCGTCACAGCTTATATGGGCTACGAGAGTGAGCATCATTGTATCCGTGCTTAATTTTATCCTGTTCTATTTCGGAACAAGAAATATGAAAAGATTCGCTCCTAAGGAAATGCACCGCAGGTATGTCTACAAGAAAAACGTCAAGGCAGCGGCAGCTCCTAACGGAACTAAGCATAAGTGTGCTATCTGCGGAAGAACTGAGAAGGATGGGGATAATCTTGTTTTCCGTTACTGCTCTAAGTGTAATGGTAACTATGAATTCTGTCAGGAGCATCTGTACACGCACAAGCATTTTGAGTAATTCAATAAGGAAGCGGAATTGATATGAAAAAGGCATTGATTATAGGTGCGGGTGGTTTTGTCGGGAGTTATCTGGCTGGCTGCCTGCAAAATGAATTTGGCATGGAAGTATATGCAACCAAGCTTCCCGGTACACAGACACAGGATGAATTGCTGTTTCTTGGGGAGAGGATTTATGAACTTGATATTCTGAATAAGAATGACATAGTTGAACTGCTGTTCGCGGTCAGGCCGGACTATATATATCATCTGGCTGCACAGAGCTCGGTGAGTGTGGCGTGGAAGGAGCCTGCGCTCACTATAGATGTGAATATCAAGGGAAGTGTGAATCTGATGGATGCAGTCAGGGAGCTGTACTATAAGCCGCGGGTGCTTTTGATTGGCTCCGGCGAGGAATACGGACATATTCTGGAGAATGAGACACCGATAAGCGAGGCTACCATGCTGCGTCCGGGAAATATATATGCAGCCACGAAGGTGTGCCAGAATATGATTGGAACCATATACTCTAAGGCTTATGATATGGAGATTATGCTTGTGAGGGCATTCAATCATGTCGGCCCCGGACAGTCACCGATATTTGTGGTGTCGGATTTCTGTAAGCAGGTTGCGGAGATTGAGAACGGGTTAAGGGAACCGGTTATGTATGTGGGAAATCTTGCGGCGAGAAGAGATTTTACGGATGTAAGGGATGTCGTGAGAGCTTATGGACTGCTTTCGCTTAAAGGCAGGGCAGGCGAGACTTACAATGTCGGCAGTGGAAATGCTGTGGAGATAAGAGCAATGCTTGACATGATAATAGGAATGTCGAGCGCTGATATAGAGGTAAAGGTTGACCAGAATAAGATAAGACCGGTTGATGTCCCGGTTATAGAGGCGGATATCACCAAGATAAATGAACAGACGGGATGGAAGCCGGATATTCCATTGAATCAGACCATAAAGGAAATACTTGATTACTGGCGTGAGAGGACAGGGGGTGAAAAGCTTGAGTGAGGAAGCATTATTTGATACCAATGAGATGACAAGTTCAAAAAGATACCTTCACACTCCAAGTGAATTTGCAAGAAAGAAGCTTATATATGTACAGGAGACCGGAAAGCTTAAAAGCATCAAGCCTCATGTAAGCAGCAGAAGCAATCTGGAATCCTATCTTTTTATGGTTGTTATGTCAGGAAACGGAAGAGTGTCATTTGACGGGAAGGATTACAGTGTAAAGGCCGGGGACTGCGCTTTTATTGACTGCCGCAGAAGCTATGAGCATTGCAGCGGAGAGGATTCACAGTGGGAGCTTATGTGGGTTCACATGGATGGGGCACTGCTTAGGGATTATTATGGAATATTCCTTGAAAAAAATGGAGGTTCGCCTGTCTTTAAGGCAGCAGATATAAAGAAATACAGCGGCATTATTGATGAGGTTATGTCCAATCAGGATGAGAAGGACATTACAAGTGAGTATGTAAGCCATAATCTGCTCACTAATCTTGTCACAACCATGCTTGTTGAGATTATCAACGAGGATAATAAGAAGCTCAATCCGGATATACTCAACAGTATCCGCGAATCTGTAAATGCCAGGTTCAAGGAGGAGGATCTGCTTGAGAGCGTGTGCGGTGAATACGGCATGGATGAGATAGCCATAAACAGGCAGTTCAAGGACAAGTACGGAATTGACCTGTGCGACTATATTCTCAACAGAAGATTTAACTGTGCCAAGGAGCTTTTAAGATTTTCGGTAAAGCCGGTGAAGGAGATAGTGGTTGAATCAGGTATAATGAACACGGATTTGTTCAGACACCTTTTTATTGAAAATGAGGGCATGACTGCCGAGGAATATAGGAAAAAGTGGGCACAGTGGAACAGAGGATAAAAAAGTGCTTGCATTCTATAGAATAGTGTGATATAGTATTAACTGATTTATGATACATGTTGACTGGCAAGAGTGGGTGTGAACCCACTCTTTCGTTTTACTTTAGGGTTTTCTATTTTATGGGAAGCCCAGGTGGATGTGTTTTAACAGGAAAGGACATTATGGCAAGAAGAGAGGAATATGAGGCAAAGGCCGAGGCAATGATTACTCCTATAATAGAGGCTAATCATTTTGAACTGGTTGATGTTGAGTATGTGAAGGAAGGCAGCAGCTGGTACCTTAGAGCTTATATTGACAAGGAGGGCGGAATCACGGTGGATGACTGCGAGCTTGTGAGCAGGGCATTTTCCGATTTGCTTGATAAGGAAGATTTCATTGAAGATGCGTACATTCTTGAGGTCAGCTCACCGGGACTTTTAAGACCGCTCAGGAAGGATAAGGATTTTAGGCGGAATATTGGCAATGAGGTTGAGTTAAGACTCTACAAGGCGGTCAACAAGGTGAAGGAGGACCGCGGTATTCTTACGGCATTTGATGACAGTACGGTTACAATAGAGCATGAGGATGGCACAACAGCTGTTTACGAAAGGGCAGCACTTGCACTCATAAGACTTGCATTCGATTTTTAAAAACATACAGTCTATAAGATTTAAGATGTGAAACATCAATTTTATATGGGCAGGAAGCGGAGCGGATTGCGTATATCATTGACATTATAGCGATAATATGGTCAGAAATGGAGGATATGATGAACAAGGAATTAATTGAAGCACTTAATGCGCTTGAGAAGGAGAAGGAGATAAGCAAGGAGAAGTTACTTTCGGCTATAGAGACTTCACTTCTTACAGCTTGCAAGAATCACTTTGGAAAGGCAGATAATTTTAAGGTGACAATCAACAGGGAGACAGGTGATTTCAAGGTTATCGCCGAGAAAGAGGTTGTCGATGATGTGACAGACGACACAACACAGATAAGTCTTGCAGATGCTAAGATGATTAACGCTAAGTATGATATCGGAGATATGGTAAATATTGAGGTTAAGTCGAAGGATTTCGGACGTATTGCAATACAGGTTGCCAAGAATGTCATTCTCCAGACCATCCGTGAGGAGGAGAGAAATGTCCTTTTTGACCAGTACAGCAGCAAGGAAAAGGAAGTTGTGACAGGTGTTGTACAGCGCTATGTCGGGAAGAATGTTATCATCAATCTTGGCAAGGTTGACGCAACACTCAACGAGAGCGAGATGGTGAGGGGTGAGACCTTTAAGCCTAATGACCGTGTCAAGGTATATGTGCTTGAGGTAAAGAACGGAAACAAGGGACCTAAGATTTTAGTTTCCAGAACACATCCGGAGCTTGTAAAGAGACTTTTCGAGGCTGAGGTTGCTGAGGTTCGTGATGGAACAGTCGAGATTATGAATGTGGCAAGAGAGGCAGGCTCAAGAACCAAGATAGCAGTATGGTCAAGCAATCCTGATGTAGATCCTGTAGGAGCTTGTGTAGGTATCAACGGAGCAAGAGTTAACGCTGTTGTTGAGGAGCTTGGCGGTGAGAAGATTGATATTGTCGCATGGAATGAGAATGCGGCATATCTGATTGAGAATGCGTTAAGCCCGGCTAAGGTTGTATCTGTTATCGCAGATGATGAGGCTAAGACGGCAAGAGTTGTTGTTCCTGATTACCAGCTTTCACTTGCAATCGGCAAGGAAGGACAGAACGCAAGACTTGCAGCTAAGCTTACAGGCTTTAAGATTGATATAAAGAGTGAGTCACAGATGAAGGAGCTTGGTGAAGATTACATGAATCCTTATAACGACGAGTACGAGGAGAATGAATATTCACAGGATGATAACTATGAGGATGAGGCTTCCGGGACAGAAGAGAAGTAATCCCCACAGTATTAGTATTTTATTGATAGAAAGCGTGATGTTATGGCTGTAACCAGAAAAATACCACAAAGACAGTGCTTAGGCTGTGGTGAAATGAAAGACAAGAAATCCATGCTCAGGGTAATAAAGACACCGGAGGGAGAGCTTCTTCTTGATGCGACCGGTCGAAAGAACGGAAGAGGTGCATATATCTGCGCAGATATGAATTGTCTTAACAAAGCAATCAAATCGAAGGGCTTGGAACGCTCACTTAAGTGCCAGATACCTTTCGATGTATATGAAGCACTTAAAAAGGAGTTAGAGAAAATTGAATCAAGATAGAATACTTTCAATGATAGGTCTTGCCACCAAAGCAGGAGCGGTTACAAGTGGTGAGTTTTCTGTGGATAAGGCCATAAAGGCAGGAAAAGCCCGACTTGTTATCATAGCAGATGACGCCTCGGACAGGACGAAGAAGGGATTTAAGGATTCCTGTTCATTCTATGGAGTTCCGCTTGTGATATATAAAGACAAGGAGACTCTCGGACATTCAATGGGAAAGCAGTTTAGGGCGTCACTGGCAATTCTCGATACGGGATTTGCTGATTCGCTGTTAAAGAAATGCAGGGAATTATCGGATTCCCAGGTCGAAATAATTGAAGGAGGTAATGCTGATGCCTAAAATGAGAATATATGAATTATCGAAAGAATTGAATTTAAAAAATAGTGATATAGTAGAGTATTTACAGAGCAAAAATGTAGATGTCAAGAGTCATTCGAGCAGCATTGATGATAATGCAATCGACATGGTTAAAAAGCATTTTGGAAAGGGTACAACAGTGCAGAATACAGAGGCACCTAAGGAGATAAAGGAACAGCCTGCAAGAAATGAGCAGGCAGCAAAGCAGGAGGCTGTTGCTACAGCACCTCAGACGAAAAATGAGCAGGTAAAGAATGAGCAGAAGCCTGCCGAAAAGAAATCACATATTACCGCTGTATATAATCCTCATAACAGCGACCGCAAGGATATACGTGATAATCGCAGACAGGATAATGGCGCAAACAGAGATAATGGCTTCAGACGTGACGGAAACCGTCCTGATGGAAACAGAGACGGAAACAGGGACGGAAGCAGGGACAACGGCTTCAGGCGTGACGGAAACCGCCCTGATGGAAACAGAGACGGAAACAGGGATAACGGCTTCAGACGTGACGGAAACCGCCCTGATGGAAACAGGGATAACGGCTTCAGACGCGACGGAAACCGTCCTGATGGAAACAGGGACAACGGCTTCAGGCGTGATGGAAACCGTCCTTCCGGAAACAGAGATGGCTTTAACAAGGATGGCGGCTTCAATAAAGACGGCGGAAGAAATGACAGAGGCGATAACAGAAGACCGGGTGGAAACGCTAACTTCAGAGGCGGTAACAGGGATAATTTCGCAAAGGATGCAGATGCTAAGGGCGGAATGGGTGACGCAAGAGAGGTACGCGAGGCTAAGGAGCAGAGAAGCCGTGAGCGTGAGAACCGCTTGAATGACCGCAATAAGTATGACCGCGAGGACAGAAAAGAGAACACCAAGGGACTTGAAAAGACTGTTAAGAATAATAAGCCGGTAACACAGAAGCCACAGGAGGAAGAGGAGACAATCAAGACACTTGTACTTCCAGATGTGCTTACAATCAAGGAGCTTGCCGAGAAGATGAAGCTTCAGCCGGCAGCAGTGGTTAAGACTCTTTTCCTTAAGGGCACTATTGTAACAGTTAACCAGGAAATTGATTTTGATACTGCTGAGGAGATTGCACTTGAGTTTAACTGTATCTGTGAGCATGAGGTGAAGGTAGATGTCATTGCTGAGCTTCTTAAGGAGGAAGAGGAAGATCCGGCTACACTTGTTCCAAGACCACCTGTTGTATGTGTAATGGGACACGTTGACCATGGTAAAACCTCTCTCCTTGATGCAATACGTTCAACCAGTGTCACATCGAGAGAGGCCGGTGGTATCACACAGCACATCGGTGCATACACAGTTGAGATAAATGGACAGAAGATTACCTTCCTTGATACACCGGGACATGAGGCATTCACGGCAATGAGAATGCGTGGAGCACAGGCAACAGATATAGCGATTCTTGTCGTTGCGGCTGATGATGGTGTAATGCCACAGACTATAGAGGCTATCAACCATGCCAAGGCAGCAGGCATTGATATAATTGTTGCGGTTAATAAGATAGATAAGCCTAATGCAAATATTGAGAAGGTTAAGCAGGAGCTTGTTGAGTACGGACTTGTAGCAGAGGACTGGGGCGGAGATACAATATTTGCACCTGTTTCTGCACATACTAAGGAAGGTATCGATAATCTTCTTGAGATGGTTCTGCTCACAGCAGAGATGAGAGAGTTAAAGGCTAACCCTAACCGCCGTGCAAGAGGTCTTGTCATTGAGGCACAGCTTGATAAGGGCAGAGGTCCTGTCGCTACACTTCTTGTACAGAAGGGTACACTTCATGTCGGAGACGCTGTGGCAGCTGGTCCATGCTTTGGTAAGATAAGAGCAATGATAGATGATAAGGGACGCAAGATTAAGGAAGCAGGTCCGGCAACACCTGTAGAGATATTGGGACTTAATGATGTTCCTGGTGCCGGTGAGATATTCGTATCTCCTGCAACTGAGAAGGAGGCGAGAGCATTCTCTGATACCTTCATCCGTGAGGGAAGAGTTAAGCTTCTTGACGATACCAAGAGCAAGCTTTCACTTGATGACCTGTTCTCACAGATCAAGGCAGGTAATGTTAAGGAGCTCGGTCTTATCATCAAGGCGGATGTACAGGGTTCTGTTGAGGCAGTTAAGCAGAGCATGCTGAAGCTTTCCAACGAGGAGGTTGTGATAAAGATTGTGCATGCAGGTGTTGGTGCCATCAACGAGTCCGATGTCATTCTTGCTTCCGCTTCTAATGCGATTATTATCGGCTTCAACGTACGTCCTGATAATATGGCAAGAGAGATTGCAGACCGCGAGAAGGTTGATGTAAGACTCTACAGAGTAATCTATCAGGCAATTGAGGATGTTGAGGCAGCCATGAAGGGTATGCTTGATCCTATATATGAGGAGAAGGTTATCGGTCATGCTGAGGTACGCCAGACCTATAAGGCATCAGGTGTAGGTACGATTGCAGGCTCGTATGTGTTAGATGGTATGATTACGAAGGCTTCCAAGGTTCGTGTTACAAGAGAAGGGGAGCTTATATACGAAGGATCTCTTGCTTCACTTAAGAGATTTAAGGATGATGCTAAGGAGGTCAAGGCGGGCTACGAGTGTGGTATTGTTCTTGAAAAGTTCAATGACATCAAGGAGCTTGACCAGATTGAGGCATACATTATGGTAGAGGTGCCAAGGTAACATAAGCCTGAGGGCATAACCCTGACGCTGTATATTCAGGATGTACAGGGTGCCTTCAATCTGCAGAGCAATAATAAAATAAGCCGGGGCTGATGTCCCCGGCTTGTAGTGTTAAAATAAGAGTTTAATTTTTATTCGCTCGGAAATGGAGTAAATATGCGTAAAAATAGTATTAAGAATTCCCGAATCAATGGGGAGGTTCAGAAGGAACTCAGCAATATTATCCGCAATGAGGTCAAGAACCCTAATATCAGTCCATTGACATCGGTTGTTGCAGTGGATGTCACACCGGATCTTAAGGAATGCAAGGCATATATAAGTGTTTACGGTGATGAGGCTGCCCAGGCAGCTACAATTGCGGGGCTTAAGAGTGCGGAGGGATTTATAAGAAGCCGGCTTGCAAAGACGGTGAACCTTAGAAATACGCCGCAGATACATTTTATACTTGACCAGTCTATAGAGTATGGTGTGAGAATGTCTAAAATTATTGACGAGGTTAACAAGGAGAATCACGAATGATATATCTTGATGAGATACTGCAGGGGGTAAAGACTGTAGGAATCACAGGCCATATAAGACCTGATGGTGACTGCGTCGGCAGTACGCTGGGTGTGTACAACTATATATGTGATAATATGCCGCAGGTGGATGTTGATATCTGTCTGCAGCCGATTAATGATAAATTTTTATTTTTAAGAAACAGTGACAAGATAAAAGAAAAAGCTGATGGGAATAAGATATACGATTTATTTATCGTATGCGACTGTGCAGCATTTGACAGGTTTGAAGATTTCAGGGAATGCTTTGAGAAAGCCGGGAAAACAGTTGTATTCGACCACCATATAAGTGGACAGGAGATAGGAGATATGAATATGATTTCTCCTAAGCTTTCATCATGCAGTGAGCTTATATATGAGGCGATGAACCCGGATAAGATTTCTAAGAGCACAGCGGAGTGCCTTTATCTTGGAATTATCCATGATACGGGTGTATTCAAGTATCAGGGTGTGACAGCGCGCACGATGCAGATTGCAGGGAAGCTTATGGAAAAAGGTATAGATTTTACTAATATTATAGATAATACTTTTTACATGAGAACCTACAGACAGAGCCAGGTTCTTGGCAAGGCACTTCTTGAGAGCGTACAGTTCTGTGACGGAAGATGTATTTTCACTGTGCTGACAAAGCGGGATATGGAGTTTTACGGTGTCACAAGCAAGGATCTCGGAGGCGTTGTGGAGCAGCTTCGGCTTAATGATACGGTTGAGGTGGCAATATTCCTGTATGAGACAGAGAAGAATGAATATAAGGTGAGCATGCGTTCAAAGAACATAGTGGATGTAAGCAAGATTGCCAAGAGATTCGGCGGTGGTGGTCATATCAGGGCAGCAGGCTTCGACATGGCAGCGAATGACCCTAGGGATATCATCAATAATATCGGCGCACTTGTTGAACTTCAGTTTAATTCCGCACAGAGATAGGGAGGATACATTATTGTATAACGGAATTATAAATGTTTATAAGGAAGCAGGCTTCACATCGCATGATGTAGTAGCAAAGCTGCGCGGAATATTCGGACAGAGAAAAATCGGGCATACAGGAACCTTGGACCCGGCTGCGACAGGAGTACTTCCGGTGTGCCTTGGCAACGGAACCAAGCTTGTGGATATGATAACGGACAGAAGCAAGGTGTATGAAGCAAGGGTTCTCCTTGGTGTCACAACCGATACTGAGGATACAACGGGAACCGAGACCGGAAAGAGAGAGCTTGCCGGGGAGTTCTTTGCCGGAGACAGTGAAGACGTTGCGGATAATATCAAAAGGGTGCTTGAAGGCTTTACAGGTGGGTATGACCAGATACCGCCCATGTACTCTGCGATAAAAAAGGATGGAAAGCGTCTCTATGAGCTTGCGCGTGAGGGCAAGGAGATTGACAGGGCGGCAAGACATGTGGAGATTTATTCTATAGAGCTGATTTCTGTGGAGCTTCCTTACTTTACAATGCGGGTCCACTGCGGTAAGGGAACCTACATCCGCTCACTGTGCAGGGATATAGGCGCGCAGATTGGGTGTGGTGCGTGTATGGACAGGCTGTGCCGTACACAGGTTGGAAGATTCACGCTTTCAGAAGCACTTACGCTTGAGGAATTACAGAAGCTTAAGGACGAGGATAGATTGTCCGAAGAAGTCATTCCTGTGGATGTGATGTTTGAGGAGTATATGCCTGTGCATGCGGGGGAAGAATATTTTAAGCTTATAAAAAACGGAAATAAGGTTGACAGCAGGATATGTTGTGACCTGTATTCTCCGGTCAGAATGTACTGTGATGGTGTATTCTACGGAATATATGAGCTTGATGACAGGAAAAAGGAATATTATCCTGTAAAAATGTTCGCATGTGGGGAATAATCCAGGGTATGAAGAGGTTGATATATGAATATATTTAATGGCGTTACACAGTTTTCTATACCTGATAGGACGGTTGTCACATTTGGTAAATTCGATGGGATACATATGGGACACATGGCGCTTATAAATACTGCGGGAAGAATTGCAAGAGAACAGGGGTATAAGCTTGCTGTGTTTACATTCGATGTTCCGCCGAACCTGCAATTTGAGAAATTTGAGGGTACCCAGATAACTACCAACTATGAAAAGAGAATAATGTTTGCTGATGCCGGCGTTGACTATCTGGTTGAATATCCGTTCAACGAGGAGACAGCGTCAATGGAGCCGCTTGAGTTTATCAAGAAGGTTATTTTTGGCAATCTTAACGCTGCACATGTGGTTGTAGGAACAGACTGGCATTTCGGAAAGGACAGGAGCGGGAACTGTGATGTCCTCATGGCGGCACAGAAGCTGTACAACTACGAGGTTCATATTGTGGAAAAGGAAAAATATGAACAGAGGGAAATAAGCAGTACATGGATCCGCGGAGAAATCCAGCTTGGAAACATGGAGAATGTCAATATCCTTCTGGGTTATCCGTATATGATAATGGGCAAGGTTGAGGAAGGCAGACATCTTGGAAAGGAGATGGGGTTTGCGACAGTCAATATATATCCTTCCCCGGAAAAGCTGCTTCCCCCATACGGAGTGTATGCATCTAAGCTTATTGCGGATGGCAATGAATACTATGCGATAACCAATATCGGTGTCAGACCTACATTTGACGATTCGGAGAGAATAAGCGTTGAAACACATCTGCTTAACCATAAGGAGAATATGTATGGCAAAGAGGTAAGGGTGGAGCTGTTCCATTTTGAAAGACCGGAGATAAAATTCGATACGGTGGACAAGCTGATATCGCAGGTTGAAGCAGATATTGAATTTACAAAGACGTTTTTTCTGTTATAAGACTATGAAGCTATAATATGCGGATTTTAAAGTGTTTGTTTATGAATGGCAGGTATGATTTAAAGGGCAGCTTTGCAGTGCATATTATGATTGTGGTTGGTATAGGAAATGATATCTTATTTTAGGAGACATTAATTTTATGGCAAAAAAAGGTTTGGATATAAAGACAATCCAGCCTGTATTAAGGGATGTGACCAAGCGAAACGGCTGGTCGCTGTGTGTGGGTGCCGGGACATCAGTTCCGGCACTTGCTGATTGGTACACACTGGTTGAGCTGCTCATCAAAAATAATTGCAGCAAAAATGAGATTATAGATATAGATGTATACAGAAAGATGGACTTCTCACCTGAGGCGATGATTCAGGCGGTACAGAATCACATGCATTTAAGTGACAAGGAGTTCATAGGGCTTCTGTCCGATGAGATATACCGTCCGATAAGGACAGCGCTCACGGCACAGGAGTGGGATACATTTGTCAAGATACATGAGACGGAGCATTTATCATGTATAACCAAAGAGAACTGGGAGACATATTCCGGCATTATAGACCGAATGTTTGCGGCAACAAGTGCCAATCTTATGGCTAAGGTTGTCATAGATGCGGTGCATGAGGGAGTTGGACCGCGCTCAATTCTAAGCTTTAATGTTGAGGCTGTATTTTTAACGCTGCTCAACTTCTATTACATGCAGACCGGCAACAGCAACAGGGTGCTCTTTGACAGAATCGCCAACAGCATTCATGTCCAGAAGCATGACAGAATACCATATTTTCACTGCCATGGTGTAATTCCGATTAACGGCTACAGTGCCAGAAAGGGACATCTTGCGAGTGACAAGCTGGTGCTTACCGAGGATAATTACCTGGAGCTTGCCAACAACTCATTCTCATGGCAGGCTACAAGCTTTATAGATAACTGCATGAACAGGAGAGTCGTTTTCTGCGGCGTATCCCTCACTGATGCGAATATGAGACGCTGGCTCTCATGGATTCACGCCAACAAGATGGCTGAGTTTAAGGAAAATGGGCTTGACTGCAAGGATGCAACAGAGCATTTCTGGATTTGCAAGAAGCCTAACACGATTCAGGAGAAGATATGGCTTGAGGAGTCGGTGGCTCATCTTGGCGTGAGACTTGTCTGGATTGATGAGTGGAACCAGACGGGGAAGGTGCTGAAAAGGATGCTGGGGCTTTAGAATAAAAGCCGTTGACAATATATCACCAAATAAAGCAATACTATTTTTGAAAAGGGACACTTTTACCTTGTTTTTTATAGAAAAATTGTAAAAATAAGGATAAAAGTGTCCCTTGCAATGTTATGGCGAATATGGTAGCTTTTAGGTAAGAATATATATAAGAATTCCTCTGATGAGGAAAAGGTAGTTAAGGTTCATTCGCTATGTGGGCAGGCGGATGAAGTTGAAAGACGTTAGTTGTGATAGATGATGTATGACATTATGGGCAGGTTTTAATTAACCTGCCTGTAAGGCGTTTCAAACAAAAACAAGAGTGGGATAGGAAAACATGAGATATTATAAGAGATTTAAATTGATTATATCGGTTGCTATGCTTCTTTTTACCATAGGCTGTGTCAGACAGGAAAATAAAAGTGATGAAAGCTATGACTTATTAAGTTCGGACATGTGGAAAACAGATGGTTTTGCTGTAAATGATAAAGTCCTTGATGAGCAGGAATTGTGGGTTGACGGATATGAAAGACTTGAGCATGAGACTGTGCAGCATAATGAAGAAAATGAGGAGATTTATAAGCAGTCTGAGCTAGGGGTAATAGGAGACTGTATTTACAGATATAGCGGCGTTATAGATAGTTTAAATGGTGAATATTTAAGGAGTGTAATTGAGTACACGGATATCACATCCATGAAGACTGATTCAATGGAATTCACATCAGAGCAGATGGGAAAAAAGACAGACTCCGGGTATGTTTTGTCGATGGATGTATATGGTGATGGCAGGTATGCTTTCAAGTGGCTTGGGTATGCCATTGGCGATTCAGACAATGCGACAGCAATAACTGATGACAGCCTTGTGTTCATAGATAAGAATGGTGTTGCGAAAGAAACAGAGCTTTGCGGTTTATTCCTTGAAAATGGATTAGATATGCAGGAATATATTGATGAATGGAAATTTGGGAATTGTTTCTGTGATGTATATGACAATATTTATACTATAAGCAACAGTGCGGGTAAGCTGTATATTTTTGACTCCGAGGGAAAATTGATAATGAAATATGAATGTCAGAAAGCAACTTATTTAAAGACATTTATCAGAACTGCTACAGGGGAACTTATATGGGCTTGCAATGATTATACAAAGAATAAGACATATTTTATCTGGTTTGATGTACAGAATGGGGAAGTCAGGGAACTTGCTGAAATAAAGGAAAACATTAAGCAGCTTTATGCCATGATTGATAATGAGCTGTACTATGAGAATGCGGAAGGAATAGTGCGGTGGGACATAGTATGTGGTGAAAGAAAGCTTGTTTTCGGTTTTGTAGAAAATGGAATTCAGGATTATTATAAAAAACAGCTTATATTCAAGGATGATAACAGCAAGGTGTTAAGAATATATGCTGATGGACAGTATCAGGATTGGCTGGCATATATGTCGGATACACCTGTCAGTAAAGAAGTTATGGTACGCATATCAGACATCCGTGATGGATGTTACAGAGTTGCTTTAAGTGCAGGTGTGGCAGAACGCAATTATCCGGCTTGTGAATACAGGTATGAGACTGGGGAAGACAGAGACGATTATAGAACACAGGTTATGACACAGATGGTAGCTGGCGAAGGACCTGATATACTGTACGTTTCGCGTGATGATATGGAAATACTGTATAAAAAAGGGCTGATTGCGGACTTAAGGGAGTATATTTCTGATAATACACTTAATACGGTAATGCCCAATGCTTTGGAGCTTGGGAATAAGGATGGAAAGCTTGTTGGAATTGCAGCAGGTGTGATGGCATACACTCTTATGGTACAGGATGATGTGTGGAGTGGTGACAACTGGACGATTGATGATATGATTTCGCTGCTTGAGAGTGGAAAGCTTTCCGGACGAATGTGTTATGAAGAACTTCAGAGAAATGTGCTTGCGGATTCTGCATATGCAATATTCACCTTAGTTACTGATATGATAAGCGGTGATAACTTTGTAATTGACTGGGAAAATATGGAGAGTCATTTTGACGATGAACGTTTTGTAAAACTGCTTAAATTTTTTAGTGGATATGACAAAAAGCAGACTGATGTATCGGAGGAACAGCTTCGTGGGGCGGTAAAGTATGTTGATCTTTCAAATTTAAGTTCGGTAGGAAATTATAAGGGACTGAAGGGCAATGAAGGTTGGCATTATGTGGGATATCCTACAGATAGTGGATGTGGAAGTTATATTATGGATTATGGCATGGTGGTTGTAAATGCCAGGACGACTTCAAAAGAAGCTGTGACAGCATATATGGAGAGTTTTTTGGGCATGGAGGTACAGGAGAATTTTAGTTCGGACAGTAATTATTCTAGTTTTCCTGTATTACCATTATCAGTGGATGACATTGTTTATCCAGATGAGGATAATGGCAAAGAGAAGGCTTCGTGGCATAACATGAACATACTTCAATTTGATGATGGTACTACCTCTGTACATGAGGTAAATGAAATGTTCAAGCACTGTGCTCCTGCAATGAAAAGATACTATGCAATAAATATGATTGTAGCGGATGAACTTAATGCATATATTTCTGGCGAACGAACCGCGGAGGAAACAGCAGCCATTATTGATGACCGTGTGCAGATTTATCTGGATGAGATTCGCTGATTAAATTGATTTTACATGAATTATTGATGGAGGAAAACAGGTATGAAAAAAATAATAAAAAAAGTCCTGAAAATAAAAATTGCTGCAGCAAGTGTGATTGCCTTGCTGATTATTGCGTTGGTTATTGCAGGGCTTATCATATTTGTTCCGAAATCAATAAAAGATACAGGGCTTTATTATAATGATAAAGGTGAAACTGTAACAGTTTCCGTGAATGTCAGGTACCATAAGGGTATCAAGGACAGCTATTATACAGGTGAGGTTATTGTTGATGGCACAACCTATAGGAGTGTATATGACCTGTATCACACTAAAAACCGTCTGTTTGTCATAGAGAATGATTATGCCTTGACAGCTTTCAAAAATATATTGTCGCTTACAGACTTTAGCGATGGAGACAGGACAGTCAGGATAATAACTATTTTAAAAAATGGGAAATCGGAGAGCTATATTGGACCTGCTGCAGATTATGGTGAAATACAATCAGAGTTTGGGACAGAGGCAATCGAAAGTGAGAGCACACAGGAAAATAAAAAAATATATTATATTTATGACAATAATTCGCCGGCAGTTTCCTATGAGTTTGATACAATTAATTTGTATGAGGACAGAGAAGCCGAGTGTATAACCAAGGTGGTTAATCCGACAGAGACAGTTGAAATAGAGTATACGAATTATGGCTCTGTGATAAGTCCATTTCCAAAGTGGATTACTGTGAATGGAAATAAACTTGAATATGATTTAAAATATTATGATAGTCATTCTTATGTGAAATCGTATTGTATGGGATTTACATATAAGGGTGAGCATTATAATTTTTTACAAAAAAATGGAAATATTTCAGGAATAGAGAAAGACGGAGAGCCAATTGTATACTATAGCTACGGAAGTGATAGATTTAAGGATGAAGTGACAGGTGTTTTTTCAAAGAACGAATGCGGAGACTGGGTTCTGAATAGTGATGAATCGTTCATTGGAAATATAAATAAAATTAGAGGAAGCTTTGTTACAGACGAAGTCCATATATATGATGATGAAACTGGTTTTTACATAGACAGCTATTCACCAGCTGGTTCGTCACAGAGTGTATACAGTTATATGACAACTGAATATGGGCTTCCGTCAGAGGTTGAATTTACTGGTGGAAGATATGAACTTGTAAGGCGGAATGAGACAGAATCTGGCAATGATATTGCTGTACAGACTGTGGATGCAGGCACAGTATATTATTCTTCTGATTATTTTAATGAACTTCTTTTGCCGGAATATGATAAGCTTGAAAATGAGGAGTATCAGGCAGGTGAAGAAAAAAATAATGTTCAGTTTAGCATTATTTATGATGAAAATCTGAACGAGTACACTAAAGGACAGATTGGAGTCGAATATGTTTCAAGGTTTGGTCTTACCTATGTATACCAATTTGAAGATTTATGCCTGATGTACAATGAAAAAGAGATTATTATAAATAAGGATGGTCAGGAATACAGACTGCCATACGATTTGTCGAATCCGGATTCACCAATATTGCCGGTATATTATATATATAGACTTGAAAACGATAAAAACGGTACTATGGATATCGCAATAAAAACCGGAGAAGAGAACAGTGCTTTAATTGATATATCTGAAATGTCTATTGTTAAGCAGCCAACAGAGTGAATATAGTTTGTTAAAATTAAGCTTAATAGTTCAAATTATAGTTGACATTTCACCCCCAAATGTGCTATAGCTCATCTTAGTGAGAGTCTTGTCTGTATTGGTGGGGGTAAGGTATGGCAAATAAAGAATATTCTCAGGTATTGACTAAGGATAATGAGGGCTTTTTCAGGTTTATAGTGAGCACCATGAATAATTGCGGTATCACAACGGAGCAGTTGACCTGCGGGCTGTGTGACACGGAGGAATGGGACAGTCTGCTTGCGGGCGAATATCTGGATAAGCTTATGATGAGCCGCCTGCTGGATAGACTGGGCTGCCGCGGGGCAAGGTGTGATATACTCCTGTTTGGTTCGGAGTATGATGACTGGCAGGAGCGTATGGATATTGTATTTGCCATCAATGATGGAGAGACGGAGCTTGCAGAAAAAATACTGGAAGAATATGCTTGCAGAAAAATCGTACAAAAAAATATTGATAAAATGGGATGTAATGAAAGGCTTGAGTACCAGTTTGTGCTTATGATGCAGGCATATATTATGCTGGGTGGAAGATTTGACAGAACAGAGCTTATTGCAAAATTGCAGGAGGCGGCAGTGCTGACCATACCGCAGGGAGTGGATGTGGCATTTGATAATGGTATGAAGATTATTTTATCAGTGCAGGAGCTGGATATTCTGTTGGAGTATTATTATCAGCTCGTGTGCCGTGAAATCGAGGAAAAGAATATTAAGACTGTGGACTACTATATAGGGCGTATTCGTAAAGTAATAGATTATATTCTGTCCGCCGATTGGTTTAATGCACTGTCAAAGGCAGGCATACTTCCAAAGGCTGTATATTATGACATGCTGTCAATTCAGGAAAAAATGCAATTTAACGCAGCTGACCATGACGGACTTATATATATCGTAGATGAACTTAACAGCTATGCCGGATGGCTTTCCGATTATGATAATGCTATAGAAGTGTTAAGAAATGTTGGAAGAACATATTATTTGGCTGAACTGTGCGACATAATGGACATAATTGTATCAAGAATGAAAAAGCTGCTGTCGGAGGATGTCTGCAAAAGCATGAAGCTGGACGACATAAAAAACACAGCTGACAGGTGCCGGGAAATGCTTCTCTATATAGAAAAATTGACAGGTATCAGCAGATATACGAAAAACGGCATGTACATGTATTTTGAACCTAATGTGTATAGAATGGAGAAGGTTGTTGCCGACCGCAGGAGATTACTTGGAATAACACAGAACCAGCTGGCGGAGGGAATATGTACGGCTAAGACAATAAGGCGGCTTGAACAGGGGCATTGCAGACCGCATGGCTACAATCTCTACGAGATACTCAACAGGCTTGAGCTGTACTCTGATTTTGTCATGGATGAGATTGTGTCATACAATGCCGGGGATATGGAGCTGTTGGAAAAGGTGTATGATGCCATCAGCATGAACGCGGCTGAGAAGGCACAGGAGCTGTTGCGGACTTTAAAGGCAAATATAGATATGGGATATACAAGAAATAGGCAGATGGTGGAGCGCCTAGAGTTGGATTTTGATTATCAGGAAGGGAAAATATCAAAAAAAGAATATGTGGATGACCTGAAAAAAATAATTGGCTATTCGGTAAAATATGAGAATTTTTTTCGGAGTGTCAATGTATATCTGACTGATAGCGAAGCTTCAATGCTGCAAATGATGTATAATCTGGAGAAAGATAATGATGGTGTGTTATATTTACATGATATGCTTTCACAATACGAAAGAAAGGAATTATACATCCGTAAAATTGAGCTAATCCAAACTGCTTTTGCAAGTGATTCAGGAAACAGGGGAGTGTATGACAGCTCAAATATGGAGTTCATGGATGTCATAAATGAGAATTTCAGAATAAAAAGAATATATAATATAGCCAGATGTACTTACGGTATATGGTGGAATAATAATATGCAACACAAATATTCAACAGACCAAAGCAGGGAAATGTTAAATATTTGTGTTGATATCAGCGATTTTGCAAAAGAATACATGTATAAGCAGTTCTTTTTGAAAAAGTTAGATTCTATTTTGGGATTACAGTAGTTCCCGGTATATCATCAACTAAAGCAATACTATGTTCGTATGAAGGTATATTGTCTACATGTATTGAATCAAAAAATGGCAGTAATATACTGACTAATAAAAGAATCACACACAATTTACTAAGTTTTTTTCTTATCATGGCAGTACCTCCTATGGATTAAAGATTATGATGTTGGGGTCAAAACATGTGCTATAAACTTAGCATGTATAACGTATTATATTTATGCATATCACGACTTTTGGAAGAAGCTTAGATGTTCTTAGAACATCTTGCTTCGTACAACGGAGCTGATATGCATAAATATAATACGTTATACACTCGTAAATTAAGTTGGCATGTTTTGACCCCAACATCAGATTATTTATGTAATATATTAAGTGTAACATTATAGACTGTTTTGTAAAGGGACACTTTCACCTTATTTTTTAATGAAAAAATGAAAAAATAAGGGTGAAAGTGTCCCTTGCAATGTTATTGGGAATATGGTAGTTTTTAAGTAAGAATATACACTTGATGGGAACAATTAACTTAGGTGCTTTGAAACAAGTTTTAAAGTTTTTGCTTTTTAATATAGGGGGGAAAAATAATTTGAGAAATTTTAAGATGTTGGGAATATTTTTTATTGTTACAATAACATTTTTTATCAGTGGCTGTGGCAGTCGGGAGAATGAGGCTGATAAAAAGTCAACATCATCTATTGAGTTAATGTGGAAAACAGATGGTTTTGTCACTGATGATGAGGTTGTCAAGGAGCAGGAACTATGGATAGACAGATACATAAGGTGGGAACATGACGATGTGGAGCTGCTTAGCGATGATGAGCGAGCTCTTGAGACTATTGAGGGAGGTGCGCTGCAGGACTGCATTTACAGATTCACTCCTGTTAATACTTTATCTGAGCTTACTACTGTGAGGGTGGTCATGGAATGTATTGACACGGTTTCTATGGAAAAAAAGGTGACGTTATTCCTGCCTGAGCAGATAGGAGCTGGGGAAGACAATTCAGGTTTTGTCTGTGGTGTCAATGCAGCTGTTGATGGTTCGTACATCTTTCATTGGCTAAAATATGGATATGACGGGGACGACTTTGTGCAGAAGGCTAATGAACTGGTGTATTTAACTGAGGACAGCGGCAAGGTGGAGACGAATCTTCTTCCGGCATATATTGAAAAGGGATTGATTCGTGAAAAATATAACAGCATTGTGTTTCACAGTCAGGAGCTTTCGTTTGATGTTTTTGGAAACAGCTATGTGATTGGAGATAATTCGGATAGTCTGTTTGTGCTGGATATGGATGGAAAAAATATTTCAGAATACTACTGCTCTGCGGGAGAACAGATTGGAAAGCCGATGAACACGGAAGATGGAGAGTTGATTTTTCCATGTTATAATAAAAATGATAAAACAACAAGCTTGTTGTGGGTAGATGTTAAAAATGAAAATATAAAAACTCTGGCCACAATAAACGACATCATTTTGCAATTGTATGGTTTGAAGGAAAATAATTTATATTATGAGAATAACGACGGTATTATAAGATGGGACGTTACATCGGGAACGAGAAAGCTCATATTTGAGTTCAAAGAAAATGGGGTTTTGGATGTTTATGAAAAACAGCTGGTACTGCGAAGCGATGACACTACGGTGTTAAGGATGTACGGACAGATAAACGGAGAATTTGAGGACTGGCTGCTGGTTATGTCTGATAAACCGGTTGATAAGAATGACCCGGTTCGTGTTGTGAGCCTTACTAATGAATCAAACAGGGTGAAAACCTGTGCCAGAGTTGCTGCAAGGAAGAATCCTGAGTATTCATATAAATATGAGGATAAAAATGGCATTGACGAGACAGATTTTTATGCCAGAATTATGGCAGAGCTGATGTCGGGACAGGGACCTGATATCCTGTATGTATCGGCAGAAAATATGGAACTGCTAGGTCAAAAGGGGCTTCTTGCCGACCTGCGTGGATACATTTCTGAGGAATCACTTAATAAGGTTATTCCGGGAGTATTGAAGCTTGGAATGGATAATGGAGTGCTAATCGGAATTGCCTCCGATATAACGGCTACGTCCTTAATGATTAGGGATGATGTATGGAACGGAGATAGCTGGACACCGGACGATATGCTTTCGCTGCTTGAGGATGGAAGAATATCGGGAAGGCTGTTTGATGGTGGAACATTGCATGCTTCAAGGATATCCATTAAGATTTTACTGGAATATTTATTGGCAGACTCCTTTGTTATTGACTGGGAGAAAAATGAAAGCCATTTTGAGGATGAACGTTTTATAAAGCTGATTGAATATCTTGGCAACTGTCAGGCAGAACAATTGGATGAAGATGATAATAAACCGTCTGATGCGTTGATTCTAACCTCAATATCAAGTCTTGATCTGATAAATTCTTTCACAGGAATAAGGGGAAATACAGGGTGGCATTATGTAGGATTTCCTTCGCGGCAGGGTTGTGGAAATTATCTTGAAGCTGGAGGTATGCTGGTTGTCAATGCAGCCACAACTGCGAATGAGGCTGTAGCCGCTTATCTTGAGTGCTTTTTGGGCAGGGAAGTTCAGGACGCTGTCTCATTCGGTGAAGGTATGCCGATAATTCCATTGCCAACGGAGAATGTAGTATTTGATGAGGATAAGGCGTATTGGCAGGGACAGGAGATGCCGCTTTTTGATGATGGCAGTACATCGCTGGATGAGGTGAATGATTTGTTGGAAAAATGTGTTCCTGCTCCGAAGAAATATCCTCAGATAGAACAAATTGTCTGGGAGGAGCTGGAGGCATACTATTCAGGTGGTAAGACCGCTGAGGAGACAGCGTCTGTTATTGATGACCGTGTGCAGATTTATCTGGATGAGTTGCAATAAAAAATGATTTTTACCAAGGAGGGGCAGATTTGAAGAAAATACGTTTTATATGGGTTGTATTACTTTTATTATGTCTGTCCGCATGTGCCAAGGAAAAGGTAAGTGAGCAAGGTACATATGGGACAGAGGAAAGTACGGTGGACTGGCGTGGGCAGGAGTTTCAGGTACAGGAGAATGTTGCCAATAATCAGACAATATGGATGGATAAGTTTAATCTGATTGATATTTCGGATATGGTTAGTTCGGATGAGAGTGTTTTTATGAGTATATATCTGGGACAGTTTGGTGAAAAGGTATATTATCTTTACGAGCTGCATAATAAAGAAAGCCAGAACATCAGGTATGCCTGTGTCAGCGTCAATCTTACGGATATGACAAGGTCGGTACACAGCGAATTTACAATGAGCGATATAGGCTACATGGCACCGTATTATCTGGTATTTGGAGCCTGCATGCCGGAGGAAGGCATATTGATGCTTGATTTGGAGGAGGGCTATTATAATGCTGATGAAGAACTGGTACGCAATCGTTATTGGTCCTACATAGAGGATAAAAAAATAGTCAAACAGATGGATATGACTTCTTTTGTAAAAGATAATGATTTATTTCTGGATGCCGGATTTATTGGAAATGGAGAAAATCAGGTCTATCTGGCGGACGATGGCTGTATATATTATTTACCGATGGATAAATATGGCGATGTCAATTTTCTCTACGTGTTTGATGGTGAGGGTAATCTGCTCAATCAGTATCAGAAACCGCAAAATTCAATATTTCGTAAGCCTATAAGAACACAGGATGGTGACTATCTGTTTCCGATATATATGAACCACGAAAAGCGCGTTGATATGGTCTGCTATGATAAGGACAGTAATTCGGTCAGAAAATTGGGCGGTATTGAAGATAATGGAATTATGAAACCGGTGGTGATGCATGGCAGCAGAATTTATTATTTATTGAAAGATAAAATGATTAGCTGGGATATAGTTACAGGTGACAGGACGGAATGTTGTAATCTGGAGGACTTAGGTTATTACAACAATAGCAGCTTACTGATACTCTGGTGTAACGCCAAGCCGTATATCAGATTCAAGGATGGTTCCGGAGAGTGGATAGTGAGTACTTCGGAAAGTGAAATGGTTAACGATAGTGCAATCGTGGTAGCAGATTTGCTTGGGGATTCAAAGCGGCTGAAGGCGGCGATTACACAGGCTAAGATGGGCAATAGAAATATGTCTGTCTCCTTTGCGGATGCAAGCGGTGACACTGATAAGAACAGAATATATGCTGAATTTGCAGCGGGCAATGGTCCTGATGTAATGCTTGTAAGCAGGGATGAAATGTTTAATATGGTTGACAAGGGAATGCTTGCCGACATGGAGGATATTATTGGCTTGGAAAACAAAGAAAAGCTTATTGGGAGTGCAGTTAAAGTAGGCATGGTCGGTGACGTGTTCTATGGTGTGCCGCAGGGTATATATATGGAGAGTGTTATTGTCCATGAAGATTCTGTCAAAGAAAACACATGGACGCATGAGCAGTTTATGGATTCAGTGCTGGCAGGAGACATATATCCATGCGTAAAAATAGGCAATTCGTTGTGCTCATCACAGATAAGCTTTAAATTGATAACGCGATTGAATTTGACAGATTCATTTTTCATTGACTGGGAAAAGAGACAAAGCAGGTTTGCAAGTGATGATGTCAAAAGGTTTATAGAGACGTTTGGGGACTATGAGCTGACAAGCATCGATGATGTTGATGTAGATAAGAAAAAGACATATCAAATAGGTGGCGTGAGCAATGGCAACATACATGATGAAGATAGTTATCAGGATTATTTAGAGTACCTTGAAAAATCAGGCTATAAATATATTGGATATCCGACATCGCAGGGAAATGGTAATTATTTACGCGATGATGGTGTTATCGTTGTCAATGTAAACACAATCCATAAAGAAGAGGTACGGGAGCTCATTGAAGCCTTTCTGGGTGATGAGGTTCAATCATTGAAATATATTGTAGATGATTATGTGTCGGTGACGGGATATGGAATTGAAGATTTTATTCCGTACCTTGAAATGTGTGTGCCTTTCCCGGCAGAGAATACGGTTATCCAGAACATAGTGTTTGAGGAGCTTGAGCCGTATTTTGAACATGATAAGACTCTTGAGCAGGCCCTTAAGCTTATAGATTCGCGTGTGCAGATTTATCTGGATGAAACGGAGTGAAATTGTGACGGATAGATGGGAGGAAAACGAAGATGAATAAAAACTACAAAAAAACAATTGATGATAAAGATACAATCGGATATGAAGGCAATGAGGCTGGGAAAGGTCATGGAAAAGCCCGGAAAATAAAACTCATGGTGGTAAGTGGGCTTGTTCTGTTCATTACTGTATTAGTTGTAGTGGGGTTTATCAGGTTTGCTCCTAAATCGATAAAGGATACCGGATTGTACTTTAACGAAAAGGGTGAATCTGCGACAATCACCTTGGATGTTAAATACCATAAGGGACTGAAGGACTATTATTATACAGGTGAGGTCATTGTCGATGGTACAGTCTATAAGAGCGTGTATGACTTATATAACACAAAGACCAGTATGTTCGTTGTGGAGAATGATTATGCATTGACAGCTTTCAAAAATTCATTGGCACTTTCGGATTTTAGCGACGAAGAAAAAACGGTTTGGATAATAAATATTATGAGAAATGGAGAGTCGGAAGCCTATATCGGGCCGGCGGAGAGCTATGAGGAACTCATGAGCTTGTTTATTCAATGAGAGCCAAATTCATGGGAGAAGTTTTGAATGAATAATATTAAAAATAGTTCTTGCATTTTAACAATCATCGTGCTATTATTACAAGGTATGTTACAGCCGTAGCTATGCCTTTGGATTACTCCAACCTGTGGCTTGGTTATTGGCGATTATATTATTTTATTATTATGGAGGAATATCACAATGATATCTAAGGAAAAGAAGGCAGAGATTATTGCCGCTTACGGAAGAACACCTAACGACACAGGATCACCTGAGGTTCAGATCGCTCTTTTAACAGAGAGAATCAACGAGCTTACAGAGCATCTTAAGTCCAACATGAAGGATCATCATTCAAGAAGAGGTCTTCTTAAGATGGTTGGTCAGAGAAGAGGTCTGCTTGAGTATCTCAAGAAGAATGATGTTGAAGCTTACCGTTCTTTGATTGCACGTTTAGGAATCAGAAAGTAATTATGGGAGGGCGGAGTTTATCCGCCCTTTTATGCGTTAATAAGTCCTTTTTGGGCTTACTGGCGTTTAAGGCAGTATTTGCCGAACACGCAGGAGAAATTTTCCGAGACTTCTGAAAAATACATGAAATGTGCGTGTACTTTTCAGTTGTTTCGGTTTCTTCTGCGAGATATTAAAAAATATGACGAAGAGGAGACAGGACATGTATAAGAGTTTTTCTATGGAATTAGCCGGCAGAACACTTACAGTTGATGTCGGAAGAGTTGCTGCACAGGCTAACGGTGCCGCATTTATGCATTACGGAGATACAACAGTATTATCAACAGCTACAGCTTCTGAGAAGCCAAGGGATGGTATTGATTTCTTCCCATTATCAGTTGAGTATGAGGAGAAGTTATATGCCGTAGGTAAGATTCCGGGAGGTTTTAATAAGAGAGAGGGTAAGGCTTCTGAGAATGCCATCCTCACATCACGAGTTATCGACAGACCTATGAGACCTCTTTTCCCTAAGGATTACAGAAATGATGTCACACTCAACAACATGGTTATGTCGGTTGATCCTGAGTGTGCACCGGAGCTTACCGCAATGTTAGGTTCTGCTATCGCGGTTGCTATTTCAGATATTCCGTTCGACGGACCATGTGCCACAACACAGGTTGGTCTTATAAATGGTGAGTTCGTAATCAATCCTAACGCATCACAGAACGCAGTATCAGATCTTAAGCTTACAGTTGCTTCAACAAGAGATAAGGTTATCATGATTGAGGCAGGCGCCAACGAAGTACCTGAGGCTAAGATGGTTGAGGCTATCTACAAGGCACATGAGGTTAACCAGCAGGTTATCGCCTTCATCGATAGGATTGTTGCTGAGTGCGGTAAGCCTAAGCATGAGTATACAAGCTGTGCAATTCCTGAGGAATTATTCGCAGCTATCAAGGAAATCGTTCCTCCTGCTGAGATGGAGGTTGTTATGTTCGCTCCTGAGAAGCAGGTAAGAGAAGAGAGAATCAGAAACTTAAAGGACAAGCTTGCCGAGTGCTTCGCAGACAAGGAGGACTGGCTTCCGCTTATCGATGAGGCTGTTTACCAGTATGAGAAGAAGACTGTCCGCAAGATGATTTTAAAGGATCACAAGAGACCGGATGGCCGTGAGATTACACAGATCCGTCCACTTGCAGCGGAGGTTGATATCATCCCTAGAGTTCATGGTTCTGCCATGTTCACAAGAGGACAGACACAGATATGTAATGTATGTACACTTGCTCCTTTATCTGAGGCACAGAAACTTGATGGTCTTGATGACACAACATCTAAGAGATATATGCACCACTATAATTTCCCTGCTTACTCAGTAGGTGAGACTAAGGTTTCAAGAGGACCGGGACGCCGTGAAATCGGACATGGTGCTCTTGCAGAGAGGGCTCTTGTACCTGTACTTCCATCGGAGGAGGAGTTCCCATACGCAATCAGAACAGTATCCGAGACATTTGAGTCCAATGGTTCAACATCGATGGCTTCAACATGTGCTTCCTGTATGTCACTTATGGCAGCAGGTGTTCCTATTAAGAAGATGGTAGCAGGTATCTCCTGTGGTCTTGTGACAGGTGAGACAGATGACGACTATGTACTTCTTACCGATATCCAGGGTCTTGAGGATTTCTTCGGAGATATGGACTTCAAGGTAACAGGTACAACAGACGGTATCACTGCTATCCAGATGGATATTAAGATTCATGGTCTTACAAGACCTATCGTTGAGGGTGCTATTGCAAGATGCCGTGAGGCAAGAATCTTCATCATGGATACCTGCATGAAGCCGGCTATTGCAGAGCCTAGAAAGGAAGTTGGTCCTTACGCTCCTAAGATTGTACAGATTCAGATTGACCCTGCTAAGATTGGTGATGTTGTCGGACAGAGAGGAAAGACAATCAACGCAATTATCGATGAGACAGGTGTTAAGATTGATATTACAGATGACGGCGCTGTATCCGTATGCGGAACAGATAAGGCTATGATGGACAAGGCCATCAAGTACATCCAGACTATCGTAACAGATTACGAGGAGGGACAGGTATTTGAGGGCAAGGTTGTAAGCATCAAGGAGTTCGGCGCATTCTTAGAGTTCGCTCCTGGCAAGGAGGGAATGGTTCACATTTCCAAGATAAGCAAGGAGAGAATTGATCATGTAGAGGACGTTCTCACACTTGGCGATGTTGTCAAGGTAGTATGCCTTGGCAAGGACAAGATGGGACGCTACAGCTTCAGCATTAAGGATTACAAGGAAGAGGTAAAGTAATATGTCAGGACATTCAAAATTTGCCAATATTAAGCATAAGAAAGAGAAGAATGACGCAGCAAAGGGTAAGATTTTTACAAGAATAGGTAAAGAGCTTATGATAGCTGTCAAGGAGGGCGGTCCGGATCCTAACAATAACAGCAAGCTTCGTGATGTTATTGCCAAGGCTAAGGCCAACAACATGCCTAATGACACTATCGACAGAAGTGTTAAGAAGGCAGCCGGAGACAGCAACGCAGCCAACTATGTGGTTGCTACATACGAGGGCTATGGTCCAAGCGGCACAGCAATTATCGTTGAGTGTCTTACAGATAATAAGAACAGAACAGCAGCCAATGTCCGCAGTGCATTCACAAAAGGCGGCGGAAGCATAGGCACGCAGGGCTGTGTATCCTTCATGTTCGACAAGAAGGGTCAGATTATCATTGACAAGGAAGAGTGCAGCATGGATGCAGATGAGCTTATGATGGCAGCTCTTGATGCAGGCGCAGAGGATTTCGACGAGGATGATGACAGCTTCGAGATTCTTACAGACCCGGATTCCTGCGGCGCTGTGAGAGAGGCTCTTGAGGCTCTCGGAATCAAGATGGCACAGGCTGAGGTTACAATGCTTCCTCAGAACTATGTGACACTCACATCTGATGAGGATATCAAGCAGATGAACAGAATACTTGACCTTCTTGATGATGATGACGATGTTCAGGAAGTATGGCATAACTGGGAAGAGTAATTGAATAATTTAATTGCAGTATGCACAAAAATAAGACCGGCCTTTATACTTAAAGACCGGTTTTTTTGATTATATGCGGCTTGAAGTTTTAGTTTCACCGGTTGTATGAAGAAAAATAGTATCACGGGGGTGCTTGTTCTATGCAATATACCGAATTTGCGGAGGATGCGGCGTTTTATCCATATTAATCTGTAAAAATTGAATGTTTTAATACTGACTACTCAAGCCTAAAAAAGAGGCGATGGGGAGAGAAAACCCATCGCCTTTTGCAGTTATTACGAATATCTTTGAAGGTAAGATGAATTATTGATATGATATGGTGAATTATTACTGCACAATGAACTTCAACACCTCATCAAGCTTCATGCTTCCTCCGAACAAATCGAGTGCGCTTCCGATGGTTACGTTGATTTTTGACCTGCCAAGCTCTTTTAATTGCGCAAGATCATCGAATGAGCCGACACCGCCGGCGTATGTCAGCGGCAGCCCGTCATACTGTGCAAGCTGACGCACAAGTTCTGTCTCTATACCATGGCATTTTCCCTCAACGTCAACGGCGTGAATGAGATATTCGTCACAGTATCCGGAAAGCTCATCGAGCAGTGCCGGGGTGACACATGTGTCAGTCATTTTCTGCCAGCGGTCGGTGACTATCCTGTATCCGGCTTCATATTTTTTGCAGCTTAAGTCGAGGACGATATGTTCCTTTCCGACCTTTTGCGTGAGAAGCTTTAACCGGTCATAGTCTATATATCCGTCACGGAATACATAGGAGGTCACGATTACATGTGAAGCTCCGGCTTCAATGAACTCTGCGGCGTTGTCCGCATTGATTCCGCCGCCTATCTGTAGAAAGCCGGGGTGACGGGACAGGGCGGAAACAGCCTGCTTTTTCGTGTCATCATAGTATGGGGAAGCCGAAGAGTTCAGCATGATGACGTGTCCACCGAGTATTCCAAGGTTGTAGTATAAATCTGAAAAATATGCGGCATCAGCCTCTGATACATAATTTTCTCTGGCGTAGTCACCTTTATCCGCGAGGCTGCCGCCGACAATCTGCTTTACCTTACCGTTATGTATGTCTATACAAGGGCGAAATTCCATCTTTTTTCCTCCGCATTTTTTATTTGTGTATCCGGTTTAAAATATATTTGGCATAAATTTCTGAGCATTGCTCACTGTATTTTTAATTTAATCATTTTTTGTAATCGGGTGACAAGACAGAAAATGGTACAAGCTTACGCAAAATAAACTGACAGGCTTCTGATTCAGAATTAAAATGCTTATCGGTAGTCTTTACTCCTCTTTCGCTATAATAAACCTGCCATATACCGTTATCATATATTAAGCATAATCTTTCATCATCCCGTCCGGCACCATCGAGATTATACTTAAAATTAGGAACATGATTTTTCTTTAATATTGTTTTTAATTCAGCTCTATTCATACAAATAAACCTCTTTTTTTCTTTGATTATTAATTCTGTCAGTTTCTGTTTGCCTGATTCATTGTTGAAAATGACTTGGAAATTTATATTCATACTATCATGCAATAAAGTGTATTACAAGAGTTTGTGAAAATATCGGAGAATACTGCAGAACCGGCACCAAAGAGACAGGCATATCTGATGGCATGTATTATACTATGCGGAAGCAGGATAAAAATAGGCTTCAAATATTTAAGAAAATGTGGTATGATAAACATTCAGGTGAGTTAAAAAACGAAATATATAAAATGAAAGCTGCTTTTTAGAGCAGTACGGCAGGCAATGTCTGCAATATAGGGTGATAGCTATGAAAGAAATTAATTACAGAAACATTCAGGGCAGTGTGAGCACCAGAAAACAGTGGAATGCCGGAAACAGGCATAAGAGAAGCAGAAACAGGGCGTTTCGCACCGGCATTATAGTTTTTTTATTATTATTAATATTGATACTCATAACATTTTGTGTTATTTTATTTATTAGGGTCAATAAACAGAATGATATAAGGGGCAATGCGGTGACTTTGCCGCCTGTATCCGGTAATCCGGTTGATGCTGGAGAACAGCCGGCCGGTGATGAGAGTGAGGATTATACGGTATCTAAGGAACCGGTTGATAAGCTCCCGTCTGAGCAGGAGGTTCTTGAGGAAGGACATAAGGTTGTATACCTCACCTTTGATGACGGACCGAGTGACAACACGGAAAAGCTTCTCGATATCTTACAGCAGTACAGAATCAAGGCGACATTTTTCACTGTGGGTAAGGATGGATATGATGATGTCTACCGTAGAATAGTGCGTGACGGACATACGCTTGGAATGCATTCATATTCGCACGATTACAGTAAGGTATACAGCTCTGTTGAGGCGTTTGGCAGGGATTTTGAGAAAATCTATAATCATATAGAGAGAATAACCGGAGTAAGCCCTACGCTGTACAGGTTTCCGGGAGGCTCAAGCAACACTGTAAGCAATGTTCCTATGGAGAAATTCATTAAGTATCTGAATGACAGGAATATTACCTATTATGACTGGAATGCGCTTTCGGGTGATGCGGAGGGAAAGGAATTCCCGGCGGACGAGATGATTGACAGGGTTCTTAAGGGTGTTGATAAGTATGATGTCTCAGTTGTCCTGCTGCATGATACGAATGCACTTGATGTCACGGTTGAGATGCTTCCTGAGCTTATAGAAGAGCTGCGTAAGCTTGGAGCTGATATGCTTCCGATTACGAGGACTTCATCTGTTATACAGCATATTGACGCGGGCAGTGTGAAGTAGATACAGCTATATACCGGATTTTGACAGCACATATATGGACAGATTAGTTCAGCATTGCTGAATTATAGACAGGTGGATTTTTAAAATATCTGCCTTATAAAAATAAAATATAGGAGTAAATTAAGATGAAGCTGGACAGAATTATGTTAAAATTAAGCGGCGAGGCTCTTGCCGGTGAGAAAAAGACAGGTTTTGATGAAGCTACCGTGCTTGCGATTGCCGGGCAGGTCAAGAAGGTATCGGCACTTGGCAAGGAAATAGGAATTGTTATCGGTGGCGGTAACTTCTGGAGAGGACGTTCCAGTGAGAACATTGACCGTACCAAGGCAGACCAGATCGGAATGCTGGCTACGATCATGAACTGTATTTATGTCT
>OLWA01000617.1_pt1 | contig 43360 bp, 36 predicted proteins | sample 1673251 | NCBI WGS metagenome assembly OLWA01 (sample SAMEA3178937, study PRJEB25190) | human gut metagenome | biome: human gut; feature: human-associated habitat; material: faeces | place: Austria | collected 2013 | reverse complement strand
CATACAGCACCTCCGGCGCAGTCTGAATCTCATCAGTGATTCGCAACTGCTTCTCTTCCCAGAGTCTGAGGATGTCCGATTTCACTTCTTGCATCGGCGACCTCCCTTCCGCTTGTTGTCAGCCTCACGAGCGAGTTCAAGAGCTTTATGACGGTCGATAACAATAGTACGACCATACTGTGTGATTGCGTCTTTTATCACACCACTCCGCTTGATTCGTTGCGCCGTAGGCTTACTGCATCCAAAGATTTCGCAAATCCCTGGGATACCATAAGCATACCGACTATCATCTTCGGTATTGGTAACGGGGATTGCTTCAGACTCATTTTCCTTTCGGTTACGGTAGGCTTCAGCCATAAGGGTTAAAAACTGCGCCCCGGTCATAAGACCAATGGGCAAACTTAAAATAGAAGATAAATCCATAGGCGAATTGGATTTTGTTAGACAATTCCTGTCGATTGACAAGAGCCGGGATTTGTTCCTCGACATTGCAAATTTACTACCGATTCCAAGTGGTGGTCAAGTGGTAAAATCTACTATTTTTCTTTGTCAGCGATATTTTTTACATAAAGCTATTGCGCTGCATATCTGCATTATAACAACGACAACTCGAAGTATTTATGGGTGGTATTACAGATGTCTCAGTGGTAAATGAGTGGTAGGATAATACCACCCACAACTAGAATTAGTCATTTCATTTGATTTCGGCACAAAAAAAAGCCCTGCCGAAGCAGAGCTTAAACAAGTATAATTCCATCTGACTAATCGAGGATTTGTAGATTGTCCAGAATCAGCGATGGAGAAATTTCCATCTTTGAGAAGGCAAACAACTTTGCGCCGAGATCTTTTATTGATGCTCCGATATGATAAAGAGTGTTATCGACAATCATGAAACGGTCGTGAACCTTGGCGGCACGTTTTACTTCAATCGGAGTGTATTGCCGATTGTGGCGGTCTATATCCAACTGAAATGCTGAAGTTATGCGAAGTGTATATATAATTGCCTCCACTCCTTCCTTACGATTGTCGAGCTGTGTCAGAACAGTGTCATCAACATAATTGTCAATCAGTATAATTCTTCTATTCGCCGAGCGCACAAGCTGATTGACAAACCTGTGGGCATCAAATATCTGACCGTCAAACAATACTCCCTCTTTCGGAGGTAACGAAGTGCGGAGGAAGAAGTCGACCTTGCCGGACAGTTCCTTTATCTGGTAATCATGTTCCGACAGGCGACGGTCAATCCGGCTCTCCATGTGCTGTAACCGTTGATTGACACTATAACCACGCAAAAGATAATCTTTAAGTATCTTATTGGCCCACTGACGGAATTGGATACCTCGTCTGGATTTTACACGATAACCGACCGAAATAATAACATCAAGATTATAATGCTCGACATTACGAGTAACAGTCCTTTCGCCTTCTTTTTGAACTATCGCAAATTTTGCGACAGTTGGAAGATCTGTCAATTCTTCTTGTAAGGCATTATTGATATGTTTGCCGATTGTCTTGACATCTCTATCAAACAGCACTGCTATCTGATTCCTGTTCAGCCATACGGTTTCATTTTCGACTCTTACATCTAACGTAAGAGTCGAGTCTGGTTGATATAGTATTATCTCATTGCCGTCTTCAGGCATGAGTATTTGATTGGCGTTATTATCTTGCATTGTGTAGCTGTATTTCTGATACAAAGTTAGCAAAAATATTCGGAATCTCAACGATTTACAGATTGTTGAAATACTGTTGCCATCATCATGAAGCCTCTCTTATTTCTTCAAAATCCTCTTTCAATTCTCTGAGACGTTCAAGGAATCGCTCATCATTCTTTGACGGATGCGTTTTCAACTCCGTATATTTGGAATTATAAGTCTTATAGGACATACAAAAGTGATGGCACATACTTTTTCTCCAATGAGAACGATGGGCTGAATCAATCATTTCGCCGAAAAAGAAAATGAAATAATATACGCGGTTCTTCTCCCCATCCCTTATTTTAAGGCGGCGAGGACAATCGTGCAGATTTAGAATTGAATACATATCACCCGGCGAAATATTTTCAAACTGTTCCTGATTGCATAGTTTATGAATCATATCAATCTGGAGCATATTGAAAAAAGTCAGTCTTGTGTCACAACGCTCACTTTCGGGCTCCTCAGCAGGTTGCTCGAATTGATGTATCCAGCCTTGATTTATACTGTCATTCGATTCTTTGGCACTTTTAACGAGAGACAACAATATATTTTCGTCATCACATTCGCCAAACATGACATCCAGCGGATTATGAATCTTTACGGAATCGGATACATCTTCAATTGCCATTTCAAGACGGGACAGCACATCGTGCATCCCATAATATGTAAAATGCTCACAATACTCACGCAAAGTTCTGTATCTAAGGAATGATTTATAACGAGCTATAGTTTCTTCCATAGTATCAAATAGTTCGGCCAATCTTGCCTCATAATCAAGTTCAAGCTGAGATTTTGCTTCCCATACAGCCACAATCGGGCCATCTGTATTATTTTCAATTGCATCTATAGCACTGCGAAACCAGTCTAACTGAGTCTTATTATCTTCATCGCACTTAAACATGGCGTCGTTACACAAAGCCTCGTATTCAGTACACATATGTCGGTCTAGGACCAACAGCAAATCAAAGTCATCCGGATCCCATTAATAGTTCTCAATCAGGGCATAATACTGGTCAATCTCCCTTGACAACTGTTTGAGGACACTCCGTTCCGAAGAATTTTTCAGACGATGGATTGCATTGATATGTATTTCACAATCAGATGTTATATACCCGAACTTGGCTAAAGCAACAGCATCATCCAAATTCAATTCTTCGCCATCAAGATATTTCTTTGTGATAGCTGTAAAACGGGCTATCTGATTGGAGAGTTCTCCAAGTTGTCGCTGGGTATCAAACATAATAGATGTGTTTATAGGGCATCGAATTTTGACATTTCTTTAGATTTGATTGAATCTGCAACGGCAATATAGGGCTTCATGGCACTATAATCGCTGTGGCCGGTCCATTTCATCACTACCTGTGGTGGTATGCCGAGAGCAAGAGCATTACAAATAAATGACCTGCGTCCGGTATGGGTGCATAGTAATTCATGCTTAGGTCGTGTATCCTCAATGCGCTCGCGCTGACAATAATAAGTCTGGGTAATCGGCTCTGTCAGTTCTGCGAGTATTCCAAGCTCCTTCAGATAATCGTTCATTTTCTGATTACTAATGACAGGAAGTACTTTCCCATTAGGGAAAACGACATCAGCATACTTTGCCAATATTGCCCGACTATGTTTGTTGAGGTCTATTCGCAAAGTGTCCGATGTCTTTATAGTTGTAAGCTCGATATGGTCTTTCTTGATATTGCTTTTACGAAGGTTGTAAACATCAGAGTGCCGTAATCCTGTCCAGCAGCAAAAGAAAAACACATCACGCACACGTTCAAGATACTGTTTGTCGGACGGGATTTCAATTGCGGCAACTTTTTTGAGCTCGTCAATAGTAAGGAACACAATCGGTTTTTCTGGTTTTTTATATCGCGGCTTGAAACGGTCATAGGCATTATTGCTGTGATAACCTTGATTCAAAGCCCATTTCATGAACCACAGCAACAATCCATACATTTTGCTAAGAGTAGAGTTTCGCATACCTTTATTTTCTTGGAGATAGTCAAGAAACTCTGCGATACCTCGTTCATCAAGGTATTCAAAAGTGACATCTTCCTTGAACGCCCTCAGATGCCTTCCGAAAACCTTCACCTTCGCTACAGTTGACTTTGTCCAGTTATTGTTGCGACCGTTGACATTGACAAACTCATCAAACCTGTCCCAAATAGATATGTCGGGAACAACATAAAGTGTTGCCTTAACATCTCGCTCTTTGATTGATTCCCCTTTTATCTTGGAGTTGAAAGCTTCACGGAGTTCCTCTGGAGCGGGAAGAATCTCCTTGACCTCATATTCCTTGAATATTTTTTGAAGTTCAGTTCTTAACTCATCAAGAGCATCATTGACTTCCGATGCCGTCTGACGTTGTTTATTGCTTGTTTTGGCTTTGACTCGTTGTGCAGACTCATCCCACTTGGCTACGTCAACACGATAGCCGGTCGTGAAATCCACACGGGTACCGCCATAGGTGACGCGCATACGAATGGGCACGTTTTCAACAATGTCCACTCCTTTGCTTTTTCGTTTTTCGAGTTTGAAAGATATGTTTCGTTTGATATTCATAATATGGGTGTAACTTGTTTTCTCACCCAAAATTACACCCATTTTGAGCGATGTCAAAATACGCTTTACGATTGTTAACAATTCACCGCATAGGCGTAATTGACCGAATATCAAACAACTGAACTTTTATGATTGTTCATGACTCCATTGTTTTCGGTGCGCTATACTCCACTTTGTTAAGGCGAATCTTGTAACTATCAAGGTTCGTCTTTTGTTTTATAATTATAATTGACTGAATTTGAGGCTATGAAACTCGGGTCAATGTAAAACGGGTCAGCTGCAAAATCCGGTTGAAATGTTAAAAAACTACCCGAGTGTAAATTTATTTTTAGGCGCATAGCTTTTGGATTAGAATAGATATTATATCCAAAGTATATTGCCAAACAACCACTTATATGTGGGAGACTATGTAAAATTATTGAGCCATGTACATCAGGTTCACCTTGCCTAAAAATTTAAAAACCGCTTTTTTATATTGATCCACAATTTTTAGTCTTGAGACCGGTGGTTCGACGGCCGGAGGCCGACGTTCCCAGACGCTCGGGCATGGAGCGTCGATATTTTTATCGACGGTGAAATGGGTGGAGTGGCGATAAGGATATCGCCACTCCACCCATTCTGCCAGTACTCTTTTAGATTTTGAGCTGAGTTATCAAAAATGTTGAGGTGTCAGAATGCCGGGGTGGTGTCAGTTTTTGATGTTGAGGCCGGAGGGAATGTTGGAGCGGTTGCCGTTGATTTTTAGGTCTTTGGTGCCGTGGGCTTCGATCAGTACGGGCTTTTGGGGGCCGGGGGTGTTGAAGATGAAGTCGTTGTCGGTGATGCGGATGCCGCTGTGCACCTGGCCCAGATCTTTGTCATTCTCGGGCGCGATGAGTATCACGGGCGAGGCGCAGTCGATGAAGCGGTTGTTGCGGATGGTGACGTCGCACACGGGCCCAGACTCGAACCAACTCCGGGCGTCGTCGGCTATGAGTATCGACGCCATCGGTATCTTGATGAAGGTGTTATGGGCTATCACCGTCTTGCCCGATGTGGTGAGCAATATGCCGCGGGTCGGAGTTAGGGTAAACGTGTTGTAGGTTATCTCTACCTCGGGATTGGCTGAGATGTTGTCAATCACGGCATCACCGACGAGGGCATTGATGGCTTCCTCTAAGCTGCGGTCGAGGGTCAGTCGGTAGTCGGTGTCGCTGAGCTGACGAATGCTTTTAACTTTGGCTCTGGCGCCGCGCAGGAGCGAGTGGGGATCGGTCACGGCAATCTCATCGCCGGGCAGATAGTTCTCGAAGCCGCGTGTCTGGCCATGCATGAAGCGAACGTCGACGGTGTTGCCCTCGCATTTCACAACCTTGAGGTGCGTGCCATGGATGTTGATGGGGTCGTCGTGGGCTCCGGCGAAGTCGCACCGGGTAATCTTTACTTTGCCGCGGCAGCCCGACACTTGCATGAAGTCGGCGAAACCGGCGCATGTGCGTCCGCTCGCCGGGTCGGGAAGACAGCGCACGCGGTCATAGGTGATATCGCTGCTCATCTGGGCCACGATGCCGAAGTTGCCGAGGAAGCGGTAGTTCATGTCAGAGAGGGTGACGCGTTCGCTGCGGTTGATGAAGGTGGCCACTTCGTTGCGGATGGAATGGCGCATCTGGTATACCATGCCGGGAGCGCATTCCGGCGCCTGTCCCGCGTCGTAATGCCATACGAGATTGCCCCTTGAGTCAGTCGAGGCGTAACGGTAGCGGTCCATTGGGGAGGCGCAGCGCAGTGTGTAGCCGTTGCCCCACAGCTGGGCTATTCCGCCGGTGAATTGCCACCCATTGCCTTCCCAGTAGAGCTTGCCCTGGGAATTAATGGAGTAGCGGGACGGAGGAACCACACTTGTGGTGAGGGTGGAGTCAGTGCGCGACACAACCCTCATTTCGGGAACCGAGGGGTCGGCCGCGTCGATATTGAGGTTGGTTATGGTCACGTTGGTGCAGCTGTCGATTCCGATGGCTGTCATCTCGCCGTGTGTGAGCAGGGTCGCTCCGCGGCCGTCGACCGTTACGTTTTTCATCCCGTGGAGCCACAGGCCGAAGTGTTTTGTGGGGTCGGGATTCTCTCCGCGAGTGGTGGTGTTCGACACATGGCGCACGAGAGCCGTCGCGGCCGAGCGGGAGATGTTGTAGACCGCTCCGGGCTGAAACACCACAGTCACCTTACTGTTCTTAACGGCACCGGCGTCGTTGAGAACCTGCCGGATGGTTCCCGTCATGTCGGCACCCGGAGTCGGGGCCGGAACTTCGATAATCCTGTCGGTCGCGAATGCTCCCGCGGAGATGGTCAGAGCGGCTAACGCCATTGTCAGACGCCGTATGATTGCGGTTTGTGGCATGGTGATTGGTGATAGTGGATTAAGGTTAACGGATTGCGGCCTATGCCCGCTGGGGCGGAGAGATCAGAGGCCGGTGGGTTCCCAGACGTAGAGGCGGTCGCTGGGGCGGATTTTGGCGGGGACTTTCATGGAGAAGCTCTGGCCTTTTTCGGCCTGCGGGACGGCCTTGAGATCCACGCGGAGCTCGTCGACGGTCAGTATCAGCGCTCCGGTGGTGGGGCCGGTGATCACTACTTCGTCGCCCACTTTCACGGTGCCGTTTTCAACCAGGAATTCGGCAACCCCGATGTTGGAGAAATAGCGCACGCCCTTTGCCGCATAGCGTTTCACGCTGGTGGCGCTTGAACCGTATTTCGAGCTCCATTCGCCCAGACGCTGGCCAAGATAGTAGCCGTTCCAGAATCCGCGGTTGAAGATTTTGCGCAACCGCTCGTCCCACCCGGCTATGCGCTCATCGGAATATGTCCCGTCCACAATGGCCTGTATTGCCTCGGAATAGCAGCCCACGGCCGTGGCTACGTACTCCGGACCGCGGGCGCGTCCCTCGATTTTGAACACCGTAACTCCGGCATCTATCATCTTGTTGAGGAAATGAATGGTCTTGAGGTCTTTGGGCGACATCACATATTTGTTTTCTATGTCGAGCTGCTCGCCCGTCTCACGGTCGGTAACGGTGTAGCTGCGGCGGCATATCTGGGTGCATGCTCCGCGGTTGGCGCTCGAATTGAGCTCGTGGAGGCTCAGATAGCATTTGCCCGACACGGCCATGCACAGCGCTCCATGGCAGAACATCTCGAGCCTCACCGGCTTACCGGCGGGACCGCAGATGTTTTCCTCCACTATGGCTCGGTGAATCTCTGCCACCTGGTCGAGCGACAGCTCACGTGCCAGCACCATCACGTCGGCATAGGCCGAGAAGAAGCGCACCGCCTCTATGTTGCTCACGTTGAGCTGGGTGGAGATGTGCACCTCCACGCCTCGGGAGCGGGCGTAGGTTATGGCGGCGATGTCCGACGCTATTATGGCCGTGAGTCCCGCCTCGGCGGCCGCGTCGATTACGGCGCGGCACGTGGCGAGGTCGGCATCGTAGAGGATGGTATTGACTGTGAGATACGTCTTTACGCCGTTTTCGCGGCAGATGGCGGCTATGGCATGGAGGTCGTCGAGAGTGAAATTCACCGACGAGCGCGCACGCATGTTGAGCCCTTCCACGCCGAAGTAAACGGCGTCGGCTCCTGAGGCTATCGCTGCCTGAAGCGATTCGTAGCTCCCCACGGGAGCCATTATTTCAAAATCTTTGCGTTCCAATTATTTACGTGTCTGGAAATAGAATGTGAACTGATAGGGTACGGCATACAACCGGTAGGCGTGATCCACATCAGGGCCGCATGTCGCGGTGCCCACGCCGGTCTGGGCGGCATCCACATGCACGGTGATCAGTCCGTCGGGCTTCACTTCGTTGGTGTGCTTGGCGCGGTCAATCACGTCGTCGGCATATGGGTAGGCGCTGAACTGGAAGGGACCGGTAGAGGTCACTTTCAGCAGCGAGCCGTCGAGCGAGGCCGAGCGCACATCGGTGTGGTTCCCGGCGGTGGAGGGTTTGTTGTAGATATGGAAATCGTCGGCGGGACGCACGGTGTAAACGCCTATGCGGCCGGCTGCGTTGCGGTCAATGTATGTCTCCACCGGTCCGCGTCCCCAGTAGGTTACTGTTGGGGCGTCGGCATCGGGCACGCGGAAGGTGAGGCCCACGCGGGGCAGAGTCTTCACTGTGGCGGTGTCGGGCACAAAGCGGCAGTCTATGGCCAGAGTGCCTTCACGGTCGGCGCGGTAGCGCATCTCGGCTGAGCCTATTTTCTTGCCGGGAGCGAGCACGTCGGCGCTCACCACCACCGTATTGCCGTCAAGAGTGATGGAGCGGGCGGCGGTGTAGGCGCTGTCAAGACCTGATGCCTTCCAGTCGTGTCCCATGGCTCCCCATGAGGCGTCGTTTTCGGTGAGCGGGCGGTAGAGGGAGAGGGCTATGGGCGAGGCTGTAAGTGGTTGTCCGTTGCGCTCGAGTGTGGTTATTTCGCCGGTCTTGGCCGAAATCTCAAAGCGGAGATTTCCGCAGGAGAAGGTGTTGCCCTTGCGCGACAGCTTCGAGGCGGTGAAATTCTGCTGCACCGGGGTGCCGGGGAGCACGAACTGGTCGTAGGCCATTTCCATGCCTGCAGGAATCATGGCCGATGCTTTTTTAGGCGCCCAGCTCAGGTCAAGATAGGCCTCAGGCTCGTCGGTTGTGTCGTAAAGACCCAGAGAGAACACTGCGGTGTGGTGGGGCTTGCAGTCAACGGTGCGTTTGCCTTCCTTGAGCACCTTGCCAGAAGGGGTAACCACCTTCCATGTCAGCTCATAGTCTGAAAGATTTGTGAAGTCCATCCAGTTTTTCACCTCCACGCGCAGCGACTGCGGGTTGACGAGGCGGCATTTGATATACTGATAGACTTTCTTGACCTCGAGCAGCGAGGGGTGGGGAGTGCGGTCGGCGCGGATAAGGCCGTTGAGCAGGAACGAATTGTCAGAGGGCACTATCGCGGGACCGTAGTCGCCGCCGTAGGCCCAGTAGTCGTTTCCGAGCGAGTCTTTTTCGAGGAAGCCCTGGTCAACCCAGTCCCAGATACATCCGCCGCCCAGTTTGGGATAGGCTTCGAAGAGGTCCCAGTAATCCTTCAGACCGCCTACGCTGTTGCCCATTCCGTGGGCATACTCGCAGAGAATGTAGGGGCGAGTCATTCGGGGATTGTCGGCGTAGTTGCGCACTCCTTCCACACTTATATACATTTCGGCGAAAATGTCGGAGTTCCAGTCATAGAGCGCGCGTTCATACTGCACCGGACGGTTGTGCTCGCGGTTCTTGAGCCATTTGTATGCCTCCTCAAACACTATGCCGTTGCCGCATTCGTTGCCCAGGGAGTAGAAGGTTACCGAAGGATTGTTTTTCGACTTCTCCCACATGCGCTGCACGCGGTCAACCACCACTGGTGTCCATTCCGGCTGTTTGGCCAGCGATTCAGAGTCATAGCCGTAACCGTGGCTTTCGTTGTTGGCTTCGTCAATGAGATAGATGCCGTATTTGTCGCAGAGATAATACCAGTAGCGGTCCTGCGGATAGTGGCAGTTGCGCACGGTGTTGAGGTTGTGGCGCTTGAGGAGTTCTATATCCTTGAGTGCAGTCTCGCGGGGCACTGTGCGTCCCAGCTGCGAGTGCGCGTGGCGATTGACGCCCTTTATCTTCACGGGGACGCCGTTGACCATGAACACCCCGTCTTTCACCTCGGATGTCTTGAAGCCCACGTTGCAGCCAACGGTCTCCAGTGTGCGGCCCGATGCGTCATCAAGATTGATGGCGAGGGTGTAAAGGTTGGGATGCTCGGCGCTCCACGGAGCCACGCCTGAAAGGTCGCGGTTGAAGTGGAGCCGGCTCTTGGCGTCGGCGCTTCCGGTGGCTACTGTCTTGCCTTCGGCGTCAACGAGGGTGTAGCTCACCTTCATGCCGCTCTTGGGTTGCAGGCCTTCCACGTCTATTTCCATGCCGAGCTGCCCCACGGTGTAGGTTTTCTTGTCGAGGGGAGAGGTGACGGTGAAGTCGCTGATATACGTGGTGGGAGTGGAGTATAGATACACGTCGCGCTCTATTCCGCTCAGGCGCCAGAAGTCCTGACACTCTAAATATGCGCCGGAGCTCCAGCGGTAAACCTCGATGGCGAGGGTGTTTTCACCCGGCTGGAGATATTCAGTGATGTCCCATTCGGCAGCTGTCTTGGAGCCCATGTTGGTTCCGAGATAGTGGCCGTTGACCCATGCGTAATAGAATGAGATCACACCTTCGAAGCAGAGCACCACGCGGCGTCCCTGCCAGTCGGAGGGTATGGTGAAGCTGCGGCGGTATGAGCCTACTTCGTTGGTCTCGGTTGGCACTTCAGGCCAGTTTTTCTTGAATCCGGCCCATTTGGAGTCGAATTCGTATGTGGTGTTGGTGTATACGGCTGTTCCGTAGCCCTGACGTTCCCAGTTGCCGGGCACGTTGATGTCGTTCCATGCGCTCACGTCGTAGCCCGGTTCGTAGAACCCTTGCGGACGCTTGGCGGGATTCTTGGTCCAGTGGAACTTCCATTTACCGTTAAGGCTCATGTAGTAAGGCGAATGGTCATATTCCATTTCCGAAATAGCCTTGAAATCGTTGGCCGGATATGGCACCACAAGAGCGTGACTGGGAATCTGGCCTATGCGGAAGGCTTCGATGGTCTGCCATTCGGGTTTGTCGGGATTGGGGCCGGAGGGCGCCTGCCCTTTTGCCGGCTGAGCCCAGAGAGCCAGAGCGGCGGCTGTGGCAAGCAGGAGAGCTGAGAATCGTTTCATGGATTGGACTGGGTTACTTTTGTTATTTGATTGGGATGATTTAATTCGGGGTTTATTATTCTACAAAGATAACTATTTTTTATTTATCTTTGCCAGTGAAAAAGATAGGGTTTCATGAGGATTCCGAGTTTCATAGGGACATTTGTGTGTCTGGGTGCGCTGCTTCTTGCCGGAAGCGGAGTAGCCGAGGCCCGTATCGGTTTCCTCTGGAGGAAGTCGAAACAGGTCAAAATGCTTCCGCGCCCCCGCGCCACGCAGGTTTCTCTTCCCCCCGCCACTGATATTTTTCCGCTGGAAGAACCCGCAAAGGCTCCGCTGGTTCGCCGCACGCTTACTCCTTCCGCAGACCTTCCAGCCTCGGATGTGGCAGCCTTCCCTATGCCTCGCCGGGAGGACCGTGCATGTTACGACGAGGATTTTTTTGAGCCCGTGGAAGTGGCCGACAGCTATGACAATGCAGTGGCTTCCACTGTTGCTGAGCCCGATGCCGGTAGCGCTCCGGTAGCCGATCCGGAACCGGATGTGATGTCGGCCGCAGTGGACGCGCTGGCCGATTTTGAGGGCGACGCCATGGCTATTTTCGGACGGTCGCAGGTGAGCGTGGATGTGATGACGCGTTTTGTAGCCTCGCGCAACCCCGACTTCGATTCCCGTATTGCCCGCGCTTTCCATGAAGTGGGGCGCCGCTATGGCATTCGCGGCGACATAGCCCTCTGTCAGGCCATAGTGGAAACCGGATGGTTCATGTTTACCGGCGGCACGGCAGTGCGCCCGTCGCAACACAATTATTGCGGTCTGGGTGTGCTCAAGAAGGGAATGCGCGGACACTCTTTCGGAAGTGTGGAGGAGGGTGTCACGGCCCAGATACAGCATCTTTACGCCTATGCCACCCGCAAGGATCTCCCGCGGGGCGAGCGGCTGGTCGACCCCCGCTTCAATCTTGTGGACCGCGGCTGTGCCTCTACATGGCACGACCTCTCAAACCGCTGGGCCGCCAATTCAGCCTACGGCGTAAGCATCATGAATCTCTATCAGAAGCTTCTGCAATTCAAATAAAAACCGGACAATACTCAGTCCGGTATAAACACATAACTGAAATATGCGAACCCAAGATGAACTGACAGGCGTGAGCCTGCTCGGAAACAAGCGGGTGGAGTATCCCACACGCTACTGTCCTGAAATACTCGAGACTTTCGACAACAAGCATCCCGAAAACGAATATCTGGTTACCTTCATGTGTCCGGAGTTCACATCGCTCTGCCCCATGACCGGGCAGCCCGATTTTGCCAAAATCATTATAAACTACATACCGCGTGTGAAAATGGTGGAGAGCAAGAGCCTCAAGCTCTATCTCTTCGGCTTCCGCAATCACGGTGATTTCCACGAGGACTGCGTGAACATAATCATGAAGGATCTGGTGAGGCTGATGGATCCGCGCTATCTCGAGGTGATAGGCCTTTTCACTCCGCGCGGCGGCATTTCCATCTATCCGTTTGCCAACTATGCCGACGAAGAGCATCAGGATATGAAACGCAGCCGCATGCTGGCAGCTTTCCGCAACAATTTCTGACCTATGGATACAGCGATAAAAGACAGCCTGCTGGTGCTTTCCGGAGGAATGGACTCCGTGACCATGCTCTATGACTACAGTGATAGGATAGCCGCCTGTGTCAATTTTCACTATGGGTCGAACCACAACGAACGCGAGCGCGAGTGTGCCCGTGTCAACTGTCGCCGTCTGGGCATAGAGCTTATAGAGATAGACCTTGGATTTATGGGCCGGTATTTCGAGAGCTCCCTCCTTTCGGGAGCCGACGATATACCCGAGGCCGACTATGCCGAGGAAAATATGCACTCCACCGTGGTGCCTTTCCGCAACGGCATAATGCTTTCCATCGCAGCCGGACTCGCCGAAAGCCGTGGGCTCACTCAGGTGATGATCGCCAATCACGGCGGTGACCATGCCGTGTATCCCGACTGCCGACCCGGCTTCATCGCCGCCATGGACCGCGCCGTGAGCGAGGGAACGTATGCCGACGTGCATATCTTCGCTCCCTATACCTCCATGACCAAGGCCGATATTGCGCGTAGGGGGCGGAGCCTCGGGGTAGACTATTCACTCTCCTACTCATGCTACCGCGGCGGCGCGCATCATTGCGGACGCTGCGCCACATGCCGCGAACGCCGCGAGGCCCTGATTGCCGCGGGCTATGAACCCGACTGTTGAACAGAACGGGGGAGAAGGTTGTTAGACTTGAACTTGAAGTTTCAAAATCTCCCCGTTATGTCACACAAAAATGAAAAGAAGTCGTTGATGAAACGCATCCTCCAGCGCGAGGAAGTCAATTTAGCCGAATACTCCTTTAAGGAGATAGAAGAAGTGATCCGCGAACTTGCCGAAGCCAGTATCGAGAAGCTACGCACCGAAGAGGCAATACGCCTGCTCGATGCCGTTGGCGTGGCCGTGGAAAAAATCCGCTACCTACTCTCCAAAGAGGAAAAGAAATAGGCCGCTACGGGACCCTCTCCCGTCAGTCAGCCTCAAAGCCGAGCCTGCCGCCCGGCTTTTTTCTTGTCTATTCCTGGCGTTTATAATCATCGAGTATATTTCTTTTCAAACAGAGGCATATTCTGTCTGCCCCATTCAAGCATAGCGTCGATTATTGGTAAGAGTGTCTTTCCGAGTTCGGTTATCCGATATTCGGACCGTGGGGGAAGTTCCGGATAAATGGTCTTTACCACAAGACCGTCCTCAACCATTTCTTTAAGCTGTATATCCAGAACACGAGGCGCAGCTTCGGGCAGACATTTGTGTATCTCGCTGGGCCTCATCGCATCGCCTGAACGAAGCTCATCAATGATACACCCTTTCCACTTTGATTCTATCAGACTCATTGTAAGTCGCAGCGGGCAATCGAGGTCAACGGGTATCTTCTTTTCGTATGCCATATCATAATTTTTAGGGCAAAGTTAACCAATATCGCTGAAAATCAGAGTACCGAAAAATTATTCCATATACGAATAAATTTTCGGTACTTGTCTGATAGCGATTACCTTAATAATTTTGCGGTCAGAGAATCAATAACATCAATATGAGAGACCAGATCAAAGAATACGAAGCAGTGGCAAAAGCCGCAGAGAACTTCGTACGCAGTGTTGCCGAGGGCGACAGCAGGTATGCAAAAACTCTTTTCACCGATGATGCAGTATTGTTCGGCATGCTTGACGGTGTATTGGAACATGGTTCCATCGAACAGTTCTATCGCAATGTTGATACTGTAGGTGCCGGCGACAATTTCAAGGCGAGAATCGATGTGCTTGCCGTTGAGGAGACGGTTGCTGTGGTTCGTGTGCTTGAAGAAGGGTGGGGCGGCCGAATCGACTTCACGGACTTCCTCCTGCTGCTGAAACTGAACGGAGAGTGGAAATGCGTGGCAAAAGCCTACAATCAGAATTCAAACACAATCAAAAAAATGTGAGATGATAAAGGATTATCAGGAAATTAAAGACGTGGTGATGTAGTACGTCAACGGCTGCGCCACCGGTGATGTGGAGCTTACGAAGAAAGCGTTCCACAAGGGCGCCATAATGTACGGATATCTGAACGGTGAACTTTGCGCCGGAAGCATCGACGCTCTCTATGCTGCAATCGCGCAGTTCGGCGCCGCTCCCGAAACCAGGTATGAAGTGGACGTGATGGAGGTTGTAGGCACTGCCGCAACGGTTCGCGTCGTTCTGGAAGACTGGCACTGACTCGGATTCACTGACTTCCACTCACTCGTCAAGATGGACGGCAAATGGCAGATTGTCGCTAAAATATTCCATCAGTAAAATATGAGTGACTTTCTCTAACTTGCAAGAGCGCGCCGGTCGGTGCGCTCTTCCTGTTTTCGTCAAATGACATTATTCCCCGGCAATGTAATGTGAAGTCTGATATGACCAATCTCATAGAGAACATCAAATACCAGTTTATCCAGATTGCTGGAGAGGTGGACCGGTAAGTTCGACGGCCGGAGGCCGACGTTCCCAGGGCCTGTGCCGATGGACCGTCGATATTCCTATCGACGGTGAAATCTTTAGAACATGAAGGTGTATTTGAGCGAGGGGAGGGCGGAGAGGGTTTCTTTGAAATGGCAGAGGCCGGGTTGGGGGCGGCCGCATAGGCTGGCTGTGCCGAGGTCGAGGGTTTTCAGACCCTCATTGCGGTAGTGGCTGGCTATGCTGTGGGCGAGAAAGTTCATTGGGCGCAGGGAGCGGTAGGCGGGGATGTCGCCCCATACGGCATTGTGGGCTATCCCCTTGCATGAACGGTAGAATATGGCGGCGGCCACATCTGCGCCGTCTGGGGCAGCAATTGTAAAAACATCGCCGTGAAGCGCCACGCATGTCCGCACGGTATCCGCCTCCGAAACGTTCATAGGGTATCCCATCGCCTCGTGATTGGCCTTGATAATGGCGTAGGCGCGCTTTATGGCTTCCGGCGTGGTTTCCGGGTGGTGGAAATTCAGATTGGAGCTGAATGCCCGGCGCAGATTACGACGGGCAGCGGGAGCCATCCGGCTATCGTAGGCCGCGGTTCCGTCAAGAGGAATGTGATAGTTGATGTCTGTGGTAATTTTTACTCCTTCACTAAGCCCGAGAACGTAGGCCCATGCCGAGATTTCAGCCGGAGCCATGTGCACGGGCGGCAAGGTTATGCGGATGCCGAGACCACGCTCACGGGCGTAGCCGGTGAGGGAGTCAGTCAGTTCGGTAAGAGGTGCTATGGCCGGGGCGGTCATAAGGGTAAAACCTCCGTAAGGGGCCGAGAACGGTGATTGCAGCATACCGCCGGTTTCTCCGGCAATAATTCCGGCCATAACCCTGTTGCGGCGTCGGAATGCCAGATAGTGGATGCTGCGGCATTTGTGGGTGTACAGCTGAGTGAACGCGGGGGAGTTGAACATAGTATGCAAGCCCGACGCGCGGTCTGAAAACAGAGTGGAATAAGCCTCGGGTGTCACCCGCTCCACCACAATCATAGGCAGAGTCGGTAAATCTCTTCGGTCTGCGGAGCTCTCAGACGGTAGTAACCGCCTATTTCTTCACCTTTGTTGCGGTGCAGGGCCTCGACCATTGCGGGGATGTCAGGACTCTCGATTCCGAGCTCAGAGAATGTAAGCGGCAATCCCAGCGATTTGAAGAATGCACGCAGCCGTGCGATGCCTTCAAGAGCCACCGCGGTATCGTCGCCGGCAATGTCCACGCCGAACACACGGCGAGCCATCTGCGCGCCCTTGGCCGGAGCGTGATGAGCCATGAACGTCATCCATGCGGGCATAACCACTGCCAGACCGGCTCCGTGGGCCACTCCGTAGAGGGCGCTCACCTCATGCTCCATGGCATGGGAGGTCCAGTCCTCGGCGCGGCCGCATCCGCACACTCCGTTGTGGGCCAGCGTGCCTGCCCACATTATATTGGCGCGCGCCTGATAGCCGGTGGGGTCGGCCATCACTTTCGGGCCTTCCTCCACTATGGCGCGGAGCACGCCTTCGGCCACGCGGTCGGTCACCTTCACCTGGGTGGTGGGGGAGAAATAGCGCTCATAGATATGCGCCATCATGTCAGCGATGCCGCAGGCGGTCTGGAACGTGGGGAGCGAGAATGTCAGTTCGGGGTCGAGGAGTGCGAATTTCGGGCGCAGCCAGAAGTCGGTGCGCAGGCTTATCTTGGCGTTTGTGGCGGTGTTGGTGATTACGGAGTTGCCGGAGCCTTCCGACCCGGCTGCGGGAATGGTAAGCACCACGCCTACGGGGAGCGCGGCGTTTATCACGGCCTTTCCGGCCCAGAAGTCCCAGAAATCGCCCTGATATGGCACACCTGCGGCTATTGCCTTCGCTGTGTCAATAACCGAACCGCCGCCCACGGCAAGCAGACCGTCTATGCCTTCACGGCGGCAGATTTCTATGCCTTTGCGCACGGGGCCGTCCGTGGGGTTGGGGTCAATCCCTTTGAGGATGTGCCACTGGATGGACGACGCTTTTAGTGATGCCTCCACGCGGGCTATAAGTCCGCTCCGCTCGGCCGACGAATGGCCGTAGACAAGAAGCACTTTTTTGCAGCCGAGGGCGCTGAGCTCTTCTCCGGCGTGGTTTTCGGCTCCGTGGCCGAAACGGTAGCGCGTGGGCGCGCAGTATGTGAAGTCTATCATGGCTTGTGGCTATTGACTGTTATATGGTTATTGGTTCTTGTGTCCGAAGCTCAGAGGGAGGCCGCGCACGTCGGAGAACCCGACGCCGAAGCGGTAGGCCAGACGGCCGTTGACCCAGGTCATGTCAACCTTGTTGCTCACCGTCAGGCCGTCGAGCGGTGTCCATCCGCAGCGGCTCAGCACCCATTGGTCGGTGATGGTGTATGGCTCGCAGTCGTTGTTCACCAGCGTGAGGTCGGCGTAATAGCCGGGGCGTATGAATCCGCGACGGTCTATGCCATAGATTGTGGCAGGGTTGTGGGCCATCTTCTCCACCAGCAGAGGCACTGTGAAGAATCCTTCTTCGGCCATCTGGAGCATCAGCGTGAGGGAGAACTGGATCAGCGGCATGCCGGAGGCGGCGGTGAGCGCTGTGCCCGATTTCTCTTCGGGCAGGTGGGGTGCGTGGTCGGTGGCTATGGTGTCGATGAGACCGCTGTTCACGGCGGCGCGGAGGGCATCGCGGTCGGCCGGACGCTTAATGGCCGGATTGCATTTGATGCGCGTACCCAGCATGGCATACTGCTCGTCGGAGAACGCCAGATACTGCGGACAGGTCTCGGCCGTCACCAGTTTATTCTCGGGTGTACCGGGCTGGAGGAGCGAAAGTTCATCGGTGGTTGATACGTGGAGCAGATGCAGGCGGTGGTTGTGGCGGCGTGCCAGGTCCACCACTCGTTTGGAGGCTTCGAAACATGCGCGGTGGTTGCGGATTACGGGGTGAAAATCCATGGTGAGATTCTCGCCGTAGCGTGCCACAACAGCATCGCGGTTGGCGCGGAGTATCGCTTCATCTTCGGCATGCACGGCAATCAGTGCGGGCACCGTAGAGAACAGCGTTTCCAGGTATTCCTGCTCGGTGAGAAGCATTCCTCCGGTCGACGAGCCCAGGAATAGCTTCACGCCGGCTATGCTCGAATAATCGGCCGTGGCCAGAGCATCGATATTGTCGGCCGTGGCACCTATGAAGAAGCCGTAGTTGGCCATCGACACTTCGGAAGCGCGACGTATCTTTGCCTCGACGGCCTCCGTGCTCACGGTGGCGGGGCGCGTGTTGGGCATGTCGATGAACGAGGTCACGCCTCCGGCCACGGCAGCGAGGCTTTCGGTTGCCATGTCGGCCTTATGGGTAAGGCCCGGGTCGCGGAAGTGTACGTGCGTGTCGATTATACCAGGCAGCAGCAGGCGTCTGGCGGCATCTACCACGCTGTCGGCTCCGGCTATCAGTTCGGCGGGAGCCTCGCCTTCGCCTACAGCGTTTATAAACTCTCCTTCAACCGCTACGTAGCCGGTGAAGGCACGCCCTTCGTTGACTATTGAGGCGCGGTGTATGACTGTTACGGGCTTACTTTCCATTTCCGAGAATAAGGGGCTGTTTTTTACGGGGATATTTCTTGAACCAGCTGTTGACCTTCAGACTTATTACGCCGAACACTGCTTCGCCGAATATGCCGCTCGACATCTTGCTGGTGCCGAGCACGCGGTTCACGAAGATTATAGGATGTTCCTTGATGCGGAATCCGTATTTGTAGGTGGTGAACTTCATTTCTATCTGGAACGCGTATCCTTTGAAGCGGATTTTGTCCAGCGGTATGGTCTCGAGCACCTGGCGCGTGTAGCATGCGAATCCGGCGGTTGTGTCGTGGATGGGCATTCCTGTTATGAATCTCACGTAGGCCGATGCGTAGTATGACATCAGCACGCGGCCCATGGGCCAGTTGACCACGTTGACGCCAGTTACATAGCGTGAACCCACAGCCATGTCGGCCTCGCCCGACGAGCAGATGGCATACAGTCCCATCAGGTCGGCAGGATTGTGGGAGAAGTCGGCGTCCATCTCGAATATGTAGAGATAGTGCGGACGCTCCAGCGCCCATTTGAATCCGGCTATGTAGGCAGTGCCGAGTCCCTGTTTTCCGGCGCGCTCCACCAGATGTATGCGGCCGGGACGTTCCTTCTTTTTCTCTCTCACGATATCGGCGGTGCCGTCGGGAGAGCCGTCGTCGATCACGAGCACATCAAACGCGTGAGGCAGATTCATCACCGCGTCGATTATAGCGGAGATATTCTCTTTCTCATTGTAGGTGGGGATAATTACCACGCTGTCGCTCTGACTGGCGGCTTGCGCTGGAGAGGGATTTGGGTCCATGGGGTCGGGGGAATGGGGGATCAGAAATTATAGTTGGCGCCCACGAGGCCGTGTATGCCCTGCGCGGGCATCAAGCCTATGAGGGTGTATTTGCGGTTGAGGAGGTTCGAGGCCGAGCCAAACGCGCTCCAGCGGGAGTTGAAGCGGTAGGCGACGTCGAGATGGAGGTCGGAGATGTTTCCGAGTGGATACAGCACGCTGTGGAAGGCGGGACTTTCAAAGTCGCCTGTGCCCCATATCTCAGCCTGGCTGCGCTTTCCGCGGTAAGTCCAGCCCACGGTTATATCCAGCGGCTTGATGGGCGTTACGGTAAGGGCGGCGTCGAACACATAGCGTGCGCGGTCGCGCCACAGATAATAGCCCTTGTCGTATTTCTGGGGAGCCATTTCGGCGCGGAGTGTCAGGGCCAGAAGTGAGCGGTAGGTATAGCCGGCGTTTATGGCGAGTTTGTAGCCCTTCATGTCCACGGGATGGAACCAGGTGACGAGGTCGGAATGGTTGTTTGCCACGGGCATGAGCCAGTCGTTGGCGCGGGCCATGGTAGCCGAGACACCTACGTAGGCACCGCGCCAGGGGCCGAGCGTGAATCCGGCTTCGGCTGTGATGGGCACGTGGGAGTTGCCGTAGGTGAGCAGCGATGTTGTATAGGGGGTTACGTCGTAAAGTGATGCTAGGGTGTTCTGCACCTCGCCTCCTCCGGCTTTCACATAGAAATTGAAGCTTGACGAGGGATGCCACGTGGCAGAGGCGTCAGGGGCTATGTGGAAAGCCTTTCCGGAGTTGATGGTGAGCTGCACGCGGGCGCCCAGGCGGAGGTCGAGCTGTTCGGAAGCCAGACGGTAATAGGGCAGGAATGTGGCCAGACCGTGGGTCCACGAATCGCGTCCGCCGTCAATGCGCTGAACCAGAGCGTTGTTGGAAAGAGATGTCTGAGCCCAGTCGAGCGACGATGATTCAGAGTTTGCTACTAGGCTCAGGTCAAGGTCGATGCCCAGATGTGAGCTCTCCGAGGTGTATGCGCCCAGTGATGCCATTATGCGTCCTACATTTTCGGAGGCCTTATGGGGATCTGTCGATGTCGCTTTTGAAAGATTGCTACCATCTAAGAACCCTATTTCCGGAATCTCATTGGCGAATGCGAAGCGGGAATATGCCGCGCCGATGCCGCAGAAGAATTCAGAACGGCTCAGGCTCCAAAGAGCCGAGGCGTTGAGGCGGTGAACGGTCTGATAGGGATATTTAGTCACGTGGCTGTCAAACGGTGGGGTGTTGTAGCGCGCGAAGGTATAGTCGAGCGAAGCGTCGATATACGATTCGCGGCCCACGGCACGGCGAAGGCTCAGGCCGGCGGTGGCGGTGTGGCGCCGCACATATCCGTGGCTCCTATCGTCGTGGCGATAGGTAGTGGCGTTGTACTGCAGCCAGGCGTTCAGACGGGTGCGGTCGCTGTCAAGCAGCTTGTATCCGGCCGAGAGGTCGAGGTTGAACGGCGTCATGAATCCGAGCGAGGCGTATCCACGGAAGGGTGAATAGGGGAGGGTGTCGCCGTATGATGCCGGAGCGAGGGTGGTGAGCGTCTGCGGGACGTCTATGCGTATGTCGCGTGAGCTGTAGCGGAGATTGCTTGCGGTCGACTTGGGAAGGGTCACAAGCGGGTTGAGCGGGAGGCGCCGCGAGTCGATGCGCTCGGGAGCGCTCTCGTGGCGCACGGTGATTTCCTTTTGCAGCGACTGCGCCGATGCGTGGAGGGCGGCGGCAGCGGCCGTGCAGAGCAGGGTTATGCGGGCTATGGTAGTTTTCATTTCTTCAGGCGTGCTTCAATCATTTGGAAAATATCGGCTTCGTCGCCGGGATAATTGCTCTTGAGGCTCTTTAGGTATTCGTCGGCCTCGAATGTCTCGCCTTGGGCGCGCAGGGCGTCGCTCAGGGCTATGAAACCTCTCGCAAGCCAGTACTGGTGGGAGGGATTGGCGTTTATGAGGGCGTCGGCCACTTTCTGGGCCTTGGCGGCGTCGCCCTGGCGCAGGAGAGCTTCGGCCAAGAGCACCGACGAGCGTACTCCGGCTTCGTCGGAGGGATCGGCTGAAAGCTCCGTCCAGAGCTCCATGGCGCCGGAGGTATCGCCGGTGTGGCTCAGGGCCACGGCGCGGGCGTATTTCACCTGGCGCAGTTCGGTGCCGGAAGTGGTGGATGTGGCGAGAAGCTTCTGGGTCTCGCTTACTACCCGCGGATAGTCTTCGGTGATGAGCGCTGTCTCCATTACCCCGAAGCGTGCCTTGGTGAGATTGGCCGGTGTGGAGGCCATGGATTCAAGCATGGTGTAGGATTCGAGGGCCTCGGCGTTGCGTCCTGCCTCGGCTTCGTTGCGGGCACGGAGAAGGAGGGCGTCCTCGGCCACTTCGGAGTGGGGATGGTCGGCGATTATCCGCGAGGCATGGGCTATGGCCTCGTCGCGGCGTCCGGCGGCATCGGCGCTTTCGGCCAGATAATAGAGGGCCTGGGACGCGAACTGGCCCGAAGGATAGTCGCGCAGATATGCTTCGAGACGAGCTGTGGAGCCTGCGCCGGAGGCATAGAGATCTTCGGCCGAGCGGAATGCGGCGGCATCAAGTTCGGAAGGGTCGATGCGCGGTGCGCCACCCACGGAGTTGACAAACGAGGCAAGCTCCGGCAGGCGTCCCTGCGCGGCATAGATGCGCTTGAGGTCGTCGACGGCCACTGAGGCTTCCTCGCTCGAGGGATAGGCCTGGATCACGTGTTTGTAGGCGTCGACGGCGCTTTCGGTACGTCCGCTGTTGAGATAGGTAATGGCCAACTGCACATAGCCCTGGCGTGCGTAGGAGGTGGAGGGATATTCGTCGACGAGGCGGCGGTAGGTGGCTATGGCGTCGTCCTGACGGTTCTGCGCGGCGTAGGTCTCGGCTTTTTCAAGCAGAGCCGAGGGCACGAGAGCCGAGGAGGGGAACTGGGCTATCATCTCGTCGAGACCGGCGGTCTTGCCGGCGTAGTCGCGTTCCATGCCTTTCATCATGGCTATGCGGTAAAGGGCATAATCGCCGGCGCCGGGATTGAGCGAGTAGGCCTTGCGGTAGCGTTCGGCGGCCTCGTTGTAGCGTTCGGCGTAATACAGGCAGTCGCCGGTGCGGTTATAGACGTCGGCCCGCATGGCGGGTGACACGTCGGGAGCGTCGGTAAGCCGGTTGAATCCCGTGAGAGCCTCGTCGTAGCGTTCCTGCTCAAGGCGGGTATAGGCCAGATTGTAGCGTGCGAGGGTGAGGTTGGGATCCGAAGCCGGAGCCATGCGGATGAACTCCTGGTAATCATCGGCGGCTTCGTCCCAGCGGCCAAGGTCGTAGAGGCAGTTGGCTTTCCATAGCAGAGCCTGGCGGGTGATGAGCGCGTCGGGCTTCGGGGAGGTAGCGGCCCGTGAGAAGAGCCTCAGGGCCGATTCTGTCTCTCCGGCCTTATAGCGGCTCGTGCCGAGGGCGAATTCCACTTTCTGGCGCGTGCGCAGCATCTCGGCCGAAGGGGAGTTTATGTTGTCGAGGATGCGCAGGGCGCTCTCATAATCATTGTCTGACATATAGCCCGACACAAGGCTTTCGCGCACCTGCGAGGCATAGCGGGAATTGGGATAGCGGTTGAGGAAGTTTTCGAGTAGGTTCACCGAATTGCCGAAAGGCACACGGCCGCCGTCCATGCGTGCGGCAATGAAGTTGTAGAAAGCGGTTTCGGTAACTTCGGGGTCGTAGTCCAGGCGGTAGGCGTTTTCAAAGGCCATTATGGCGCCGTCGGGGTTGCCTGTCTTCACAAATGCGTTGCCCAGATACAGATAGGCGCTCTGGCCCATGGCGTTCTGCTGGTCGGTGACGCGCTGAAGCTGCTCGATGGCACCCTTGTAATTGCCGTTGCGGAAATCGCTTACGCCAAGGATATAGAGAGCCGAGGGCTGCGGGTCGGAGACGGCTGCGGCATATTTTTCGAGGTATGGTATGGCCTCGGAGTCGTTGCCGAGATGGTAGAGGCTTTCGCCGGCTATGCGGTTTAGCTCCGGAGTGAAGCCTTCTATGCCTCCGCCTGCGAGGGCCTTGCGGGCACGGGCCAGGGCTGAGTCGTAGTTGCGGTCTATGAAGTCGATCTGCGCCAGATAATATGCGGCGGCATCGGCCGGACGGCGCGATGTGTTCACGCTCTCGAAAATCCTACGGGCCGAGGCATAGTCGCCTTCGGTGTATGCTATATAGCCCAGATAGAAACGGGCGGCATGATAGAGATTGCTGTCGGGGGTGACGCGCTCGAACAGCTGACGGGCGCGCTCGCGGTCGCCGAGCATCATCCGGCAGTAGGCCGTATGGTAGCAGAGCTTGTCGGCGCTGTCGAGCGAGAGGGCTTCCGAGTCCACCTTGTCAAACCAGGTGAGGGCTTCGGAATAGTTGGCGCGGGTCAGGTAATATTCGCCGATAGCGGCTTTCACATCGGGGCAGAGATGTGATGCCGGATAGTCCTCGAGAAACCGGTTGAGAAGATCCACGGCTTCGTCGTCGCCTATGTAGAGCGAGGCCAGAGCCAGATAATAATCGGCTTCCTCGGCCTGACAGGGCGTAGGCGAGAGGGTGCGCATATAATTCAGCTGGTCAATGCAGCCGTTGTAGTTGCCGTTACGTAACATGGCTATGCCGCGGCTGAAATAACCGTCGGCGCCCGGGCTGTCCGGACCGGCCCATGCTGCGACGGGCGCGGCTGATAGTGCGGCTGCGGCGGCTGTGATAGCAAGAAGGCGTTTCATCAGTTGGAATTGTATGAGGATGTTGTTTTTTGCTAAATAGTAGCTTGAGAGAAATAATAAACAAAGATACAATCCTTTTTCGGATTACCCCGAAAAAACCGCCAAAAAGCATGGGGAGGGTAAGGTCCGTAGGGTCTGTATTGTCGGTGGAGCCAGGTTTTTGCTCAGAGAGAGGAGAGGAGGGAGTGGAAGCGGTCGGGGGTGGGGGCTTTGCGGAGGGCTTTCAGGAGCTTTTTGTCGAAGAGGTCGGCGTCGAGATATTCGGTGAAGGGCTTTATTTTTGAGAGAATATGGGAAGGGCCGCAGAGCGTGGAGGAATAATGCATGAAAAGGCGGTTGAGAATCTCCACGGAGGCCTGACGCCGGTCGGCCTCCGACGCTTCCGCGCCCGTTTTCCACTCCAAGGCCAGAGTGGGACGCCGGAGCAGGCCGCGGCCGCACATCACTCCCGCAATCCCGGGAAATGAATCGACCGCGCGGCTGATGTCGCCGGGTGTCGCCATCTCGCCGTTGAATATCACCGGATGGGCCGAAGCCCTGAGAAGTTCACGGAACTCTTCCATAAACAGGTCGCCAGAGTAGAGCTGACGGGCTACGCGGGGATGCACCGTGAGCAGCCGCAGAGGCATTGCCGCTATTGCGTCGGCGTTACTGCGCCATGCCACCGGACTCTCCGTGCCCAGCCGCATTTTCATAGAAAAACCGACTTCGGGCCATTTGCGCATTTCCTCGCCTATGGCGGAAAGTGCCGCCGTATTCTCTATAAGCGCCGCTCCGCGCCCTTTCCGCGTAATCATGGGGTAGGGGCATCCGGCATTGAGGTCTATGCGTGTTGCTCCCGCGGCGACGGCGGCTTCGGTGAGTACGGCGAATTCCCCGGCGTCGCGGGCCATTATCTGGACGGTAAGGTTAGTGCCAGCGGTTATGTCGCGCAGGTCGCGTTTACGCGGCTCTCCGCTTTCGAGTCGCATAAAGGGTGTGAAATATTCATCCACCGCGCCGGGAAACATTCCGGAGTGGATTGCGCGCCACGGCGCCTGTGTGAAGCCCTGTAGGGGCGCTCCCAGAAAAAGCATTTCAAGTTTGATGAAGTGAATGGCAAAAGTAGCAATCAGGCGGGAATAAATCAGTAAATTTGTCGGAAAAACCTCTATAAGTAATGGACGAATTTCCCAAAGACCCCGCCATATTGATGAGTTATCTCAATATGAAACTGCGTGATTTCTACAGCAATCTCGACGACCTTTGCGCCGACATGGGCATAGACCGCCGCGAGCTCGAGGATTATCTGGCGGCCAACAATCTCGAATACAACGCCTCGCTTAATAAAGTGTGGTAACAACTTAATAAAGTGTGGTAGCACAAATCGGGCGTCAAAAGTGTTATACCAGGGTAAACCGATGAACTGACGGAAATATGAATGCCCTGATTTCAATACTGCCGGTAGTGCTGCTGTTTGTTCTGATGCTCGGATTCAAGGTGCCGAGCTACAAGAGCGCGCTGATAACGTTTCTGGCCACCGTGGCCCTTGCGCTGTGGGGCGCGCCTGCCATGGGTATAATTCCCGAGCGGTTCGCGGGCGATTCCGTCTTCAGCTTAGTGGGCTGGGCCACAGTTGAGGGCGCCCTGAAGGCTGTGTTCCCCATTCTGCTCATAATCCTCATGGCGATTTACAGCTACAACATACTTGTGGCATCCAAGTCCATAGAGGTGATAAAAAGCCAGTTCACATCCTTTACCGACGATCGCGGGGTGCTGGTGCTCATGATGGTGTTGGGCTTCGGCGGCCTGCTTGAGGGTATGGCCGGATTCGGTACGGCCGTAGCCATTCCCGCCGCCATACTCATAGGCCTGGGATTCAAACCGATGTTCTCGGCGCTGGTGGCTCTGCTGGGCAATTCTGTGCCCACCGCGTTCGGAGCCGTAGGAGTCCCTATCACTACGCTCTGCAACGAGATTTCGGCCGGAGGAGCTTCTGCACAGACCGTGTGTGAGGTGTCGGCCTTCGCCGTAGTGCAGCTTGCGCCTCTCTTTTTCCTTATTCCCTTCGTGATACTGATGCTCACCGACCGCAAGGCGTGGGGACGAAACATGGTGCTGGCGCTGTGGACCGGCGGAGTGTCGCTGGGCGTGCAGATACTCTGCGCTACCCGTCTGGGAGCGGAGACACCGGCGATAGTGGGCTCGCTGGCGGCGATACTTGCCATCATAATCTATGCCAAGGTGTTTGTGAGGAGTAAAAAGCCTGAAAAATCCGCAAAGAAATTCAGCGCCTCCCAGACATTCAGGGCATGGAGTGTCTACATCTTCATTCTGGTGCTGATTCTGCTCACCGGGGCGCTCTGTCCGCCGGTCAACGGTTTTCTGCGCACTCACCTCGTGAGCCAGGCGCCTCTCCCGGTCATAGGCTCCACCTTTAAATTCGGCTGGATCAACAATGCCGCCCTGTGGCTGTTCACAGGCAGTGTGGCCGGCGGACTGCTTCAGGGCCTCAGCCCTAAGCAATTGCTGAAAGTGCTTGCCTCTACCGTTGTCAATCTGCGTTTCACCACCATAACCATAGTGTGTCTGATAGCTCTTGCCTCGGTTATGAACTACAGCGGCATGATAGGCGCCATAGCCGCGGGGCTTGTGGCTGTGACGGGTTCGTATTATCCGCTCTTCGCTCCGCTTATCGGTGCCATCGGTACGTTTGTCACCGGCAGCGACACGTCGTCCAACATCCTCTTCGGCAAGCTGCAGGCCAATGTGGCCCATCAGCTGGGAATGAACGGCACGGGTTCCTTCCTGGGCTTCCACGGAAGCGAGGCCGACTGGCTGGCAGCCGCCAACTCTACCGGCGCCACCGGAGGCAAGATGATTTCGCCCCAGAGCATAGCCATAGCCACGGCTGCGTGCGACATGAAGGATGCCGACGACGCCATCCTGCGCCGTGCCATACCCTACGCCCTGGGCTACATAGCCCTCGGCGGACTGATGGTCTACTTCTCGCTCTGAGCCGTCTTTTAACATTTTAACAAAATATACTTAAATAATTCCTTAATTCGGGCGGATAGACTACCTTTGCAGATTATGAAACGCCCCCAGTCATACATGCGTATTTTGCCCGCGGCCGCCCTGGGCCTGGTGCTGGGCGCCTGTGCCAGCATGGGCCGTCCGCAGGGTGGAGAGCGCGACTTCGACGCGCCCCGGTTTGTGCGCAGTAACCCCGCACCCGGTTCGGTCAACGTGGACCGCTCACGCATAATCATAGACTTTGACGAGAATATACAGCTCGACGACCCCATGAACAAGATCGTGGTGTCGCCGGCCCAGAAAAATACCCCGCAGATTTCAGGTGTGGGTCACCGCGTGAGCATAGAGCTGCGCGATTCGCTGATTCCCAACACCACCTATACCGTTGATTTCACCGACGCCATAAAGGACCTCAATGAGGGCAACATACTGGACGGCTTCTCGTTTGATTTCTCGACCGGCCCGGAGATAGACACCCTTTCGATTTCGGGCATGGTGTTCCAGGCCGAGAATTTGGAGCCTGCCCAGGGAATGCTCGTGGGCGTCTACAGCAATCTCAGCGACACGGCCATACGCACTCTTCCTTTCGAGCGTATCACCAAGACCAACCAGCTGGGGCAGTTTACCGTACGCAATCTCAAGCCTGGCACATACCGCATCTACGCCATCAACGATGTGAACCGCGACTTCCACTGGGACCGTTCGGAGGATGTGGCCTTCTTCGACACTACGCTTACTCCCACGGCCGTGCTGGCGCAGCACACCGACACTGTGTTCAGCGCCAACGGCGACGTGGACTCGGTGTTCACCCATACCGTGACCGAGTTCAAGCCCGACAATGTGCTCCTGACATGGTTTAACGAAAACTATAAGGCACAGTATCTCATGGACCGCGCACGTCCCGAGGCCAACCGCATAACCATGAATATGGGCGCTCCTTCCGACACCCTCCCGCTCCTGCGGATGCTCGGAGGCTCACGTCACGGCGAGAGCATAGAGCGCTGGGCCGTGCTCAACTCCTCGCCCACCCGCGACACCCTCGAATACTGGATAACGGATTCGGCCGTGATACGTCAGGACACAATACTTCTTGAGGCCCGCTATCTGCGCACCGACACTCTCGACCGTCTGTCGTGGACCACCGATACTCTTGTGATGAATCTCCGCGGCAAAAAACGTGATAGGAAAAATGAAACCGAACGCGCCAAAAAAGGAAAGAACGATGGCGATACCGCAACCGTTCCCGAGGTGCCGCTGATGAAGGTGACCGTTTCGAGCCGCGGATCGGTGGATGTGTACGCACCCATAGCCCTGACGTTCGAGCGCCCGCTGTCGAGGCTCGACACATCGGCCGTTCACTTGGAGATTCTCGAGGATTCCACCTGGTATGAGGTGGAACGGCCAGCGTTCCGTCCGTTGTCAGCCCTCGATCTGCTGCACTATGTGGCGCCCTACGAGTGGGAGCCGGGACAAAAATACCGATTCACCGTTGACTCCCTGGGCATGACCGACATATATGGGGTGAATTCCGGCACTATAAGCGAGGAATTCACAGTGAAGAACCTCAATGAATATGCCAACCTGTCACTGGCGGTTACCGGGCTTGACGGGCGCCCGGCGGTGGCCGAGCTTCTGTCGCGCCAGGATGCCCCGGTGCGCCACGTGCCGGTAATCGACGGCCATGCCGTTTTCAGCAACATCACCCCCGGCGACTACTTCGCGCGCCTGTTCATTGATGCCAACGGCAACGGTAAATACGATACCGGCATACTCGATTCCATACAGCCCGAGGAGGTTTATTACTATCCCAAGAAAATAGCGCTTAAGAAAAACTGGGATGTGGATCAGACGTGGGATATCAACGAACTGCCCATCGACCAGCAGAAGCCTATGGAGATAAAGAAAAACAAGCCCAAGAACAGCACCGGCCCGCAGGAGGACGAGTATGAGGACGACCAGTATTACGACGAGTTCGGAAATCCTGCCGTGGATCCCGATGACCCCTTCGGAAAACGCAAGGGCAAGAACCGTGACAGCAACTATAACCGCAATACGAGCTTCGGAGGGGGAGGCCTCAACGGCAACTCCGGCTTCGGGACGGGCGGCCGTATGCGCGGCGGTGGTGTTTACCGTTAAAATCGTCTGAAATCACCATGCAACCACAGGGGAAAAAACAACAGCCATCAGGCCGGTATCCGGCACCGGAGCCCACGCTACGGCGTCTGCCGTGGTATCTGGCATACGTGTCGATGCTCGAGGCCCACGATGTGACCCATATATCATCCACGGCCATAGCCAAGGAAATCAACGTTGACGCCGCACAGATAGCCAAAGACCTCTCGGTGCTCGATATCAAGGGGAAAACCCGCATAGGCTATGACGTGAAGGAGCTCGAACGGGCTCTGAAGGACTTTCTCGGATTTGACCGCGAACACCGTGCCGTAATAGTCGGTGTGGGCTCGCTCGGTTCGGCACTGATGGCCGACAAGGGTCTGGAACGCTACGGCCTCAACATCATGGCCGGATTCGATATCGACACTTCTATTGTGGGCAACACCATCAAAGGCAAGCCGATTTTCCACATTGACAGTCTCAAGGAAAAGATAGACCATTACAATGCCGGAATAGGAATAGTGACTGTGCCGGTGGAATACGCCCAACAGGTGGCCGATCAGCTTGTGGAGGCGGGTGTGAGTGCCATCTGGAACTACACGCCGTTCAGAATCCGCACGGCTTCGGATGTGGTGATTCAGAACACATCAATCTACGCCCACCTCGCCGTGATGTACAACCGCATACTTTCGGAGAAATGAAGATAATAGCTTTCGACCGGCGTTCCGACTCGCCATTCACCCTCCCCCCGGCGGTTGAACTGATTGCCGACTCGGCCGTGGTGACCCCGCCTCATCCACTCTTTCTGCCCGACTTCGACACTGAATGGGAAGGACGCATTTGCCCCGCCTACCGTATAGGCCGCCTCGGCAAGACGGTGGATACCCGTTTCGCTCCCCGCTATATCGACGCCTACGGCCTGGTGCTTCGCCTTATCCCGGCCGGAACCGACAAGGCTTTGCGCGCCGCCGGAATGCCGGTGGGGCTCGACGGCCTGTTCGATTCGGCACTTTACACGGGCACGTGGCTGCTGACCGAGGGCGCTGACATGAGCGCTCCTCTCGCTGTGAGCTGCGATGGGGTCGATTCAGTAATCAACGGTCATTTCGAGGATGCATGCAAGGCCGTGGAGAGCGTGACGCGCTATGCCACTGTGAAGACCGGCGATATCATCATTCCATCGTGGATGCCCGTGGCTGTGGTGCCCCGTCCGGGCGTCACCATTGAAGGCTCCATCGACGGCACGGTGTGTCTGAGCGTGCGAATAAAATAACGCCTGTGGCAATAAAACGGCTACATTTCAAGTTATATATATAGCCAACCAACTCCATTTCCACTGCCGTTATGAAAGCTATATCAAAGATTGTGGCGCTTATAGCCGTCGTTGTCGCCGCCGTTTCTCCAGTCAGGGCCCAGAAAAGCGATTTCAATCCGGTGCAGACCGGTATAAATTCCCTCGACATAGCTCCCGACGCGCGTTCCGCCGGCATGGGCGAACTGGGCGCCGCCACCGACCCCGACGCCAACTCTCAGTACTGGAATCCGTCGAAATACGCTTTCGCTCCGAGCCGCGGCGAGGTGTCGCTTAGCTATACTCCCTGGTTGCGGAAAATCATTGACGACATATTCCTTGCCAATGTGTCGGGCTACTGGAAAATCGGCAGCTACGACATGCAGGCCATCAGCGCCACCCTCCGATATTTCTCGCTTGGCGAGGTAACCACGAGCTATCCCGTGGCTCAGGAGGCCTCGCAGACCCTCAACCCTTACGAAATGGCGTTTGATATAGGCTACTCCCGCAAGCTTTCCGAAAAATACTCCATGGGAGTGGTGCTCCGCTACATTTACTCCGATCTGGCTTTCGGATCAGACCCCTCGCAGAGCGACGGCGGCAATTCGGGCGCGTCGGCATTCTCGGCCGATATCTCGGGCTATTACACCACATATCCGGTGATCGGCCGCAGTGAATGTCAGCTGTCGTGGGGATGGAATATCTCCAACATCGGCTCGAAGCTCAATTACGCCGACCAGACCGCTTTCCTTCCCACCAATCTGCGTCTGGGCGCCAACTTCACCTTCCCGCTGGCCGATTACCACAATCTGTCAATAGGGCTCGACCTCAACAAGCTGCTTGTTCCCACCAAGCCCCGTATGAGCGACTTCGAGGGGGAAGGAAAGGACGAGCTGGAAGTGGAACGCGAGTATGAAGCCGCGCTCACCGAGTGGGAAAACCGGTCGCCCATAGCAGGCATATTCAAGTCGTTCAGCGACGCTCCCGGCGGATTCAAGGAAGAGCTGAAAGAAATTATGGTGTCGCTCGGCGCAGAATACTCCTACAACCGTCAGTTCTTTCTGCGCACAGGCTATTTCTATGAGAACGCTTCGAAAGGCAACCGAAAGTATTTTTCGATGGGAGCGGGATTCCACACACGGGGCATAGGACTGGATGCGTCCTATATGATTGCCACCGCCCAGACATCGCCCCTGGACCAGACACTGCGCCTTACCCTTACTTTTGACTTCGACGGCATAAAGCAGCTGCTGGGTCGCGACTGAGTGTGGAGTGTATAATGTTAGGCTACAGAAATGTAGTCTATAGTGATAAAGTGCAAAAATCAGCGCCCAATTAGGGATATTTGCATGAAAAAACTTTGTTTTTTATGCTTTTTGCCATATTTTTGTGAAAATGCCGCAGGATGAAATTATTCGCAAAAAACCTCTGGCACCCAAAATCGAAGAAATTTTTTGGATGCGCTTTCGGGTGCATTCCGGGTGTATACAGATAAGTGATTAACCCGAGGCTACTCTGTAGCCTCCCTGCCGTAGGGTCCGGGCCGCTGCTGAAGAGGACCCGGTCCTTTTTATTTCAGGGCCGATTTATTGGCTTGACTTAAATTACTGTCAGAATTGTAGGGATGCACGCTCGTGCATCACAGGTTAAACGATGCTTTATCAGCGGCTGCTCCATGGAGCAGCCCTACATTTTGTGGTTTTGAAACACTCTCTTTCGTTCGATAATGCTCAGATAAATTCCGTATCTTTGCCTGAAAACGAAGCAGAATGGAAATAAATGATATAAGAACCGGTCTGGGGTTCGACGTTCACCGTCTGGTGGAGGGCCGCGACCTGATGCTTTGCGGCGTAAAGGTGCCGCACACGCACGGCCTGTTGGGCCACAGCGATGCCGATGTGGCGCTCCATGCCCTCAGCGACGCCCTTCTCGGGGCTGCCTCCCTGCGTGATATAGGTTACCATTTCCCTCCCACCGACGACACCTGGAAGGGTGCAGACTCGATGGTGCTGCTGCGGAAGGTGGCTGAGCTTGTGGCCGACAAGGGCTACCGTATAAGCAATGTTGACATCACCATAATAGCTCAGGCTCCGAAACTTCTCGGCTATATCCCCGAGATGCAGGCCCGCGTGGCCGACTGCCTGGGCCTTGACCCCGACCGCGTGGCCGTGAAAGCCACCACCACCGAACACTTGGGCTACACCGGCCGCAAGGAAGGCATAGCAGCCATGGCCACCGCCCTCATCCTCCGGTAACCCTCGGGGGATCAGTCGGGTTCGATTTCGTCGGGGAATTTGCGGTAGTATTCCTTGAGGATTCTGAAAATGTTGAAGTAGAAACCGCCTGCGTCTTTTTCGGCCGGGTCTTTCACGGTGAGATACTCGTAGTAAGGCTCATAGAAAAGATGGTTGGTGACGGTATAGCCTATGGTGTTGAGCAGCACGTATTCGTGCTGTGGCTCTATCACATACCATGCGTTTTCCTCGTCGGCACCGGTTCCGGTGGATACTATCGCCATAAGGATATGGTCGAATTTGTACTGCCATATATTGGCGAGATTGGTCTGTCCTTTTTTGTGCAGGGCGGCTATAAGGGCGCTCATCTGGTTGAGGTCAAAAGGATTGTCCTGCAGCGAGAGGTCGGAGTATTTTATCACCGAGTCGCATTCCTGCACGGTGAGATCGGACTTGGCGTAGTTGGTGAGCATGCGGCCCGAGTAGGCCGGGGCGCGATAGGGATTGTAGTCTTCCTGAAACATATATCCCAGATAGAGCCGGCGGTATTTGTCGAGGTTCATCGTGGTGTCGTTGCGCTCGAATTCGGCCATGAGCGAGGGATAATAATAAGGTGAGTTGCGGTTGTAGACTTCCTTTCTTATGGCGTCGAGGTCTGGGCGCTCGCGAGGTATTTTGTCAAGCGGTATCATGGCGTGGCACATGAGCGGTGCCAGCAGTGAAAGCAGTAGAAATGATATTATGTTTCGTAGCATAGGCGTGGGATTTATGATGCGGAACCATCAGACTTGGGGGCAGCCGGCCTGATTGATTCGGGATAGGAGATGCGTGAGTGATACATTGTGCGCAGATGGGATATGAAGGTTTCCTTGATATCGGTCACATCGCGGAACGAGATGGGCGATTCGTTGTGGAGCCCTTCGGCTATCTGTGAGTCGATGATTTTGTTGACAAGCGCTGAAATGGCTTCGGGTGAATGGTCGGAGAGGGAGCGTGAGGCGGCTTCCACGGCATCGGCCATCATCAGTATCGAGGCCTCGCGTGACTGCGGATTGGGGCCGGGATACATGAAGGGCCCCGGGTCGGGAGTCTCGTTGGGATGGGCGTTGCAGTATGAGGTATAGAAATAGCGTGCCGTTCCCTTGCCGTGATGCTGGGTTATGAAGTCGGCTATGGCTTTTGGTATCTTGGCTTTCATGGCACGTTTCTGTCCCTCGGCCACGTGGCCTATGACTATGCGTGCGCTCTGTTTGGGGTCGAGGGCGTCGTGGGGATTGACGCCGTGCTGGTTTTCGGTGAAGAACGCGGGATTGGAAATCTTACCTATGTCGTGGTAGAGGGCGCCGGCTCTCACAAGCTGCACATTGGCGCGGATGCGGTTGGCGGCGGCCGATGCCAGGTTGCTCACGGCCATCGAGTGCTGGAACGTGCCGGGACACTCTTCGGAAAGCTCGCGGAGCACGGGATTGTTTATGTCGGAAAGCTCCACAAGGGTGACCTTGGAGGTGAAGCCGAAGGTCTTTTCAAGTACGAATACCATGATGTAGGCAAACGATACGCATACGGCGTTGATGGCGAAGAAGCCGAATGTGCGCGGCATGAGTGTCTTGATGTTTCCGGTCTGGAGAAGGTCAACCGCAACGTAAGTGATGGAGTATGCCAGGAATACCACCAGAGCCGTGCGGAGCAGCTGCGAACGCCTGGAAAGCTCGCGTATGGAGGCAAGGGCAGCTATGCCTGCCACGAACTCAAGGGCCATGAACTCGAGCATGAAGCGCGCGCAGAGTGCCGTCAGGAAGATGGTGACAAGATAGGTGAAGAAGGCCGTGCGGGAGTCGAGGAACACCAGCAAAAGTATCGGTACGATTGTGAACGGTATGAGGTATAGAGCCGATATGAAATGGCTTGCGAGCACAAACGTGAGCGATGGGACGGTGCATACCAGCAGCATTATCAGGAGCATGTTGCGCATTGAGTCCAGATAGTCGCGCCGGAAGAAATAGAGATAGCTGTAGAGCGTGCCGAGGATTATCACTATATAGAGTATGTGGCCGGCCATGGGATAGAAGCGGTCGGAGATCACGGAGGCGCCTCGGTCGGCCGACAGCTGTTCGTAGGTCGACAGGATGGTGTAGAGCTGTGGGGTTACTATGTCGCCGCGGTCTATGATGCGTTCGCCCTGCTGCACCACTCCTATGGGGGCGAGGGCCATCTGATAGGCTTCGTTGCGGAAGCGGTCGGTCTGGACGGTGTCAGGGATTATGTTGGGCACCAAGATTTCCGACAGCCGCGCTTTCGTGATGATTTCGTGGAGCTCGCGCCCGGCTCCGGCTATGGTGGAGTCGAGTTTCACGTAGGCGTCGCGTGGGGATAGAAAAGAGGCAGTGGGCACGCTTACGGCACTGTTGCCTGAGGTGAGCATCCTCACGTTGTCGGTCTGGGTAGCGGAAAGCACGTCGGATCCGGCGATACCCTGGTTGTAGAGCTTGCGCAGCTGCGTCACGAGATAGTTGCGCTGACCGGCGGATATGTGGTGGCCGTCTACTGTAATGGCTGCCAGCCGCTTCTCATATTGCTCCACAATGGCGTTTTCCGAAGCGATGTCACGGTAGAAAATAGGCTCGAAGTTACAGTCTATGCTGTCTTTGATTGTGGCGGCGCTCACGGAGTCGAGGTGGATGGGGATGTCGAACGGAGCGGTGAGCAGGGCATAGCTCCAGGGATGGTTCACCTCGTAGTTATAGGAATTACTGTCGTTCTGCGGCAGGAAATAGTATATGACGGCCACTGCGGCTATGAAGAGAGCCGCGAGGCTGAGGGTGTGTCGAGATACCTTGGCTTGCATGGGCATGAAGGTTTTTCCGGGGTTCAGATTTTTTTGCGGACGGCTTTCTGGACGCCTTTGATTTTACGGATTCGGGAACACAGTGCCGAGGCGACGTGGGTGTCGCGCACGAGCACCTCGAGGATGGCGTGGAACACTTCGCTGGTGGTGTCGATGTGGAGGCTGCGGATGTCGATGTTGAGCACCGACGAAATCAGGGAGGTGAGTTCCTGGAGAATGCCGTGGCGGTCCACGCCGTCGATTTCAATCATCACTCTCGACGGGGTTTCTACCATTTCCCATTCGGTGGCCACTATGCGCGGACCGAAGCCGGCCTTGAGCACCGCGGCGCGCGGACACGTAAGAGTGTGTACCTCCACGAATCCGTCGTCGTTGATGAATCCCATCACGTCGTCGCCGGGAATAGGGTGGCAGCAGTCGGAGAACACGAAGTTCTTTTCTTTGGCTCCGTATTTGAGTCTGTATACTTCCTTGGGGTTGATTTTCGGGGGCTCGGGCTTTGCCTCCTCCGGGGTTGTCTCGGTGTTTTTGCGCGATTTGACGGATATCCTGAATATTTTCTTGAGCAGGGATGGGGAGGTGTTGGGGGAGTCTTTGAGTACGTAGCCGTCTAGGCTTATCTCGCCCTGACCGAGTTTCTGGTAGAAGGCGTCGCGGGTGGGCACGTGATAGAATGCCATTATCTTGGTGATAACCTCGTTGGTGGGCTCCACCTGTCCGTCGGCAAGGAATTTCATGAGTGTTTCTTTGCCGGCCTCTATGGCGGGCGCCACCTCGCGGCGCAGAGCCGCGCGCAGGCGGGTGCGGGCCTTGGCGGTGGCCAGGAAATCCATCCACTCGGCCTTGGGTTTCTGGCTCTGTGAGGTGAGCACCTCCACCTGGTCGCCCGACATCAGCTTGTGGCTCAGCGGCACCAGCTTGTGGTTCACCTTTCCGGCGATACACTTGGTGCCTATCTGGGAGTGGAGGTTGAAAGCCACGTCGAGCACGGTGGAGTTGTTGGGGAGCGTGAGCAGTTCGCCCTTGGGGGTGAACACTACTATCTCCGACGAGAAAAGGTTGAGCTTCAGGGTGTCGAGGAAGTCAAGGGCGTTGGGGTTCGGGTCGTCGAGGATGTCCTTGATTGTGCGGAGCCAGACGTTGAGTTCAGATTCCTCGTCGCTTTCGCCGATTTTGTATTTCCAGTGGGCGGCGAATCCTTTCTCGGCTATCTCGTCCATGCGTCGTGAGCGTATCTGCACCTCCACCCAGTTGCCGTCAGGGCCCATCACGGTGAGATGGAGTGCCTGATAGCCGTTTGCCTTGGGATTGGAGATCCAGTCGCGCGTGCGCTCCGGATGCAGTCGGTATATGTCGGTGATGGCGGCGTAGATGTTCCAGCAGATGGTCTTTTCCTGCAAGGGGTCGTCGCAGTCGAAGATTATGCGCATCGCATAGAGATCGTAGACTTCCTCGAAGGGGATGTTCTTGGTCTGCATCTTGTTCCAGATGGAATAGATGGACTTCACGCGGGCTTTTGCCTCGTATTTCAGTCCCATTCCTTTCAGGCGGTCGACAATCGGTGCCGAGAAGTCGTGATACACAGCCTCGCGGCCCTCCTCGCTCTCGCGGATTTTCTGCTGTATCTCGCTGTAGGCGCCAGGATGCTCGTATTTGAAGCTCAGGTCCTCAAGTTCGGTCTTTATGGCGAAGAGGCCCAGGCGGTGTGCGAGCGGGGCGTAGATATATAGTGTCTCGCCGGCAATCTTGTACTGCTTGTTGGGGGCCATGGAGCCGAGTGTGCGCATGTTGTGCAGGCGGTCGGCCATCTTTATGAGCACCACCCTGATATCCTCGCTCATGGTGAGCAGGAGCTTGCGGAAGTTCTCTGCCTGGGCCGAGGCCTTGTCGCCGAAGATTCCTCCGGAAATCTTGGTGAGGCCGCTCACGAGCTGAGCTATCTTCTTTCCGAACTGGCGCTCGATGTCCTCCACGGTGTATTCCGTGTCCTCCACCACGTCGTGAAGCAGGGCTGCGCAGATGGAGGTGGAGCCCAGGCCTATCTCCTGCGAGGCGATTTTTGCCACCGCTATGGGGTGGAGAATGTAGGGCTCCCCGGAGCGTCGGCGAATGCCTCCGTGGGCTTTCTTGGCGAACCGGAACGCGCGTTCTATTATTTCCACCTTCTTGCGGTGGTTACTGTTCAGATATCCGTTGAGAACGTCTTGAAATTCAGCTTCAATCAGGCGGTCTTCATCCTGAGGCGTCATAGTGTACTGCTCCATGTCTGTACGGGTGATTGGGTGCGGATGCGGCCGGGAGCCGTCTGCACGTGTTATCCATTTTACAAAAATAGAGAAAAACGCTGAATCTTCATTTAAAAAAGAGGTATCTTTGTAAATCTAATGAGCTATTTGCAATGGGAAAATATGATTTTGACAAAGTGATAGAGCGCCGCGGCACTGGCGCAGTGAAATATGACGGACTCAGCGAACTCTTCGGCGACGCTGATCTTACGCCGCTCTGGGTGGCCGATATGGATTTTGAAGTGTGCCCGTGTATTACCGACGCGCTCCACCAGCGTTTCAGCCATCATATTTTCGGATATCCCCGCACGCCCGAAAGCTACTGGCCCGCAGTGATCGACTGGCTCCGCCGTCGCCACGGCCTGGAAGTGGCGGCGGAAGAACTGGCTTTCGTGCCGGGAGTGGTGAGAGGCATAGCCTACGCCCTCAACTTTTTCACCCGGCCGGGCGATGCCGTGGTGATACAGCCGCCGGTCTATCATCCGTTCAGAATCGTGACCGAGGGCAACGGGCGCCGGGTGGTGGAAAATCCGCTTGTGGAGATGCCCGACGGAATGTACCGTATGGACCTTGATGGACTGGAGAAAATTTTCGCGGAAGAACGTCCGGCCATGATGATTCTCTGCAACCCCCACAACCCGGTGGGAATCCAGTGGGATGCCGAGACGCTCCGCCATGTGGCGTCGCTTGCACGCAGATATGGCGTGAGGGTGATTTCCGATGAAATTCACGGCGACCTCATGCTTTACGGCGCCCGTCACATACCTTTCTGCTCGGTGAGCGACGATGCCGCCGCCGTGAGCATCACTTTCGGCGCTCCCTCCAAGACGTTCAATATCCCCGGGCTTGTTAGCTCGTGGATGATTGTGCGCAATCCCGAGCTGCGCAAGGAGTTCTATGACTGGATGGCCGTCAATGAATTTTCGGCGCCCACTTTTACGGCTACCGTGGCCACAGAGGCAGCCTACCGTAACGGTGAGGAATGGATGACCGAGTTGCTGGAATATCTCCAGGGCAATATCGACGCGGTTATTGATTTCGTTGAGCGGAGTATGCCCGGCGTGCGCGCGGTGCGTCCGCAGGCCTCCTTTCTGGTGTGGCTTGATTTCCGGGGCCTGGGTCTCAGTCACGACGAACTTCTGGAGCGCATGCTTAAAAAGGCACGGCTGGCCCTCAACGACGGCGCCATGTTCGGCCATCAGGGCACGGGCTTCATGCGCCTGAATGTGGCCAAGCCTCGCGTGGAGTTGCTCAAAGACATGACCCGCATGGCGCAGGCTTTCGGGGCGTGAGCTTGTAGCGGGTCAGGCACACAGGAGTGTCGCCTGCCATGATTGCCGTGGTAACGGTATCGCCGTCGGTCTGTGATTCTACGGTCACGCTGTCGCCGCAGTGGGCCTCGTGTTTGTAGGCGATCTCGAAATGACGGAGGAGGTTGGTATCGAATGTGGCAAGATTCATCTGGTTGAGCACCAGCTCCACGTAGCGGGCTGAGTTGACGTGGCGGTTGCAGTCGATGTCGCTCACCTGGAACGTATAGTTGTGGATGCGGTCAGGGTTTTCCGGACGGCGGATAAGCGCGCCTGTTTCCACAGGGCACGGATGATCGCATACCAGCCGGTTGAGGTCGCCCAGCACCGTAAGGTCGGCCGGGCGGCGTGAACGCATGTTTATGGCCATCCATACCGTATGGGCATATCCGATGGGTCGACCGGCGGAGTCGGCTATAAGGTAATTGCGTTCCGAGAAATGACGGTTGAAGCTTTCCACCCATGTGGTTATGGAGTAGGTCTCCAACAGTTGCGGGTAGCGGTCCATCTTGATGGAGATGCGTGATAGCACCCACAGTATGCCCAGGCTCTGCAGCCGGCTGAAACCGAAATCGAGACTGTCGGCGTGGCAGGTGGCTATTTCTATGAGTTGCTGCACGAGTTGTGCCGGTGCCAGCTCGCGCTGCGCGTTGCACTGCGCTGCGGTAAGGCGGTGGCTGATGGTGTAATCCAGGCTCATGTCCCGTTACTGTATTTTTACTGTATTTTTATTATCTGGGTCTTGCCGGTTTTGCCGGCGGATTTTATCTGCTGCGTTTCCGGTGTGGGATCTGTGGCGCTCTGAGGGGTGCCTAATGCCACTGATTTTATCTGGGGCAATGCGGCGAGGCGGCTCAGGCTGTCGGTGCTTACCGAAACCACAGCCATCGTGCCGAGGTCGGTCTTGAGGTTGAATCCTGCATCGGCAATCGACGAGGCTTTCGCCCCGTCGGTGAGCGATACCATAACGGCTATTGTGCGTGCGGAGGTTTTCTGCCCTGTGGCCAGAGAATCGGCAAGCATGCGCGCCGGTATGTCGAGTTTTGCCAGAGTGGCCGGAGTCCATGCTTCGGCGGATGACGCGCTTTGCCGTGAGTGTGTGGCGCAGGCTGCGAGAACGGTCGTGGCCAAAGCTGTGGCGATGGTTATGATGAGTGGTTTTGTATTCATGCGGTGAGTGTTTTGTGGGGTTCAGTCTTTTTTCCAGAGGATTTCGGGGGCGCCGACTACGGCGTTGTTGTAACGGGCGAGCACGAACAGCAGGTCGCTCAGCCGGTTTACGAATTTCAGGGCTATGGGGTCGATTTCAGCGCCGGTGTCGGCAAGGTCGAGGATGCGTCGTTCGGCGCGGCGGCACACTGTGCGCGCCACATGGCAGGTGGCAGCGGCCTGCGAACCGCCGGGAAGTATGAATGAACGGAAAGGCTGGAGCTTTGAGTCGTAGAGGTCGGTAAGGTGTTCGAGGCGTTCGACGTCGGCTTCTGATATGCCGGGCTCCATGCGGTAGGTGCCTTCATCGGGGCGGCATGCAAGGTAGCCGCCGAGGTTGAATAGCTTGTTCTGGATATAATGGAGATTTTCGGTTTCTTCGGAAGGCACTCCCTGACATGCGGCCACGAGTCCTATCACGGAGTTGAGCTCGTCGATTGTGCCGTAGGCTTCTATTCTTATGTCGTTTTTCTTTACTCTCTGGCCGCCTACCAGAGATGTCATGCCGGCGTCGCCGCCGCGTGTGTAGACATTGCTTTTTTTCATGATTACAGGAAATTTGCCGGTTGCAAACTTAATGATTTATGGCAATAATGCCAAATCAGTAACGTTTGCGGATGGGGAAGGGTTGCGGCCTCACCTGTTTTATTTGCTCATGCGCATGATTATTTTACCGCGGCAGGGCGACGTTTGCCACGGTTGTTGCCAGCCGGCTGCGTGTCATTTGTCAAGCCGGTTGGTATAGTAAGTGAAAAAATTTGTGCTCAGTATATTGGAGATTTTGAGAAGAAGTTCGGCATCTATGCTTGTGCGGTTGAACAGTTTGTAGACGTTCGTTCGGTTGCATGAGAGCCGGCGGGCGAGCCACACCACGGTTCTCTCCTGTCGCCGGAGTTCTTCCTCGATCACTTTTCCAATGATGATATCGCTCATTTTTCCGATTTTACGTTGTGAACTGGGTTGTTTTTTCAATTTTCAGATGAAATAGTGATGATTAATTTTTTGTTGTGTACTACACCCTGTGGGGAGAATCAGGAACTTTACGGGATTTTGGAGCGTGGTTGTTTTTATGAGATGCGACGGGGTGCTTCTGTGGACGCCTGTTGCGGCAGGGCGGAGGGGTGGTTCCGGATCTGCTGCAGGCGGCTGCGAAAAGCGTAGATGAATGGTCTGCTGGGTAGTTGCTTCGGAAGAAGTAGGGGCGACATCTGCTTTAAGGGCCTGCGTACTCCAATGTCGGAAAAGTGGGGATGAAGGTCAGCCGTGGGCTATTGCGGCGATGGATTAAAAGAAGTGCCGGGCGGCCGAAAATCTGGCGGTAAAGTGGGCCTTGTCTGTGTCATCACAAACTTCCGCTTTCTCTCATAGTGGAGACAGGCGGTTATATGCGGTGTTTCCATCCGCTTTTCTTTTCCCTGGATACTTTGCTGCGTTAAGAAGATTCAATAGGGGTTTAAGAGAAAAGAAAAATGGGGCGGAACTATCCGGAATGTCTACCATCGTCGGAGGCACCGCCAAGGGCCTTTGTCCTCTGGTTAGACATTGTTTAATGGTTCACGCCCCTTTTGCTATAGCGAAAAGGTTAGGTTGTGTGGCATCCCCGCTTCGGGGGGGGTGTCTTATGAAACGTTGTTTCGATTCGGAACGTTAAAACAATGCTAATCCCGGGACGGTGGTTAAGTGGCGGTTTCCTGACGAGGGATTTAGGCATTATGTCATGATTCGGTCTCTTTGCGCCTTTCGGATACCGGCAGTCATGGCTAATGCGCTTCGTACTGACCTGTATACGGCCGAAACTCTATTCAGCCGATTGTCCTTGGGCGAGGAATGTGGATTTTGGGATACCACTTTCTCAACTGCAAATTTACAACTTTCTTTAATAATAACAAACGGCGAAGTTGTAAATTCCTGACTTACTTATAGATTTGTGTTGACAAATCGACTACAGATGTGTTGCAGTTGTGTGAAATTAACAATTGTTTGGTCTATTTTTTCCTCACTTTTGGGGCTGCTGATTGTTTCCCTTCTGCCCGTCAGACCGCTGGCGACGCGGAAGTGTAGCCATTCCTGCAATTTTTCGGGTGGCTGGAGGTGTGATTTAGGCCCGGAAACAGTAAAAAATATTTAAAAACGCTTAATACGGAAAAAATCTTTAATGCGGTTGCCACGCTCCGAAAAAATTGCTATCTTTGCAGTTGATAAACAAGGTCCCGACGTTTGCGCTTCGGGGCTGTCCTTCTCTCTCCGGCGGTTCTCCGGAACTCCGGGCTCTCAGTTGAAGAATTTATTAACCATTTTATTTCAAGTTGTTATATACTAAACTATGAGTACTATCGATTTAACTCAGTACGGCATCAAGGATGTCAAAGAGGTAATCTACAATCCCAGCTACGAAGAGCTTTTCAAGGCTGAAACCGATCCCTCTCTCGAAGGTTTCGAGAAAGGCACTGTGACCGAGCTCGGCGCTGTCAACGTTATGACCGGCGTCTACACCGGCCGCTCTCCTAAAGACAAATTCATCGTACTCGATGACAACTCCCGCGACAAAGTATGGTGGACCACCGAAGAATATCCCAACGACAACAAGCCTGTGACCGAAAAGACATGGGACGCTGTAAAGGAAATTGCCATCAAGGAGCTTTCCGGCAAGAAACTTTACGTTGTTGACCGTTTCTGCGGCGCCAACAAGGACACCCGCATGGCTGTTCGCTTCATCATGGAGGTAGCATGGCAGGCTCACTTCGTTACCAACATGTTCATCGCTCCCACCGCCGAGGAACTCAAGGACTTCAAGCCCGACTTTATTGTTTACAACGCATCCAAGGCCAAGGTTGAGAACTACAAGGAACTCGGCCTCAACTCCGAGA
>OLWA01000604.1_pt1 | contig 44315 bp, 37 predicted proteins | sample 1673251 | NCBI WGS metagenome assembly OLWA01 (sample SAMEA3178937, study PRJEB25190) | human gut metagenome | biome: human gut; feature: human-associated habitat; material: faeces | place: Austria | collected 2013 | reverse complement strand
CCTTGTCGGGAACGCATTCCATCACCACAGCGGTAAAATCCGTCTGGTGCACATTTTCATAATAGAGTTTGCGGGTTCCCTGGGAGTTCATTTGAGCATTTTCGATACGATCCATAGATGCCTGTCCAATCTGCTGTATGAAAACAACGTTTTGTGATAATTGAAAAATAGAAAATACATATCTATTCTATATCAGACCCAGGGGAAAAAGCAATGGAAAATGTAAGCTTTTACACAGCTTTGTCAGATTCTCCAAGGAGTATCGGGATTGCGGAGAGGTTTTTTGTAGGTTTTTATGCAGACAGGGTCTATTGCGACGCATTTTTTTTTGTGATATAATAAATCGATTATGCAGATACCAGATTTAAACGGCAGAGGCCGACCGTGCTTGCACGGGGAGGCAGGTGCCGATTTAAATCGCCAAAACATGAGGATGCAGTGGAATCCGAATGTTTTCAGAAGTGCGGGAGTTGCGAAGCAGCGGAGCAATTCGTGGGTATCGTAGACAATGCAGATACCCAGCGGAGCAATTTGCAGGTATTGTAGGAGACTGAGAGAAATACAAACGTCGCAAAAAGCGGCAGAATGTGAGGAAAGAATGAAGGCATTTTTGATTTTGGAAGATGGAACGGTGTTCGAAGGAACGCACATCGGTGCAGACAAAGAGATCATCAGTGAAATCGTATTTAACACATCCATGGCCGGATATCTGGAGGTCCTGACGGATCCGTCCTATGCAGGACAGGCTGTATGCATGACTTACCCCCTGATCGGTAACTATGGCATATGCAGGGATGACTGTGAGTCGGAGAGACCCTGGCCGGATGGATTCATCGTCAGAGAGCTTTCACGTATTCCCAGCAACTTCCGCTGTGACTGCACAATACAGGAATACTTAGAGGAGAACGGTGTGCCCGGTATCGCCGGAATCGATACCCGTGCGCTGACCAAGATCCTGCGTGAGAAGGGTACCATGAACGGTATGATCACCACCAACGAGAATTATAATCTGGACGAGATTCTTCCGAAGTTAAAGGAATATACCGTGACCGGTGTGGTACAGAAGGTGTCACGAAACCAGAAGGAGTCCTTCAAGCCGGGTGATCTCGGTTCGAAAAAAGCAGAGACCAGATTTAAGGTGGCTGTGATCGATGTGGGAACCAAAAATAATATTATCCGCTGTCTGTTAAACAGAGGCTGCGAGGTAGATGTATATCCTTGTGATTTCAAGGCGGAGGATGTGATCGCAGCAAAGCCGGACGGCATTATGATCACAAATGGACCGGGAGATCCGGCGGAGTGTGTGGAGATCATTGAGGAGATCCGCAAGCTGTCAGAATCAGGCATTCCGATCTTTGCAATCTGTCTTGGTCATCAGCTGATGGCACTGGCTCACGGCTTTAAGACATACAAGATGAAATATGGTCATCGTGGAGCAAACCATCCGGTGATGGATCTTCATACCAGGAGAGTTTATATTTCTTCCCAGAACCACGGATACGTGGTGGACGGTGATAGCCTGGACGACACAAAGGCAAAGCCATGGTTTATCAATGTGAATGACAAGACCATTGAGGGTCTGGAATATATTGGAAAGCCGGTGAAGACCGTGCAGTTCCATCCGGAGGCCAATGCAGGTCCAAAGGATTCAGAGGTACTGTTTGAGGAGTTTATCAAAATGATGGGAGGTAATCAGTAATGCCAAAATTAGAGGGAATTAAACGTGTATTGGTAATTGGTTCCGGTCCGATTGTTATCGGACAGGCAGCCGAGTTTGACTATGCGGGAACACAGGCATGCCGTTCTCTGAAGGAAGAGGGAATGGAGGTTATCCTTGTTAATTCCAATCCCGCAACGATCATGACGGACAAAGATATTGCGGATAAGGTATATATTGAGCCATTGACGGTTGGAGTACTCCAGCACATCATTGAGGTAGAAAAACCGGACAGTCTTCTTCCAAACATGGGTGGACAGGCCGGTCTGAACCTTGGTATGGAGCTTGCGGAGTCCGGATTTTTGGACAGTCATAATGTAAAGCTTCTGGGAACAACAGCAGAAACGATCCGTAATGCAGAGGGACGTCAGGAGTTTAAGGATCTGATGGAGCGGATCGGAGAGCCATGTGCTCCTTCTGAGCTGGTAGAGAATATCGAGGATGGTGTGGCCTTTGCAGAAAAGATCGGTTATCCGGTGGTTCTGCGTCCGGCTTATACCCTCGGTGGTTCCGGCGGTGGAATTGCCCATGGTCAGGAAGAGCTGGAGGAGATTCTTTCTAATGGTCTTCGTCTTTCCCGTGTGGGCCAGGTTCTTGTGGAGAGATGTATTGCCGGATGGAAAGAGATCGAGTATGAGGTAATGCGTGACAGCAACGGAAACTGCATTACCGTATGTAATATGGAAAACCTGGATCCGGTTGGTGTACATACCGGTGACAGTATCGTTGTGGCACCATCCCAGACCTTGTCCGATAAGGAGTACCAGATGCTTCGTTCTTCTGCACTCAAGATCATCAGCGAGCTGGGAGTGACCGGTGGATGTAACGTACAGTTTGCACTTCATCCGACATCCTTTGAATACTGTGTGATCGAGGTAAACCCTCGTGTGAGCCGTTCTTCTGCACTGGCTTCCAAGGCAACCGGATATCCGATCGCCAAGGTGGCAGCAAAGATCGCACTGGGATATACTCTGGACGAGATTCCAAATGCCGTTACCGGCAAGACCTATGCAAGCTTTGAGCCGGCATTGGATTACTGCGTTGTCAAGATTCCGAGACTTCCGTTTGATAAATTTATCAATGCAAAGCGTACTCTGACCACGCAGATGAAGGCAACCGGTGAGGTTATGAGTATCTGTACCAATTTTGAGGGCGGTCTGATGAAAGCGATCCGTTCTCTGGCACAGCATGTCGATTGTCTGGAGACCGGCGACTACGATGGAATGTCTGATGAGGATGTACTGGATAAGCTGGATATCGTCGATGACCGTCGTATCTATCTGATCGCAGAGATCCTTCGCCGTGGTATTGCCTCCTATGACAAGATTCATGAGATCACTAAGATTGATGAGTGGTTTATTGATAAGATCGCTATTCTGGTAGAAATGGAAAAGAAGCTCAAAGGCTGCAATGGCAACATTGACAAAGAGCTTATGAAGGAAGCGAAGAGAATGGAATTCCCGGACAACGTGATCGCACGCTGGACCGGTAAGACGGAGGAAGAGGTAAAGCAGCTTCGCTATGAGTATGGAATTACCGCTGCTTTCAAAATGGTAGATACCTGTGCTGCAGAGTTTGCGTCAGAGACACCTTATTATTATGGATGTTTTGATGGAACCAATGAGGTGGAAGAGACAAGTGACCGCAAAAAGATTATGGTACTGGGTTCCGGCCCGATCCGTATTGGACAGGGTATCGAGTTTGACTACTGCTCTGTGCACAGTGTATGGGCACTGAAGCAGGAGGGCTATGAGACGATTATTGTAAATAACAACCCGGAGACGGTAAGTACAGACTTTGATATTGCCGATAAGCTGTATTTTGAGCCGTTGACACCGGAAGATGTAGAGAATATCGTCCGTCTGGAGAAGCCGGACGGAGCTGTGGTACAGTTTGGTGGACAGACAGCCATCAACCTGACAGAATCCCTGATCAAGATGGGCGTGAAGATTCTTGGTACAAGTGCTGAGAACGTTGATGCTGCCGAGGATCGTGAGCTGTTTGACGAGATCCTGGAGGAGTGCTGTATCCCGAGAGCAAAGGGTGATACCGTATTTACTACGGAGGAAGCATTAAAGGTTGCCAACGAGCTTGGTTATCCGGTACTGATCCGTCCTTCTTATGTGCTGGGTGGACAGGGCATGCAGATCGCTGTCCGTGATCAGGATATTGTAGAGTTCATGGCGGTCATTAACCGTTATCATCAGGAGCATCCGATCCTGATCGATAAATATCTGATGGGTAAGGAGATTGAGGTGGATGCCGTATGTGACGGTGAGGATATTCTGATCCCAGGTATTATGGAGCATATTGAGAGAGCCGGTATCCATTCCGGTGACAGTATTTCCGTATATCCGGCACAGACAATCTCCGACAAGATCAAGCGTGTTCTGGTGGATTATACCGGCAAGCTGGCACGTTCCCTTCACGTCATTGGTCTGATCAACATTCAGTTTATTGTATATCAGGATGAGGTTTATGTGATCGAGGTAAATCCTCGTTCCAGCCGTACCGTACCATATATCAGTAAAGTAACAGGTATCCCAATCGTTGATCTGGCTTCCCGTGTGATCCTCGGAGCCAAGATCCGTGACCTGGGCTTTGAGCCAGGCCTTGCACCGGATGCTGGATATCTGGCCATCAAGATGCCGGTATTCTCTTTTGAGAAGCTTCGTGGAGCAGAGATTTCTCTGGGACCGGAGATGAAGTCTACCGGTGAGTGTCTTGGCATCGCCAAGACTTTCGATGAGGCACTGTATAAAGCATTCTTAGGTGCCGGAGTCAATCTTCCAAAGCATAAGAAGATGATCATTTCCGTAAAGGATTCCGATAAGCTGGAGGCCGTTGGTGTAGCAAAGCGTTTCAAGGCGCTTGGTTATGAAATCTTTGCAACAAGAAATACCTCACGCGTATTAAATGAGAACGGCGTGCTTGCCATTCCGGTCAACCGTATCAACGAGGAGGCACCGACTCTGATGGATCTGCTTCTGGAGCATCAGATCGATCTGGTTATTGATACACCGACCCACGGCGACAAGATGAAAGATGGTTTCCTGATCCGCCGTACCGCCATTGAGACAGGTGTCAATGTACTGACTTCTCTGGACACTGCCAATGCACTTCTGACCAGCCTGGAGAATGCCGATAAGCAGCATCTTTCTATTGTGGATGTGGCAACGATCTCTAAGAGTGGTTCTTATGCGAATTAGAAGATAGAAAATAAAAAATAATAGTATTAAAAACAGGGAGCATATCCGTTTATGGAGTATGCTCCCTGTGTGTTTTTGTAACAGCAGGATTATTTATGCAAAGTCAAAGTGAGAATAGAACAAATAAATGTGTTCCGTCAGAGTGCACCCGCGGGGGATTGTCTTAATCCGCTGTGATCAGAGTACCGGTCTTTCCCGTAACGCCGTCCAAAGCTGTATCCAGATCGGTGATCACGGACTTGTGGGCAGGAGAGGAGGAGGCGAAAGAAACAGCTGCTTCGATCTTAGGAAGCATAGCACCTGTAGTAAACTGGCCATCCTCGATATATTTGGTAGCTTCCTCAACCGACAGATGATCTAACGGTGTCTCCTGTGGAGTGTTGAAGTTTAATGCAACCTTCTCTACGCCGGTGAGCAGAAGCAGCATATCTGCCTGAATTCCCTCTGCAAGGCATGCACTGGTCAGATCCTTCTCAATGACTGCACTGGCACCCTTCAGACGGGTTCCCTGCTGCAGAACCGGAATTCCGCCACCGCCGCAGGCAATGACAATCTGATCGGCATCCAGAAGAGCCTTGATGGCATCCAGCTCGTAAATCTCCATTGGACGAGGAGCAGCAATGATACGGCGATAGCCCTTGTCTCCATCCTTAATGACATGGTTGTTTTTCTTTTGCTCGGCTTTTGCCTCTTCCTCTGTCATATAACGTCCGATAACCTTGGAAGGCTGGCTGAATGCAGCGTCAAACGGATCGACACGAACCTGCGTGATCAAGGTGGTGACAGGCTTGTAGATACCGCGGTTTAAAAGCTCTGTACGGAGCTCGTTCTGCAGATCATAGCCGATGTAGCCCTGGCTCATGGCACTGCAGATGGACATTGGTGCAACGGTGTTGTCCGGTTCCAGAAGAGAGTATTCGGTCATGGCAGCGTGGATCATACCCACCTGTGGTCCGTTGCTGTGTGTGATCACAACCTGATATTTGGCTTCGATCAGATCGGCAATTGCAGCAGCCGCTTTTTTAACGGCAGCCTTCTGCTCTGGAAAAGTGCTGCCGAGGGCATTGTGACCCAGAGCAACAACGATTTTTTTATTATTCATGTTGGATACCTCCGTAAGTATTATTTGATAACTCCAAAATCCAGATGCTTCCCATCTAATGATAAACAGATATATGTACGAACAAAACATCTGCATTGATAACTTTAAGTATATCATAAACAGAACTATAACACAAGAAAAGGGCAAAACCAGCGTTTTGCCCTCCAAGAATTGCTTCGCAATTCTCATTGGCCTTCTAATGCATTACGAGCATTTTTCGATACACCAGAAAAAGAGACGATTGCCATACGGTCAACCGTCCCTTCTCTGATTCATTTATAAATTGGGAATATTATAATATGAAAGCAAGTTTATCTTTGCGCAGGTGATAAACCATACGCATAGGAGTTTATACCTCAAACAGCAGATCGCCGTAGGTAGGTACCGGCCAGAATGTCTTGTCAACGATCATTTCCAGCTCATCGATCGGAGCACGAAGTGCTTCCATATCAGCAAATACAACCTCACGGAAGAACAGTGCCTGCTCTTTGCCTTCTTCTTTGGAATCTGCCTCAGCAACAGCAGCCTCAAGGGTAGTCAGTGCCTTCTGTGCAGAAGCAAGAAGAGAAGATGTTTTTGTTAAGAGCTCTGTCTGGACAGATACATCAGCAGTTGGGCATGCAGCCTGAACCTTTGTGATAGAATCTGCAAGGCTTGTGGTGTATTTAATAATAGATGGGATAAACTGCTTGCCGGCCATGTCGATCATGGTCTTTGCCTCGATGTTGATGGTCTTGGAGTAGTTCTCGTAGTTGATCTCAACACGGGACTCAAGCTCTGCCTTCGTCATAACATTCTGTCTCTCGAAAAGCTTGACGCTCTTATCCGATGCAAGATAAGGAATTGCCTCAACCATAGACTTGATGTTTGGCAGACCACGCTTCTCAGCTTCTGCAACCCACTCATCAGAATATCCATCACCATTGAAGATAATCTTCTGGTGCTCGGTTACTGTCTTCTTGATCAAAGCGTCAACAGCAGAGTCGAAATCGTCTGCCTGCTCCAGTTCGTCAGCAAAATCCTGAAGAACATCTGCAACCATAGCATTTAATGTAAAGTTTGGTCCGGAAATGGACATGGAAGAACCAAGCATACGGAACTCAAACTTATTACCGGTGAAAGCAAACGGTGATGTACGGTTTCTGTCAGTAGCATCCTTCTTCAGTACCGGAAGTACATGAACACCGGTATCCAGCTTCTCACCCTGGATGGAAGAAGAAACATCGCCCTTAACGATCTGCTCAATAATATCCTCAAGCTGCTCGCCAAGGAAGATAGAGATGATAGCAGGAGGTGCCTCGTTTGCACCGAGTCTGTGGTCATTTCCGGGACTGGAAGCGGACAGACGAAGAAGCTCTGCATTATCATCTACTGCCTTAATTACAGCGGCAAGTGTCAGAAGGAACAGTTTGTTTTCATGTGGCTTCTTGCCCGGATCCAGAAGGTTGATACCGGTATCGGTTACGATAGACCAGTTATCATGCTTACCGGAACCGTTTACGCCTGCGAATGGCTTCTCATGAAGGAGACACTCCAGATTATGTCTCTTGGCAACCTTTTTCATGATCTCCATAACCAGCTGGTTATGATCCGTAGAGATATTGGCTGTTGTAAAGATCGGAGCCATCTCGTGCTGGGCAGGAGCAACCTCGTTATGCTGCGTCTTAGAGAGAATACCGAGCTTCCAGAGTTCAATGTTGAGATCCTTCATAAAGGAAGCAATACGCTCCTTTATGGTGCCAAAGTAATGGTCATCTAACTCCTGTCCCTTTGGTGCCGGTGCACCGAAGAGAGTACGGCCGGTAAAGATCAGATCCTTACGCTGTAAATATTTGTCACGGTCTACCAGAAAATACTCCTGCTCAGGTCCTACGGAGCAGGTAACCTTCTTGACATCGTCATATCCAAAAAGCTTTACAATACGGACAGCCTGCTTGCTGAGGGCTTCCATAGAGCGAAGAAGAGGAGTTTTCTTATCCAGAGCCTCACCTGTGTATGAACAAAATGCAGTAGGGATGCAGAGTGTAACTCCGGCAGCATCCTCACGCAGAAATGCAGGAGATGTACAATCCCATGCTGTATATCCTCTTGCCTCGAAGGTAGCACGAAGACCACCGGAAGGGAAAGAAGATGCATCCGGCTCACCCTTGATCAACTCCTTACCGGAGAATTCCAGAACCGGTTTGCTGTCAGATGCAGGACTTAAGAAAGAATCATGCTTTTCTGCAGTAATACCTGTCATCGGCTGGAACCAGTGGGTATAATGAGTAGCGCCGTGCTCCAGTGCCCATTCTTTCATGGCATGTGCCACAACATTTGCGATATCCTGATTCAGGTCTTCGCCGTTCTCCAGAGTTTTCTTCCATGATCTGTAAACATCCTTAGGCAGCTTTTCTTTCATTACCTCATCGTTGAACACGTCTTTTCCGAAAACCTGCTCAATTACGTTTTGTTCCATAATTCCTACCATCCTTTCATCGTCAACTGACTGTTTATTTTATGAGGCGGTCTCCTTTGTGTCAGTCCATGATGTCATTGACCGTCTCATGAGAGTCGGGCGAAGCGGAGATTATGTCAGCCTGATTAGTAAAAAAGGGTGCACTCATTACAAGTAATGAGAACACCCTTGTTCCGTTCGTTATCCAACTGATAGCTACTATAACACAATTTTATTTGTTTGAAAAGCCCTTTTTTTAAATTTTTTAATGATTGACAAAATCTCCCAATAGGTATACTCTAAAAAACGCTGTCTTTATGGGCAGTATTTCGAATAATAAATATATTTTGGGAACAAAAGAGAAAGAGGTGTTTTTGTTGTGAAATATTTACGACAGTTTTCTGTTATTCTGATGATCTCCCTGATCGGGGAAGTGTTACACAGTCTGATCCCATTGCCGGTTCCGGCAAGTATTTATGGACTGGCAATTCTATTTACAGCTTTGTCCGGTGGTTTTCTGTCCCTGGATAAGGTAAAGGAGACAGGATATTTCTTAATAGAAATAATGCCGCTGATGTTTATTCCGGCCGCTGTGGGTCTGTTAGGGGCGTATCATGTGCTGATGCCGGTACTGCTTCCTTATGCGGTGATCACATTGGTAAGTACACTCCTGGTAATGCTTGTAGCCGGCAGAGTAACACAGTCCATGACAGGGGAGGATACACAAAATGAGTGAGTTTATGCAGAATTCCGTATTTTGGGGTGTTGCTTTGAGCTTTGTGGCGTATGGTATCGGCATGATGCTGCAGAAGAAATTCCGGCTTGCCGTCTTTAATCCTCTTTTGATCTCGGTGATCCTGATCATGCTCTTTTTGAATATCTCAAAGACGGATTATAAGGTTTATCAGGAGGGAGCAGACGTGATCAGTTATTTCCTGACGCCGGCGACAGTCTGTCTGGCGATTCCTCTTTACGAGCAGATGGAGCTGTTAAAGAAGAATTTTAAGGCAATCATGATCGGAATCTTATCCGGTGTTTTGACAAGCCTTGTCAGTGTTCTTGCTATGTCTGTCTTTTTCGGACTGAACCATAAGGAATATACAACGCTCCTGCCAAAGTCCATTACCACTGCTATTGGAATGGGTGTTTCCGAGGAATTAGGCGGTTATGTGACACTGACAGTGGCAATCATTATTATAACGGGCATTCTGGGAAGTATTCTGGCGGAAGCTGCATGCAAAGTTTTTCATATTTCAGAACCGATCGCTAAGGGAGTCGCTATCGGCACGGCTTCTCATGCTATTGGTACCTCAAAGGCAATGGAAATGGGAGAAACAGAAGGGGCAATCTCCGGCTTATCCATTGCGGTGGCAGGGCTGTTGACGGTAGCCGGGGCGTCAATCTTTGCATGCTTTTTGTAATAACTGACATGTGATGGTGCTGTGACCGGAAACAGGTAATCTTCTTTGGACGGCTATTGCTTTTTACTGGGGAATCGTTTATTATGAAATAGAGTGTGTTTTATTGTAATTAAGACAAGAATTTCATCTGCAGCGGACTGTGGAAAATTTGGAAAGGCATGGATATTTCTATGGAGAAAAAACAGAAGGATGATATCCTGGAACCGGAGATTGAGGAAATCTTTCATCCGGATTTCATTGAGAAGAAATCGAAAAGCAAAAAAAGATTCCGGGGATTATTGGGACATTGGTTTGGTCTGTTTCTTGTAATCATTATATCAATCATAATTTTTTACTGCCTGTCGAACCTTTCCCATATATGGAAAGCGGCATCGGCACTGGTGAAGCTTTTGATGCCGGTTATTTACGGACTGGTGATCGCCTATCTGGTAAATCCGTTAATGGTATTTTACAGTAACTGTTTTTATAAGCTGTTTGGCAGGAAGATTCCGGAGGAGGATGAGAAGAGTCTGGTCAGGTACCGGAAGTTTACCAAAGCAGTCAGTATTATCCTTGCGATGATCACGGGCTTTCTGATCATTACTGTTTTGCTCTGGATGCTGATCCCGCAGGTGGTCAACAGCATTATCACATTGGTAAATACTTTGCCGGATCAGATACAGGAGTATTATCATAAGGTGAGTAAGTGGGTAATGAATAATCCTTATATCGCCAATCAGTTCCAGGATGCTCTGCTTCATCTGACGGACAGTCTGGATGAATGGACGCAGAAGGATCTGTTCCCATGGCTGCAGACAGGACTTTTACCAAATGTTAATTCGCTGGCGTCCATGTTTGCAAGTGGCGTGTTCAGCGTGCTTGGAGTATTATATAATCTGATGATCGGCTGTATCGTGGCTGTTTATCTGCTCCTTGGCAAGGAAAAGTTTCTGGCTCAGGCGAAAAAGCTGATCTATGCGGTCTTTGGCAAGAAACAGGCGGATGTGATCCTTCATTACAGCCGCATGACAAATGATACGTTTAGCGGATTTATTGTGGGAAAGATCGTGGATTCTGCGATCATTGGTGTGTTATGTTTTATAGTGATGTGGATCCTGAAACTGCCATACCCATTGCTGATCAGCGTGATCGTCGGTGTTACCAATGTGATCCCGGTATTTGGTCCATACATTGGAGCGGTGCCGAGTGCCCTTCTGATCCTTTTGGTCAATCCGGTTCAGTGTGTTTATTTTGTAATCTTTATTATTGTCCTCCAGCAGCTGGACGGAAATGTGATAGGACCGACGATTCTAGGCGAATCAACAGGTCTGACTGCCTTCTGGGTGTTGTTTGCCATCCTGTTATTTGGAGGAATGTGGGGGATTGCGGGTATGATCGTCGGCGTGCCGCTTTTTGCGATGATCTATCGGTTGTTAAAGGATTATCTGGAGCTGCGCCTGTATCATAAAAGTCTTAGCACAGAGACGGATATGTATGAGGATCTGAAAAGTATCCAGACCGATGTGAACGGAGATAAGCATTACATTTTATATACAAAACGGGAAAAGAGAAATGCTAATCTGCGCCGGGATGCAGAAAATAAGATTTCATTGCTGCAGCTTCTGACGCAGGAACCGATCGAGACACCGGTGGCAGGGAATCCAATGACAGCCGAGGGCTCAGAAACCGGGGATTTGGAAAACGGAGAGAAGACGGAGAAGCAGGTTAAGGACGGAAACATGCCGGAAAAGGATACGACGGAAGCGCAGACAACAGATTTAAAATGATCAAAAGGGGAAATATGCCTGCAGTCTGATGCAAGAGGGCTGGGAAAGGAGAATGGGGGATTATCATGATTAAAAGTATGACGGGTTTTGGCCGGAGTGAGACTGTTACGGAGGAGTATAAGATTTCGGTAGAAATGAAGGCGGTCAATCACAGATACTGCGACATCGGAATTAAGATGCCTAAGAAGTTTAATGCTTTTGAAAATACTGTCCGCTCCACAGTAAAGGAGTTTGCGTCCCGGGGAAAGATTGATATTTATATTTCCTATGAGGATTATGCCGGGAAGAAAACAAAAGTGGATTACCATGATACAGTGGCACAGGGATATATGGATGCCATTGAAAAGGCGGCCAGAACCTTTGAACTGGAGAAAGGAATTACCGCAGCGGCGTTGATCCGTCTGCCGGACGTGATTGCTTTGGATGAAATCGAGGATGATGAAGAAACATTATTCCCTGTATTGGAGCAGACATTACGTCAGGCGGCGTCTCATTTTGTGGAATCGAGAGAGAAGGAAGGGGAGCATCTGTTCCATGATCTGAATGAAAAGCTGGACGGCATTGAGCAGATGGTGTGTGACGTGGAAAAACGTTCTCCGGAGATGATGGAGGAGTATCGAAGCAGGATCACTGAAAAAGTGGAGGAGCTTCTGGGTGACAAAAACATCGATGAGCGTGTCCTTGCCACAGAGCTGACTATTTATGCCGATAAGGTCTGCGTGGACGAGGAGACGGTACGCCTGCACAGTCATATCAGGAATATGAGAGATACCTTGAAGCTGGGAGACAATATTGGACGGAAGCTTGACTTTATCGCACAGGAAATGAACCGGGAGTCCAATACGATCCTCTCTAAGGCAAATGACAGAGCATTATCCAATATTGCGATTGATCTGAAGACGGAGATTGAGAAGGTCAGAGAGCAGATTCAGAATATAGAATAACGAAGCAGACCGGAATCGTTCCGGATGATTTCCGGATTTATATTTTAAGAAAGGTTTCAGAGCTTTGGATTGTGGAAAGGCATGGTTTTATTATGCTGGTTAATGTGGGTTATGGAAATGTGGTCAATATGAATAAGGTCATTAGTATCGTACGGGCTGATGCAGCACCGATCAAGCGCATGATACAAAATGCGAAGGATGCCGGATTGGCCGTGGATGCCACATGTGGACGAAAGACGAAGTGTATTCTGGTCATGGACAGTGGTCATCTGGTGTTGTCAGCACTTTTGCCGGAAACCATTGAGAGCAGAGTTCATTTGCCACAGGAAGGTGAAGTGCGAAATATGGAAATGGAGGAATAAATATGTCAGATAAGGGAGTTCTTACTGTAATTTCAGGATTTTCAGGAGCCGGAAAGGGAACCGTTGTGAAACAGCTTCTGGAGAAGTATGATTATGGTTTATCCATCTCAGCAACAACCCGTTCTCCGAGAGAGGGGGAGCAGGATGGCAGGGAATATTTCTTTAAGACAAAGGAAGAGTTCGAGCGGATGATCGCAGAGCACCAGCTGATCGAATACGCCCGTTATGTGGGAAATTATTATGGAACACCAAAGGAATATGTGGTACAGCAGTTAGAGCAGGGAAAGGATGTGATCCTAGAGATTGAAATGCAGGGGGCTCTTCATGTCAGAGAGATCCTGCCGGAGGCAAACCTGATCTTTCTGACGCCGCCTGCGGTAGATGTATTGGAAAACCGGCTTCGGGGCAGGGGCACTGAGACCGAGGAGGTGATCCGCGACCGTATGGCCAGAGCAAAGGAAGAGTGCAGTTATATGGAGCAATATGACTACATTGTAGTAAATGATGATCTGGATGAGTGTGTGGAAAATGTACATAGCCTGATCCGTTCTCTTCATTACAAAAGAGAGCAGCAGGAGGATTTTATCCGGAAAATAAAACAGGAGTTTGAAAAAAGATAGTTGATAAATTTATCTTTTTGCGATATTCTATAAGCTAGATTAAAATTTGAAAGGGGAATATTATGTTACATCCATCTTATACAGACTTAATGAAATTAGTAAACAGCGAGGTAGAGACCGGTGAAGCTCCTGTAGTCAACAGCCGTTATTCTATCGTACTGGCTACCTCCAAGAGAGCACGCCAGCTCATCGACGGGGTACAGCCATTGGTTAAGTCCAAATGTCCAAAGCCATTGTCTACGGCGATTGAGGAACTGAGTAACTCTAAGATCCACATCCTCAGTGAGGAGGAGGCTGCCGAGATCGAGGCAAGAAAGGCCCAAGAAGCACAGGATAGAGCTGAGGAAGCAGAATCGTTTCTTACCTTCTCCGAGGAAGATGAGTAGAGGAAATCCTTCCGAGAAAGAGAGGATCATACAGATTAGAGGTAGAGGAGCTTGTTGATGATGGAAGAAAATCGGGATCAGACAAAGGAAATCAAGCAGGAGGAAGAATGCCCTGCAGAGGAAAATATACCGGAAAATGAAACGGAAACGAAGCCGTCCAGACTTCAAAAGATAAAAAGTGCACTGCTTGAGCTGATCGTTTATGTGGCGATCATCGTTGTATGTGTGATGGTGGTACCACGTTATGTGATACAGCGGACAATCGTTGACGGCACTTCGATGGAGTCTACCTTGCAGGACGAGGATAATCTGCTGGTAGATAAACTGTCCTACCGTTTTTCGGATCCCAAAAGATTTGATATTATTGTATTTTATCCGTATGGCAGAGAGAATGAGGATTATTATATAAAGCGTGTGATCGGTCTGCCGGGAGAGACAATTCAGATTGTCGGTAATACCATTTATATTGATGGCAAGGTTTTGAAGGAAAATTATGGAAAGGATCCTATGACAGAGTCCGGGATTGCTTCGGAGCCGTTGAAGCTTGGTGAGGATGAGTATTTTGTGCTGGGAGATAACCGGGAAGTCAGTGAGGACAGCCGGTATGAGGAAGTAGGACCGGTAACCAGAGACAAGATCGAAGGCAGGGCAGTGCTTCGCATTTATCCGTTTAATAAATTTGGAACGATTAAAGGAAACGGAAAGAAGGCAGAAGCAGCAGAACGCCAGAGGGTGGTTGCAATTGATGCCGGACATCAGTCCCATGGTGACAGCTCTACAGAGCCCGTGGGACCGGGGGCTTCTACCAGAAAGGCAAAGGTATCCGGCGGAGCTACAGGTACTGCATCTCATGTGCCGGAGTATAAGTTAAATCTGATCGTCGCCAAAAAGCTTCAAAAAGAGCTGGAATCCAGGGACTATAAGGTGATTATGATCCGCAGCAAAAACGATGTAAATATCAGCAATAAGAAGCGTGCACAGATTGCCAACAAAAGTGGTGCGGATATCTATATCAGGATTCATGGGGACAGTTCGGCTTCTTCTTCGGTAAGGGGAGCTTCGGCATTATATCCTTCCACCAGAAACCGTTATGTCGGAAAGCTGAGTGCAAAGTCCAAGAAATTATCACAGTGTATTCTGAAAAATTACTGCAAAAAAACCGGAATCCGTAACAGGGGACTTTCTCTGCGGGATGATCTTACTGGTACAAACTGGAGTAAAATACCGGTGACATTGATCGAGATGGGATTTTTAAGTAACCCGTCGGAGGATCGTTATATGCAGAAAAAAGAGACCAGAAATAAAATGGCTGTCGGTATGGCTGATGGAGTTGATCAATATTTTGGTCATTAGAAACCCAGGAAATATGCGGCTTTCTGACAGATTGACAAATTTTTTTGTAAAAATTTCAAAAAAGTGCTTGCAATTTGTCAGAAAGTAGTGTAATATATCAACTGCTGACGCGGTAAAGCGCAGCAGAGAAAATGGTCTGTTGGTCAAGCGGCTAAGACGTCGCCCTCTCACGGCGAAAACAGGGGTTCGATTCCCCTACAGACTGCTAACTGTTATTTATAACAGCCCAACCCGAGGAAAGAACCTATTCATTGATGTGGATAGGTTCTTTCCTATATAGGGAATTAAGAACGCTGCAGAATGGAGATTTTTATGTTTGTAACATTATCCCGGAATCAGTTAAAGTGGATCGCCATATGGACCATGGTGATCGATCACATTGGATATATGTTTGTACCGCAGAGCCGGATGCCGGTGCTGTATTATATCATGCGGGGGATTGGCAGGCTTTCCTTTCCTCTGATCTGCTTCCTGCTGGTGGAAGGATTTCATTATACCCACAGCAGAGGAAGGTATCTGGCACGTCTCTGGTGCTTTGCTCTGCTCTCAGAGATTCCGTATGATCTGGCATTTTCCGGCGTGGTGGCTGACTGGAGCAGACAGAATGTACTTTTTACCCTTGGAATCGGACTGGCGGTGCTCTGGGGTCTGGCAGAGGTGGAGGAGTGTCTGACGGGAGTCGGAAAGTGTATGGTAAATATTTTGCTGGTGCTGGCGGGGATGAGGGCTGCGATCCTTCTTCGTTGTGATTACAGTATGTGGGGAGTTTTGATGATCGTGGCATTTTATGTATGCCGGTATGACTTTGGGATGCTGCTCTGGGTATTTCCGTTGATCTGTCTGTGTCAGAGCTGGCTGGAGACCGTGGCAGTGCTGGCATTACCTGCTGTGCGGCTTTACTCGCCCCGGAAGCAGGAGGGAGCGACAAAGCTTCCGAAGGGCTTCTTTTATTGGTTTTATCCGATCCATCTGCTGGTACTCTGGGGGATAAAGCTGTTGTGTGTATATGGGATAGGACGCCGATGATGGGGAGATACACGTTGCAGGAATGATGAAAAATTCAGTTGCTTCCGTAACGCTTCTTGCTTATAATAATAATGGGACGATTTTATATTAGAATATTGATAAAGAGATCAAAAATAGAAAAATGAGGTGTAATAATGCTATTAAAGTATAGTGTATCAAATTTTAAATCAATCGGACATAATATTGATTTCAGCATGTTTCCAACAAAACCGGATATAGATGAAAAGTACACAAAAACGATCCAGACAAAGGCAGGAACCTGGAAAATATTGAGAAGAGGAGCGTTTTATGGACCTAACGCTTCTGGAAAAAGCAGCTTTGTTGAGTCGATTGACTATGCAAGAAGCTTTGTGGTAGATGGGACACCTTCTGGTAAAGGGACAGGACTAAATCAGTTCAAAGGTGATTTTGAGGATTTGGATGGGCAGTCTGTCTTTCAATTTACATTTCTGGCAGAGGATAATGAAATATACGAGTACGGCTTTTCTCTTGATGGCAGGCAGGTTTACGAGGAATGGCTGATGCTTCTTACGCAGAACGGCTTTGCTCCTCTATTTGAAAGGCAGACGGATACAGAAGAAAAAACAAAAATAGAAATTACATCTACCTTTGCACGTAAGAATTCCAAAAATAGAAATTTAGCAGAGCTGTTAAAGGAAACAATTAAAGAGAAACAAAAAAATCAATTGTTTTTATATAAATTATATGACAATGGAGTAAAGCGGGTAGAGCCGGTAATGGAATGGTTTCGGTCGATTCAGGTGATTTTCCCCAATACAAAAATAAGATTTTTGCCCATTCGGATCAGCAGAGATACCGATTTTCAAAAATTTATATCTGACAGCTTAAATAAAATGGATACCGGTGTCGTGCGTGTATCAGCAGTAAGTGATGAAATTGATTTTCATGATTTTGCTGAAAAGTCACATTTGCCTAAAAAATTAATACAGGATGTTGAAGAAAAAGGACATGGCATGTTCCACATCGGTGGGAAGTATTATCTGTTTGGCGAAAAAAAAGAAAATCGTATGATGCTTGTCCAAATTAAGTTTGAGCATAGATTAAATTCAAAAAGTGTTGAATTTGATCTGGAAGATGAATCCGATGGAACCCAAAGACTATTGGATCTTCTGCCCATGTTATTTGCTATGGACAAGAAGGCAGCAAGTCTTTATCTTGTTGATGAGATTGATCGGAGTCTCCACACGAGCTTATCGAAATATCTGCTTCGTTTATTTTTGGATCGCAGTGCAGATACCAATAACCAGATTATATATACAGCGCATGATGTGAATCTTATTGATTTAAATAGTTTTTCTCAGGATGAAATATGGTTTGTCGAAAAAAAACTGACGGGAGAAACAACGATAAAGCCAATGTCTGACTTTGATATAAATGAAGACAGGGATGTGCTGAAAGCATATCTGAATGGGAGATTTGGAGCAGTTCCGGTTATCAAGGGGGGAAATGGATGCAGCTAATTCACAGAAGAAGTAAACCGTTTACGATAGAAGATCCCTATCGGATCAAGCGGCCTTCCACATCTAAAATTATATTTTTATCCTGTGAAGGCAGTGTGACGGAGGAGGAATACATTGAGATTTTGTCTCAGATATATGATGGGGTGAAAAGCAGGGTTCAACTGATTTCGGTTGCCGAGGATGAGGTACACACCAATGTTCAAAAAAGAACGGTGGAACAGAATCAAGTCTTGGGGAAGTCAAAGCCATGGCAATTGGTACAGAGAATCGATAAATTTAAGATGGAAAAGGAATCCATATACGAATTTGCAAAATATTCGGAGGATGAGTTTTGGATTGTTTCGGATGTCGATGATAATTTAGATAATCATAAAGACGAATTTGAAAACGCAATCAAAGAATGTGATGAGAAAGGTTATAAATATGCCATTAGCAATCCATTTTTTGAGATATGGTTATTGCTGCATCATGATGATGTAAATGAACAGGATAAAGGATATGCAGTAACGAAAGAGCATAAATATGAGCCTACGGATCATTTTAGAATCCGGCTGGCTGCGAGTGGTGCTCCGTTAAAGGATAAAAAGCATTTGAAGCTGGAACATTATTCTGACGAAAAAGTGAAAATAGCAGTAGAACGTGCAAAGGCTTTGATGAATGGACGAGAAGAGAAAATACCATCTGAGCTTGGAACCACTTTTTATAAGATTGTGGATGAGATCTTAGAAGCAACAGAGAATATGTAGGTTGATCGCGAAATATTACGGATACGATCAGTTTTAAATCAGACAAAGGAGGCTTCAGAAAATGAAACAACAAAGGAAAAGAATTAAGAAATGCCTTGCCATGCTCATGACGCTGGCGATGGTGCTCTCAATGGGAACCGGGATCACCCTGCCCCGGCAGGCACAGGCGGCAGGATATGGATTATCCAATCCGGTCACGGACAGTAGCGGTGTCACCACCTGGGACTGCGTATACTTTGGAAACTACTATCAGAGTGATACTACAGGTACTACCAAGGATCCCATCAAATGGCGTGTCCTGTCGGTAGACGGAGATGATGCTTTCCTGCTGGCAGACCAGAATCTGGATGCGAAGCCGTATAATACGTCCTATACATCTGTCACCTGGGAAACCTGCACCCTGCGAAGCTGGCTCAATGGGTATGGAGCCTCTGCTAATGTGGAGGAGACCGATTACAGCAGTGATAACTTCCTGAATACTGCTTTTACAGCGGAGGAGCGAGCAGCAATCCTCCAGACTACGGTAGTCAATGAGGACAACCCATATTATGGCACCGAGGGTGGCAATGATACCACGGATCAGGTATATCTGCTGTCCATTGCAGAGGCGAGTAATGCGGAATATGGATTTAACAGTGAGTTTCAGACAGAAAGCAAGACACGGGGAGCAAAGAATACAGCATATGCAAAATCACAGGGGGCTTGGACGTCCTCGGGTACGGAGTACGAGGGGAACGGCATTTGGTGGCTGCGTTCGCCAGGCTTCGGTAGTGATTGTGCTTCGGGAGTCTCTGGTGACGGCTTCGGCGGCTACGACCTTCGTGTCAGCATTGGATATGTTGCAGTTCGGCCCGCTTTGCATTTGAATCTTTCCTCTTCTCCTCTTTGGTCCTATGCGGGGACAGTATCCTCCGAGGGAGGGAGCAGTGCTACCGCAGCCCCGGACCCCGGGGAGGATTCGGAGAGGAAGCTGCAGTGTGATGCGGTATGCAATGTGGATGCGGGGCAGACGGAATCTCTGTGTGCCCATGCATATGAAAACAGTCTGGAGGCACTGAAAGAGGTGACAGGAAATGTGACCTGGAGCTCCTCCGATACGAAGGTGGCACAGGTGAGCGGCTATGGCTTTATTCTGCCCACAGCCGCAACGACGTATGCCACACAGAATGGTTCGAAAGAGGTCTGGAGTGCGACGGGACTGTTTTCCGTAAAAGGCATCGCTCCGGGGACAGCGACCATCACCTGTGAGGCGTCCGATGGCTCCAAGACGACCTGTGAGGTGACAGTCAGTGAGGCTGATACGGGGAGTGGAACCGGTTCGGAGGGAAATGGCGGTGCCCTCACCCTTGGCGAGGACAGGAATTTTACCGGCCAAGAGGGGACATCGACGTTCTTTCCGGCCAATTGGACGATGAAGTCCACCATCTTCCCAGTGGAGATCAGCAGAGCAGTTGATGATCAGGACGGTTCATATACCATCAAAGGAAGTGTCGGCATTGGTAGAAGTGATCTTTTGGATGACGATACGAAATGGAACCAGTATAAAAAGAATGTAGAGGATGCCAAAAAGTACACCGGGAAAGTTGACTGTTTGGATCAGTATAAGAAAACTTGGGGAGTGCGGTCTGTTACTGCTGTTACAACAGATAAATTTGACAAACTCCCATCCGTTTCCATGATGGGATACTTTGAAAATACATATGACAGAAACGGAAACCTTATCTCCAGGCAGGGCGGACTGGCGGCAGATGCAACTTGGAAGGGAAGCATTAGTTGGCAGTTTACGACACCAGTGGGACCGGTTTATCTGAATCTGACCGGGAAGGGGAAGCTGTCCGGAAATCTGCAGGGACAGTATGATTATACGAAAAAGAAATATGATCCGGTGGGAGGAAACCTGAAGTTTACGCCGTCAATCTCTTTAGAGGGCGGTTATGGTATTGACAAGGTTGCGTCCATTGGTGCACAGGGCACCCTGTCTGTGCCGATCACATTGATCCCGGCATCCAAGGGAGAGTTTTCGGCGAAGGCATCCCTTCATGTAAAACTGATATTTGTCATTGATTATACCCATGATCTGGCAGAGTATAAGACAACCATCTGGGATACCTCAGGAAACAAGAAAGCAGCCGCCGGAAATGTCATTTCGCTTTCGGAGGGAAGCTTATCGGAGATGGATACCTCCTTTGCCAAGGCGGAGGGAGCCTGGGATCCGGGACATCTGAAAAACGGAAAGAAAAAGGCACTGCTGAAGGGCATCGGAGATGCACTTGCGGAGAATCTGACGGTGCTGCAGAACGGAATCCTGCCATCCTCTCTGCCACGGCAGATACAGATCGGCTCCAAACGGGTGATGATATTCCAGGCGTATGACAAGGAGCGGGATACCTTAAACAGCAGCGTGCTGAAGTATTCGGTATATGAAAACGGAATCTGGTCGGAGCCAAAGAACGTGTCGGAGGAGGCAACGGCAGATCTGTATGCGGATATGCAGGTGGTCGATGGACAGCTTGTGCTTGCATGGCAGAAGGAGAAGTGTGAGATTACCGGAGATGTGGAAAGTGACAGCACAGAGGTGCTTGCCTCCATGGCACAAAATTCAGAGATTTATTTTTCTACATTTGACAAGGAGAACGATACCTTTACGCAGCCGGTTCTGGTGACAGATAATGCAGATTATGACTGTATGCCGAGGATCTGTGCGGACAGCGATGATATTATTGTATCCTGGATACGCAATGACAGTGCCTCTCTGATGCAGGAGGAGGGCACGAACAGGATCTATACGGCAGAGTGGAACGGCACCTCCTTTGAGGAGGAGAAGGAGCTTGGGGAAGCACCGGGCACCATCGATGACTATGTGGTATATCAAAAGGATGGAAGCGTGTCTGCTGTTTATACCGGTCAGGCAAATGAGCTTCGGGCAGTTTTTGATACAGAGGGACAAGTGATCCCCGCACTGACGGATGTAATGACCGCCGCAGCGGATGGAACGATCTTGGGACTGCAGTATGCCGATGGAGTGGTTCGGCTGACCGCCAATGGCAGCTTGTATCAATATGACGTGTCAGAGGACAGTGCACAGTCCTACATGGCAGGGCAGAGTGCTTTTGGTGCAGAGGCGAAATACTGCACCAATGGAACCAAAAGCGGATATATCTGGAGTACATACGATGAGGAGACGGATACCGGCAGGCTGGTTGCGTCCATGGAGACGGAGGACGGATATTCGGAGCCGGTCACTCTTTGGGAACAGGAGGGCGTGATATGGAGATATTATTCTCCACTGCTGGATGAAGATGGAAACTGGCAGGTTGCAGCGAATGTCCAGAACACAGAGACCGATATCAATACCCTTATTTATGCAGAGAAGAAGCAGGAAACCAAACTGGAGCTGGCGGGAGTCTCCATTGATGAGGATAATACAAAGGATGGCCTGACCGCCGTGGATTATTTTGTGAAAAATACACAGGATACTGTCCTGGATCAGATAGAGATTTCCATAAAGCTGGCAGATGGAAGTACGATAACAAAGCGTGTTCCGGCCAGCCTGCAGCCGGGAGAAAGCCTTGCCGGTACGGCATATGTGGATCTGAGCGGTGTGGATACGGCACAGGATGTGACCATATCGGTATACGGAGGCGGACAGAAGGATACGTCGGAGTGTGAGATGTCTGACCGGGTTGGTCTTGCGGATCTTGCCGTGGAGGCATCCCATGAGGAAACAGAGGATGAGATCCGGATAACGGCAACTGTGAACAATACCGGTGCCGCTGCGGCAGATACCACGCTGTATCTGTATAAAGATGCAGAGAAATCCGAAGTGCTTCAAAAGAAAGAAGGACTGACCTTTGCGGCAGAGGATTCTCAGAAAGTGAGCTTTACGGTCAGGAAGACAGATCTTTCCTACAACGAAAATGATGCGGCATATCTTACGGTATATGCACAGGCAGCGGATGGAGACTACAACGAGGACAATAATACGGCATATGTCGTATTGTACCGGGAGGATTTAGAACCTTCACCTTCCGTCGCACCATCGGCGAAACCGACGAAAACCCCGGCCGTTACGCCGTCAGCAAAACCAACGAAAAAGCCGGTGATCACGCCGAGCGCGAAACCGACGAAAAAGCCGTCGGCTGCTCCGGATGTGGATCCGTCGGATAAACCGGATGCAGATGCATCAGAGATCCCGGCAACCCCGGAGACTTCCAACGCACCGGAATCGGCAGCACCATCCCTGGCAGCTTCTGCCTCCACGCAGCCGTCGCCGTCTGACTCTACCCGTCCGGGTGGCACCGCATCGCCGTCTGCAGGCACCCGCATGACAGCGGCACCGGGAGCCAAAGTATCTCCGTCCACCGTCCCGGCAAAGGCACAGACACCACGCAAGGGACAGGTCTTTAAGGACGTAAAGACAAAGGCGTATTACAAGATCCTTTCCGTGACCGCCAAGGGAGGAAAGGTGGCTTATCTGCGACCGGCCGGTCAAAAGGCAGGAAAAGTAACCATAAAGGCGTCGGTGACCTGGAGGAGCAGAAAATTTCAGGTGACGCAGATTGGAAACAAAGCCTTTAAGGATTACAAAAAACTGCAGAAGGTCACGATTGGCAGAAATGTTTCCGTGATCGGAAAGAAAGCCTTTGCGGGCTGTAAGTCATTAAAACTGGTCATCCTGACAGATCCAAAACAGAAGCTGCCGAAAAATGCTTTTGTGGGCTGCCCGAGGAAGCCAAAGGTACGGAAGGATTTTTAAAAGTCCGAATGCAGCCAAAATAAAAAAATAACAGATATTATTTGCATAAAAACTTCAAAAAAGTCAGGCAAAACAGTTGACAGAATGAAGACGAAATGCTAAGCTATTCTAGTGTGCCGCTCAACGAGGTTTTGTGAAATGCCGGAAATGCTTCCGGATACCATAGTTGGCGAGTAATGATAAGGAGGTGCAAAGATGTACGCAATTATTGCAACAGGTGGAAAGCAGTACAAGGTAGCCGAGGGTGATATCATTAACGTAGAGAAGCTTGCAGCAGAGGCTGGCGAGACAGTTACATTTGATAGTGTTCTGGCTGTAAACGACGGAGCTATGAAGGCAGGTGCTGACGTAGCAAATGCAAGTGTTTCTGCAACAGTTGTTAAGGAAGGCAAGGCAAAGAAAGTTATCGTTTACAGATATAAGAGAAAAACCGGATATCATAAGAAAAACGGTCACAGACAGGCTTATACACAGGTTAAGATCGACAAGATCAACGCTTAATCCGGTCTGATGACGGATAAAGATTCTGTGAGATTCACAGAAGGGTGACAGTATGATAGATGTTAAGATATTTCAGACTCCTTCCGGGGAGTATACAGGATTTCAGATGTCGGGTCATGCCGGATATGCTGAGTACGGTCAGGACATTGTATGTGCTGCCGTATCCGTCCTTGTGATCAATGCGATCAATTCCATTGATCAGTATACAGAGGATACTTTTGAAAATTCCGTTGATCCGGACACCGGTTCCGTGTTCTTTCTGATTACGGACAGGCCGGTCAGTACATCATCACAGCTGTTATTGAAATCACTTGTTCTTGGTCTGAATGGGATCGAGGACGAGTATGGAAAGAAACACATTAAAATTCGATTAGAAAAACAGGAGGGATAGAACCATGTTAAAGATGAACCTTCAGTTGTTTGCTCATAAAAAGGGAATGGGTTCTACTAAGAACGGTAGAGATTCCGAGTCCAAGAGATTAGGAGCAAAGAGAGCCGATGGACAGTTCGTACTTGCTGGTAACATTTTATACAGACAGCGTGGTACAAAGATTCATCCGGGCGTAAACGTTGGACGTGGCGGAGATGATACTCTGTTCGCACTTGTAGACGGCGTTGTTCGTTACGAGAGAAAAGGTAGAGACAAAAAGCAGGCTTCCGTATATCCGGTAGAAGCTAAATAAGACTTTTTGACCGGGAGAACCGGTTACCGATAAGGGGTTGCCACTGGCAGCCCCTATTTCTTACTTTGTAGAAAACAGAGGCTTTTCTGTAAAGTAAAAAACAGGGGCACAGTGAAAAGTGCCTGCGATGCACTTTACTCTTTTGTTATTAGGGATTTTGGTTTTAGAAAAGGAGGATATGATGTTTGCAGATAGTGCGAAGATAACAATACGATCCGGAAAAGGCGGAGACGGTCATGTGAGTTTCCGAAGAGAACTTTATGTAGCCGCTGGTGGTCCGGACGGTGGAGACGGTGGCCGGGGCGGCGACCTGATCTTTGAGGTAGATCCCCGTGTCAATACACTGAATGACTTTCGTCATATCCGGAAATATTTTGCCGGGGATGGCGAGCCGGGGGGCAAGAGGCGATGTCATGGAGCCGATGGTGAGGATATGGTGGTTCATGTGCCGGAAGGAACCGTTGTGCGGGAGGCAGAGACTGGAAAGGTCATTATCGACATGTCTCATGAGCATAAGCGGGAGATCATACTGAAGGGCGGCAGAGGCGGTAAGGGCAATATGAACTATGCTACGCCGACCATGCAGGTGCCAAAGTACGCCCAGCCGGGAAAACCGGGCAGAGAGCTTGAAGTTATTTTGGAGTTAAAGACCATTGCGGATGTGGGACTTATTGGTTTTCCGAATGTTGGAAAATCCACATTCCTGTCAAGGGTCAGCAATGCAAAGCCAAAGATTGCCAATTATCATTTCACCACGTTAAGTCCGATCCTTGGTGTAGTTGATCTGGAGGGAACCGATGGATTTGTGATCGCAGATATTCCGGGACTGATCGAGGGAGCCTCCGAGGGAGTTGGACTGGGACATGAGTTCCTGCGTCATATCGAGAGAACAAAGCTTTTTATTCATATGGTGGATGCGGCGTCTACCGAGGGAAGAGATCCTTTAAATGATATTCTGGTCATCAATAAAGAGCTGGAAAACTACAGCCCGGAGCTGATCAAACGTCCACAGGTGATCGCCGCCAATAAGACCGACGTTTTTTACGGAACCGAGGAGGACACCGTGATCACACTTCTGAAGGAGGAGTTTGAACCAAAGGGCATCCCGGTATTTCCGATCTCCGCAGTCAGCGGAAAGGGTGTCAAGGAGCTTCTTTATTATGTGAAACAACAGCTTGACCAGCTGGATCAGGAGCCGGTTGTGTTCGAACAGGAATATGATCTGGAGCAGGAGACCTTTAAGGATGAGCCATATACTGTGGAATATGACGAGAAGGAAGGCATGTATGTGGTGGAGGGACCACGGATTGAGAGAATGCTTGGTTATACCAATCTTGATTCCGAGAAGGGCTTTGAGTTCTTCCAGAAGTTCCTGCGGACAAGCGGCATTGTAGATGAGCTAGAGAAGCTTGGCATCGAGGAAGGCGATACGGTACGGATGTATGGTCTTCAGTTTGATTATTTGAGGTGACAGGGTGAAAGAAATCCTTTTTGAAATTGGCATATGCCTTGCTTCGTCGGCTTTTTTGATGATCTATCACGAATGTGTGCGTCTGGTTGTTTATATGATCTGCCAGAGATCGGTAAAATGCTTTCGAACGGCACCATGGAAGGTCTGGCGGTATATTGATCCCATTGGACTGATTCTGTCCCTGACCAGTATGGTTCCCGTATCCAAGCCGTATTTTTTCCATATCAGGGATCGGAGAACCAACTTTTATGTGGGGATTGCAGGGATTATTTCACTGTTGGCAGTTCTGGCGGGAAGCATTGTCGTTTTGAGGATTGGATATGGTGGTATTGATGGATTAAACCATCTGGTACTTCCTCATTGGTGGAATGCGATTGTCCCGATTCTGGTACAGTATCTCGCGCTGCTCAGTGCCGGAATGCTGGTGGCCAATTTATTCCCGATTTCCACTTTTGATATGGGGATGATTGTTGCTGGGGTATCTCCAGCTGGATATCTGGGAATGATCAAAGCGGATGGAACCGTGAAATTGATTTTTGTTCTGGTGGTTTTATTGGATATGATCCATTACGGAGTCTCCCGGCTGATCGTTTTGTTTTTGTAGGATATTTTACAAATATTGTGTCTGGGATTTAACGATTTTATGGAAAGGAATGCAGGATAGCTATGAGTTTATCAGTAAAACTGGAAGCGTTTGACGGACCGTTAGATCTGCTGCTTCATCTGATCGAGAAAAATAAGATTGATATTTTTGATATTCCGATCGTGGAGATCACAGAGCAGTACATGGACTATGTTTCTAGAATGGAAACGAAGGATATGGACGTTATGAGCGACTTTCTGGTTATGGCAGCTACCCTTCTGAAGATCAAGTCCAAAATGCTTCTCCCGGCACCACCGGCAGAGGAAGGCGAGGAGGAGGATCCGAGAGCTGAGCTGGTAGAACGTCTGTTACAGTATAAGATGTACAAGTATGCTTCTTATGAACTGAAGGACCGGCAGTTAGATGCCTCTCATATGATATTTAAAAAGCCGACGATACCAAAGGAAATCGCGGAGTATCAGGAGGAAGTGGACGTGGAAGCTCTTCTGTCGGATGTGACATTATCCAGGCTGCAGCTTATCTTCCGGGATATTATGAAAAAGCAGGTGGACAAGATCGATCCGATCCGAAGCAAGTTTGGAAATATTGAGAAGGAAAAGATCAGTCTCACGGACCGGATGCTGCATATTGAGGAATATGCCATGGCTCACGGCAGATTTACATTCCGGGGTATGTTGGAGGAGCAGCACAGTAAGCTGATGCTGATCGTAACTTTCCTGGGGATCCTGGAGCTGATGAAGGTAGGAAGGTTAAAAATAGAGCAGGAAAATATCTTTGATGATATTCTGATCACATATGTACCGGGCGTGAAGGATGTAGAGGTTGTGCCTTCCAGTGGTGTGTGACGTGACTTGGAATCTGCAAAAAGATATTGGAGGCATACCGTATAAAACTCCGTAACAGCAAGGTGTGAAAAACTATTTTATATACGGCAGACTTTATGCCATTGGGCATAAAGTTTACAGTTTCAGAAAGGAATGTAGGATTCGTATGGATAAGGAAATGAAAATAGCAGATTTGGAAGCAGTGATCGAAGCAATTCTGTTTACCATGGGAGAGGCCGTGGAACTGGAGCGCATCGCAGCGGCAACGGAGCAGGATGAGGATACCTGCCGTCATGTGATCCGGAATATGATGGACCGCTATGCCGGAGAGGACAGAGGAATACAGATCATTGAGCTGGACGGTGCCTTTCAGATGTGTACTAAATCCTCCATGTATGAGTATCTGGTCAAGATCGCCCATGTGCCGAAGAAGCATGTGCTGACCGATGTGCTTTTGGAGACCTTATCTATCATAGCCTATAAGCAGCCCATCACGAAGCTGGAGGTAGAGCATATCCGTGGTGTAAAGAGTGACCATGTGATCAATAAGCTGGTGGAATACAAGCTGATCTGCGAGGTGGGCCGTCTGGATGCACCGGGGCGCCCGATCCTGTTTGCCACAACGGAGGAGTTTTTGCGCAACTTTGGTATTGAATCCCTGGAGGATCTGCCGGTGGTCAATCCGGAAAAAGTGGAGGACTTCAAGCTGGAGGCAGAGGAAGAGATCCAGTTGGAGTTAGATATTTAGACCTGTTTATTAAATGTGTTTTGGAAAGTGAAAATTAAATAAAAAGTCAAGTTTAAAAGCCTCAGGAGAAACAGAAAATGTTATTTCCTAAGGCTTTTGTAAATTGGGAGGAAAAATGATATGAAACGGAAAATGACAAAAGGTTTGCTGGAAAAATATAGCCAATTTCTTTATGAGCAGGAAAAGAGTCAGGCGACTATAGAGAAATATATTTGTGATCTGAAAAAACTGATGCAATTTGCCGGAAAAAGAGAATTAGACAAGAGGGTTATGATAGAATACAAGTTTTTTCTAAAGGAAATGAAATATAAGACAAGCAGTATTAATTCTTTTTTGGTGGCGGCGAATCGTTTTTTTGATTTTATGGGCTGGTATGATCTGAAGGTAAAAACATACAGTGTGCAGACAAAGGTTTTTCTTCCGGAAAATAAAGAATTATCCAAGGAAGAATATAAAAGGCTGGTTCATACAGCAAATCAGCAGGGGAAAAAGCGCATTGGGCTGATATTACAAACCATATGTGCCACGGGAATACGGGTAAGTGAGTTGACATCTATTACAGTTCCTGCAGTAAAAAAAGGAGTGGTGACAATTTATAATAAAGGAAAAGAGAGACAGATTGTTATTTTAAGAGATTTACAATTACGACTTTTAATGTATATTAACAAGGCAGAAATAAAACAGGGCAGTGTTTTTCAAACGAAGACTGGTAAACCAATTGATCGTACATGGGTATGGAGAGAAATGAAAAAACTTTGTGAAAGGGCAAGGGTGGAAAAAGACAAAGCCTTTCCGCATAATTTACGACACTTGTTTGCAAGGACTTTTTACACGCTTCATAAGGATATTGCAAAACTTGCAGATATACTAGGTCATAGCAGCATAGAGACGACGCGGATATATTTGCGGGAAAATTATCAGGCATACAGGCAACAAATAGAACAATTAGATTTACTGGTGGGATATTTTTGATGCAACATAATGTTTATTATGATATATTACATATATCTTTGATGATTATAACATACTTTTAGACACATCGCAATATTTCTTTGATTTTGAATTTTGGTCGAATCCCCCTCTATTTTTCGTTTCATTACTAATTCAAGTCCTTGCTTTTCCAACGGATTAATTATCATATACAAGAATCGGTTTCATAATAAACATTATGTAGATTTAGAAATGGAGGAATAAGAAATGAAACGAATCGGAAAAAAGATTTGCTTACTTGGGCTGATTGTGTTTGGCTGCGTGATGATGTTTCAAACACAAAAAACGGAGGGAGCAGTCAAAAGTCAATCGGTTACTGTCACATTGGATAAGAAAAATCCAGCTAAGATTGTGCAGGTAAAATCGATATTGAAAGAGTCAGAGTTTAAAAATATAAAGAATTATGAAAAATTCACAAATAAAAATAAGCTTTATATAAAGATAGAAGTGTTAGAAATGACGGGAAAAGTTTCTGGTAATGTAAAGAAAATAAATACATGTGCAGCGGGAAGCCGAATGTCTTCCGGGTACGAAATAGAGAATTGTCCTGTTAAGGTTTTTAAAAGAGGATACGTTACAGAATCAGATTGGAATATTGGTGATACGGCCATAGAATGTAATTTGTCAGATATTAAAGGCGTATCGAAGATAAGCTATAAAATTACAGTTTCAGGTAATAAAGGAAACAAAGTAATAAAAAGTATCAAAGTAAAGAATATGAAATGAAAATATAGACAATTAAATTACATCTCAAAAAATATATTGGATGTGATCATTAAGAAGAATTGGTCCGATTTAAAAAAGGCTCGAAGTATTTATTGGTATGTTCAGCATAATTGCAGTTATGTAAATGATACCAGACGACCAGAGTGGCATATAGCGGCGTATAGGGGATTTAGTGAGAAGTGTGGAGATTGTTACACATTTTATGCAATGTCACGAATATTGTTGGAGAAGGCCGGATTAAAGGTACGAACAGGAAAGCGTATAATAAAGGGAGTAGAGGGACGGGCGGGACATTGGTGGAATGAGGTGCTGATCAATGGAAAATGGGAACATTTTGATCCGACTTTTACATATGGAAAAACTATTTTTGTGCAAAAATAAAATCAGGCTATCAAAAAAATGAAGATGGAGGAATAAGAAATGAAAAATACACGTAAAAAATTAATAACAATGGGAATCGCTGCAATTGGATGTATGTTGATGCTTATGGGAACAAAAGCAGAGGCGGCCCAGAGGGTTTCAAAAAAGACAATTACAGTTACACTTGATGAAAAGCATCAGGGAAAAGTTATATATTTGAAATCAAAGAAAGCTCCTGAGGGAGGAAACTTTGAAAAATATCGTAAATTTATGGATGAATATGGGGTAAAACTTACGGTTAAAGTAGTTGAAGTTCAGGGAAAGTATAAAGGAAAGGTAAAAATGATAGATCATTTTAATTTGTATGGTGATACGGGAAGTGGTTTCGATTATCCATACAATCCCAAAAAATTAAAGAATGGAACAGTATTAAAAAGTTCTGGTAGCGATCCTGACTTATATGCGGGGAAGAATGCCTTTATTGCAGATTATCCGAATCGTGCAAAGGGAGTTAAAAAGATAACTTATAAAATTACATTTGAAAGTGCTTCTGGGAAAAATGTGATAGATTATGTAAAAGTAAAAAATGCACAAAAATATTCTACATCAGATGGGAAGGATTATTATGATAATTGGGAAAATTATCATTTAGAGTGGAAACTGTAGGATAAATCAATGATCATTTGCCGGGAGAATGAAATGAATACCAATGTATTACAATATTTAGAAGAAACAGTGAAACGTGTTCCGGATAAAATGGCGTTTGCAGATGTGAACGGATCCATGAGCTTTCAGGAGATGTACGATGCATCCAGAAGTGTAGGTTCTTATCTTATTCAAAAAGGTGCATGTGCGGAGCCGGTGGTGATTTTTATGAAGAAATCTCCGCAGACTCTGGCGGCCTTTTTCGGAGTCATTTATGCGGGATGTATTTACGTGCCGATTGATGAAGAAATGCCGGAACGAAGAATGCAGTTGATCCTGGAAAATACACAGGCAAAATATATGATCTGTGATTCTGACACAGCAGATAAAGCGGGTTCTTTGACATTTCAGGGAAGTATTATATCTTTTGATGAAGCGGTAAAGTGTCCTCAGAACGATAAAGCTCTGGAACAGATCAGAGAACATGCCCAGGATATGGATGCTATTTATATTTTGTTTACATCAGGATCTACCGGTGTGCCAAAGGGTGTGGTAGGCCACCACAGAGGTGTCATTGACTATATTGAAAGCTTATCGGAGGCTTTGGAGTTTGGCAGTGATAATGTCTTTGGAAATCAGACACCATTTTATCTGGATGCCTGCATGAAAGAGGTATATCCTACTTTGAAATATGGTGCAGCTACATGGATCATACCAAAGGAATTATTTATGCAGCCGGTTAAACTGGTGGAGTTTTTAAACGAGCATCATATCAATACAATCTGCTGGGTTGTTTCTGCTATGACGATCATTTCAGCATTTGATACATTTGAGGTGGTGAAACCGGAATATTTAAAGACAGTTGCTTTTGGAAGTGAAGTATTTCCTATCCGTCAGTTTAATATGTGGAAGAAAACATTGCCGGAAGCGAAATTCTATAATCTATATGGTCCGACCGAGGCAACGGGAATGAGCTGTTATTATCCGGTGACACGTCTTTTTAATGAGGATGAGGTGATACCGGTTGGGCGTCCGTTCCGTAATACAGTAATCTTTCTGCTCACAGAGGATGGTCGTGTTGCATCAGATGGGGAAGAGGGAGAAATCTGCATTAAGGGAAGCTGCCTTACACATGGTTATTATCGCAATGAGACCAAGACACAGGAGGTATTCACCCAAAATCCACTCAACTCCAATTATCCGGAGCGTATTTATCATACAGGGGATATTGGAAAATGGAACGAGGAAGGGCAATTGGTGTTTGTATCCCGGAAGGATCACCAGATCAAACATATGGGGCATCGTATTGAATTGGGAGAGATCGAAGCAGACGTTACACAGATTTCTGAGATTCGTTCCTGTTGCTGCATATATATGAAGGATAGTGGAAGAATTGTTCTATTTTATTCCGGTGAAATGGAAAAAAGAGAGCTGACAAAGCGTTTAAAGGAAAAATTGCCGCGGTATATGCTTCCGAATGCGATTATGCAATTATCTCAATTGCCTGTTTTACCAAATGGTAAGATGGATCGGTTACAGATGGAAAAAATATATACCGAACAAAAAGGGAGGAAATAATAATGAATGAAACGGAAGTAAAGGAAGAAATAAAAGAAATTCTACAGACACTGCACGAGGATGTTGACTTTGAGGCAGAGCAAACTCTTGTAGATGGGAAGATTCTGGACTCCTTTGATCTGGTTACTTTAGTAACCGAGCTTGGAGAGGCTTTCGATATTAACATAACGGCGAAGGATTTTGTTGTGGAAAATTTCAATTCTCTGGAACGGCTGACCAAAATGGTTCTGCGGTTGGCAGACGAAGAGTAACAGGGAGGAAGTTATGTTTGTATCATATCAGTTTGTTCTGTTTTTGATGGGACTGATGGTCGTATATTATCTTGTCCCTCGAAAAATACAGTGGATCATTTTGCTGGCTGCGAATTTTGTGTTTTATTTTTCTGCCGGAAGATGGTACCCACTGTTTATTGTGGGAACTTCCCTGACAATCTGGCTTGCAGGAATAGGAATGGCAAAGTTTGAGGAGCGTTATCAGGAATATCTGCAGCAAATCAAAAGCGGTCAGATTCCAAAACCGTCCCGGGAAGAGAAAAAGAAAGTCCGCAGTCGTATCATGCACTATAAAAAAATGGTTATGATTGCTGCTCTGCTATTGAACTTGGGCGTTTTGGCGGTCACCAAATATACAAATTTTATTCTGGATAATATACATATATTATTTCATGGATCCCAGAATACGGACTATGCTTCTTTGGACATTATAGTACCGCTGGGAATCTCGTTTTACACATTTCAGGCAATTGGTTATCTATTAGATGTCTATTGGAATAAGTGTGAACTACAAAAGAATTTTTTTCGATTTACATTATTTGTTTCTTTTTTTCCACAACTGATCCAGGGACCGATCAGTCGTTATTCAGATTTATCACAGACGTTATATGAGAAACACAAATTTAACGTAAATACGGTATATTTCGGGCTGCAGAGAGTGCTATGGGGATATATGAAAAAACTGGTCATTGCTGACCGGATGGGAATTGCTGTGGGAATGATTCTATCGGATCCGGATTATTATACAGGCTGGTTTGTACTTGTCGGAATGGTGTTCTGGGCAGTTCAGCTTTATGCAGATTTTACAGGCGGTATTGACATTACGATAGGAATTGCACAGATGCTGGGAATTCATGTAACAGAAAACTTTGAGCGTCCCTATTTTTCCAAAAATATTGCGGAGTACTGGAGAAGATGGCACATTACCATGGGAACCTGGTTCCGGGATTATGTGTTTTATCCTCTAAGTATCTGTCAGCCCATGAAGAAATTGACTCTGAAAACGAAAGAACATTTTGGTATGCAGGGGGCACGAAGAGCTGCTGTGTATTCTTCGACTATTATTGTATGGCTGGCAACAGGTATCTGGCATGGTCCGGCATGGCACTTCGTAGTTTGGGGACTTGCAAATGGTGTGATTATATTGATCTCGGAGGAATGCAAGCCATTGTATGACAAATTTCATAAAAAATATCCGAAGCTCGTGGGAGACAGGAGATATAAGGTGTTTCAGATCTTTCGTACTTTTCTTTTGATGAGTTGTTTGAGACTGTTTGATACGTATGCATCGGTTACACTAGCATTTCGTCAGTTTATCCATATGTTTACACAGTTTCGATGGCAGCAGCTCTCAGGGCAGGAATTGCTGGGACTTGGAATTAGCAGTAAGGATTATATTATATTGATCGTTGGCATTGTCATTATGTTTTTGGTCAGTCTTTTTGGCAGAAACGGAAGTGTCCGGGAAAAAATTGCCCGGAAGCCGTATCCGGTACAGCTGGCGGTGTTTATCCTTCTGTTGTTTGGCATTTTGCTTTTCGGAAATTATGGTGTTGGATATGATGCACAGCAGTTTATCTATAATCAATTTTAACGGAGGGACGAAAGTGGAATGAAAAAGAAAGCGGTTCATATCGTAATTTCATTAATTATCGTAGTAACTCTGTTCTTTGCAATACAGAGACTGGTAGTTCCTAAATATGCAGATAAGCCGTTGGAAGGGAATTTCACGGCAGAGTATTATAAGGAAACATCGGATCATGAAGTGATGCTGATCGGTGATTGTGAAGTTTACGAGAATATTAATCCTATTGAGATGTGGCAGAAATATGGGATTACAAGTTATATCAGGGGAAATGCCCAGCAGCTTACCTGGCAGTCTTATTATATGCTGGAGGATGCTTTAAAATACGAGACCCCCAAGGTGGTAGTGTATAATATTCAAGCATTGACCCATGGAGAACCCCAGAGGGAGGAATATAACAGAATGACTCTCGATGGTATGAAGTGGTCAAAGACAAAATATAATGCAATCCGGGCTTCCATGTGCCGTGGAGAAAATATGCTTGATTATTTTCTGCCATTGTTTCGATATCACAGCCGGATTCTTGATGTGTCAGAAAATGATGTGAAATATTATTGGAAATCAAAACCTGTAACACATAATGGATATTATATGCGTGTTGATGTACTTCCGGTCAGTGAATCAGACGTTGCGGATCCCTCGTGGCTTTTGGGAGACCAGTCTGACGAGGAAGAGGATGTTGTAGATCCTTGGGCCGATATTGAAAATGCAGATGATGACCTTGATCAGAGTCCGACAATAGGAGATTCTGCGACAGGAAAGGGAGAAAAATTTGGTAAATATCCAATGGAATATTTAGACAAAATGAGAAAGCTTTGTCAGAAGAAGGGAATAAAGCTTGTTTTGATGAAGGCACCAAGTTTATCTCCGGAGTGGTATGATTCAGATAATCAACAGGTGGTGGAGTATGCAGAAAAGTACAAATTACCGTATATTAATTTTTACGAGTTGATTGACACTCTGAAGATTGATTATGAGACGGATACTTATGATGGCGGACTGCATATGAATCTGAATGGTGCGGACAAGCTGTCAGATTATCTGGGACAATGGCTTATGGAAAAATATCCCTTAACGGATTATCGAACAGATAAAAAAATGTCACAAATATATGACAAAAAAGTTCGAATTTTTGAAAATATGAAAAAAGAGCAGGAAAATGAAATAAAAAAATATGGCAAAGTAGTCAGTTATTAAGAAGAAAGAGAGGATAAAGACATGAAAAGAACATTTATCAGAAAAATCGCAGTTGTTATGGCATTTGCAATGCTTTTATCAACTGTCAGCTCCAAGGCAGCATCAAAAGGGTATTACTTCAAGAACAAGGGTGTCTCCATCAGTATGCATAGCGAGGCAGCAAATTTTATTAAAAAGGCAGGAAAGCCTGTGAAATTGAAAGTAAAGAAGAGTTGTGCCTATGAGGGAAAAGACCGTACTTACGTATACAAAAATTTTGTCTTATATACATATTCCAACAGCGACAAGGGCGCAGAGTACGTGAATGGAATTACATTTTTAAATAGTAATGTTAAGACGGCAGAAGGGATCAAAATTGGTTCTACCTACAGTCAGATGGTCAAAAAATATGGAAAAACAAAGAATAATTTTGGAATTTACACATATGAGAAAGGAAAATGCAGAATACAGATTGAAATTGAAAATAAAAAAGTAAAGAATCTTCGTTATGTTGCCACAAAATAATATCAGAAATACAAAAGGGAGGAGTATTCACAATGAAACATATGAAAAGGTGGATTGCAGGTATTCTTATATTTGCAATGGCAGTAGGAATGGTTCCGGGTGGACGTGTTGTAAAAAAGGCAGAAGCAGAGGGAAAAAAGAAACCGCAGGCGACCGTTTCCTTAGATAAAGTACATCAGATTGAAATAGAGATGGTAAAGAATGAAACAGGAAATTATATTTATTCTGCAAAAATAAAAAACAATGGAAAAGATAAGATTAAAAAAATCCAGTATATTTACAAGATACGGGAGAAAAAGGTGACAGAAACTCCTTCGGTACCACCGGCAGCTTCGGTGACATCCGGGGCAGTGGTCAGTACGACAGAGCCGGATGTGGAAGAGAAGATTGAGCAGAAGACCGTTATTCTTGAAGCAAAAAATATCAAGGCAGGAAAAAAATCTAAGCGTGTATCGTGTCCGGGTGATTATTCTGGTGATATCCAAAATATGAAGCTTCTTAAAGTGAAGATTTATTCCGGAACGGCATTATTTATCCGCAATTATAACACGGACAGTACTTCTTTAAAATGGGCGAAACCAGACAAAAATGCACCGGTTATTTCAGGCTGGGTAGGCAGAAACAGTTATAATGGAAACGATGTTTTCTGGACCTGTTATTCTGACCGGAAAAACAATTATCCGTTTAAAAAATATGTACATGCAAAAGATAACCGGGATGGTACTGTTAAGGTGAAGGTTGATACAAGTAAGATTAACTGGAAAAAAGAAGGCGTTTACAAAGTATATTATACGGCAAAAGATTCATCCGGTAATACAGCAAAGGCATGGGCAAAGGTACAGGTATTTATTCCGGGAACGCCGGAAAGAATTGCGGATAGCGTCTTAAGACAGATTACAAGCAGCAGTGCTTCCGATGAATCAAAAGCGAGAGCAATTTATAGCTACGTAAAAGGTCATTGTGCTTATGTAGATAGAAATAATCATTCCAACTGGAGAGGAATTGCGGTTAACGGACTTCGTTATCGTGCAGGAGATTGTTTTACATTTTATTCTATGGCAAGACTTCTTCTGACAAGGGCAGGAATCCCGAATATTGAAGTGACCAGATATCCGGCGAGAGTCAATCATCATCACTGGTGGAATTTAGTATATGTCCGGGGAGGCTGGTATCATCTGGATACTACGCCAAGACGTCTTGATGGCAGATTTTGTCTTATGACAGATGCACAGTTGGCCGGATGGACCAGAGAAAGAGTGAATCCATTCCTGTTCCAAAAGGAAAAGTATCCAAAGAGAGCGGCAAAGATCATTAGTTCCCATCCATAATGACGGCAAGAAGAGACAAAAGGGAGATGAGACTTTGAAGACAATAGGCGTGGTAGGTGGTCTGGGGCCAATGGCAACGGTATATTATCTGGAAAGAATTGTGCAATTGACAGATGCAGGAATGGATCAGGATCATCCAAGAATTTATTTGGAGAGTATTCCGGATATCCCTGACCGTACCGCTTATATATTGGGGAAAAGCAGGGAAAATCCGTATCCGGTTATTCGACAGGCGGCAGAGCGGTTAATCCAGAATGGAGCAGATTTTATTACAATTCCCTGTGTCACTGCATTTTATTTTCAAGACCGGTTTGCAAGGGAGCTTTCAAAGCCGGTTCTTTCTCTGACAGATTTATTGGTGGAGAATCTGCAGCACAATAAAGTAAAAAAAGTCGGTATTATGGCAACTACGGGAACGATACAGTGTGGTGTTCTTGCAAAATCGCTTCAGGAGAATGGAATCGAAACGGCAGTTCCTGACGGTGCATTTCAGGATCTGGTGATGAAGATCATTTATGACCAGATTAAAAAAGGCCGACCGGCAGATATGAACATGTTTCAGAAAGTGGAACAGCATCTGTTGGAGCAGGGGAGTGAAAAGATTATTCTGGGATGTACGGAGCTTCCGTTGATCAAAAAAGAGCATGTGCTGGGAGACAGATATGTTGATGTTATTGACATTCTGGCACAGGAAGCGGTCAGACAAAGCGGGGCGAAGGTGAGAAAGGCTTGAGGGTTAGAAATAGAATATTTTGAATTGTTCGAAAGAAAAAAGATAAAGCGATCATGAGAGATGGAATATGGTTGCTTTATTTCACTTCCTGTTGTTTAATTATATTATAAAACTATTTTAGGTGGAAGGAGAATAGAAAATGAATAACAAAAAGTTATGGAGTGTATTTCTTGTACTAAGTTTAACTGTAGTAAACAGTTATATGGGAGAGACTTGTCAGGTTGTAAAAGCAGAAAATATAGAAGCGACTAATATAGAAAGTCCATATTATAATGAGCAAAATGATGAAGGGATATGGAGTTATGTTTCATACGGCGAATATCCACAGAGTGAAATTGAGGAATCGGAAATTACTTCCGAAATAGTTGGGGCAGCCTATGATGAACATGGTGATGCGGTTATTAATGATGAAAAAGTTCGCCGTGCATTTTCGTTAGAATATAAAAACGGAAAAGCAGTAAAAACAAAAAAGTACAAATATTATAGGTATGCACCTATTATTTGGCGTGTTATAAAAAATAATGACGGTATATTGACATTGATGTCTGACAAAATTTTAGATTGCAAAAGATATGATAGTACAGAATATCCAGAATCTTGGGAAAAATCTGAATTATGTGCTTGGTTAAATGGGAAAAATATACGGGACAATGAGTCTGAAACTAATATAAATAACAATTTTATAAATACGGCTTTTAGCAGCAGTGAGAGGATGAATTTAATTCAAGCTGAAAATGGAGATTTTGTTTCTTGCCCAACAGCAGAACAGATTTGTTTAAATGAAAATGGATTTAAAGAATCTTGGGTCTCATATTCATTAGGAGATTCTAGTTTTTCGTCTACACGTAAGATAAAAGGAAGTGCTTATTCATTAAATGAGGGACTTTTGACGGAAGATGATTCAAATGATTTGAACGTAGGAATGTGGTGGATTAAAGATATATGTTATGTATTTAGATCCGGTTATTATATTTATACAACACCCGGATTTGTATCGTACTATGGAGAAGTGTTAGCAAGTGAGGGAGAGGATGCAAATTCAGAGTGTATCGGGATTGTTCCTGTAATTAATGTTTCAGAAGAATATGTAAATGCAGTGAAAGACAATATAGATATCAAGTTAAATTATACGATAAAAAGATCGGAATCTAACATATCGGGTATGATAGGTGATAATATTTCCTGGAAATTTGAAGATGGAATATTAACATTCTCGGGAAAGGGTGATATGGGAGAATATTTAAATATTTGGACTTATAATCACTCTCCATGGTATGGAAATGATATACGGAAAGTTGTATTTGAAGAAGGGATTACGTCGATAGGAGATTATGTGTGTTGTAATATATCAACTATCGAGCAGATAAGTTTGCCAGAAAGCATAAAAGAAATAGGAAAATCTGCATTTTATGGATGTAGTAATTTAAAAAATATACAATTACCATCTAAATTAGAAATTATATCAGATTTGGCATTTAAATTATGTGGATTTTCGGAATTAGATATTCCTAAGAATGTTACATTCATAGGACGTGAGGCTTTTGATTACAATTCTAATCTTCTTAAGGTTCGAATGTATACAAATGCATTAAATGATGAATGGGGAGATTTAATTTTTAATGAATGCGAGAATCTTGCATTAGTTGAATTAATGGAAGGAAGTACAGGAATCCCTGAGGGAATGTTTGACACTTGTAGGTCTTTAAGTGAAATTAAAATTCCATCTACTGTGAAAAAAATTGGGGCAGGAGCATTTAAAGAAACTTCGCTAGATAAAATTGATGTATCAAGTGCAGTTATATTAGGGATGGGATGCTTTGCTGAATGCAATAATTTGAATGAAATAAAACTATCAAGTGAGTTACAAATTATTGAAGAAAGAACATTTTATTGTTGTGGAAGCTTGAAAAATATTGATATACCAAATGATGTAATACGAATTGGAGAAAAAGCTTTTTACGGGTCAAATTTAACGTATGTTAAACTTCCGGATAAATTACGGCAGATAGAAGCATATGCATTTGATGACACTCATATTGAATCTGTTGTTATTCCAGGAAGTGTGGGGCGAATAGGAACAGGGGCATTTATGAAGTGTGATGAATTAAAAAAAATAATTTTAGAAGAAGGCATTAAAGTAATTGGAGCATATGCATTTGGAAGAGTGGGTGATATGGAAAATGTAATTATTCCACAAAGTGTATCCGTAATAGAAAGGGGGGCTTTTTCAAAAGACAAAATTAACAGTATTTATATTAATAGTAAAAAAATACATATTTCTATAAGCACGTTTGATAATACATTAGGTGTAATATTTGGAGAAAAAGATTCATATTTGCAAGAATATGTAAAATTAATAAAACAGGATAGGGAGAGTAAGATTGAATTTTCACGTTTAGACCAATTGGTGGTGAAATTTGAACCGTTTGGTGGAAAGATGAACAATGAGATGATTCTTCTTGATAATGAGATATCAATTGAGGATTTGGAAGTACCAGTTCTCGATGGATATCAATTTATGGGATGGTATACTGATATTGAAAGAACACAATTACCTGATTTGAGTAAAAAAGGAACTTCCATTACTTTATATGGAAAATGGAAACAGAATGAAAGAGTAAATACGCCAAAACCAGTCATTCCTTCGTCTCCCGGAGGAATTAGTGTAAAAATAAGTTCCTCGCCTCAAAATCGATGGACTTCGACACCGTCACCTTCTATGTCACCTGTGATAAACTCAAGTGATAATTTGAAAGTGACGGCTTCTGTTGTACCGAAAGAAAAAACATTAGAGAATGAAGGTCTTTTACCATTAGTAAAAGGCATAACGAGTAAAATAAAAAATAAAGATATTATAATTACTTGGAAAAACATAAAGGGTGCTCAATATAAAATTGTATATTCTTCAAAAAAACATAAAATTTTGAAGATAAGCAATTATGGTAAAATAAGAGATGTATGGATAAAGCATGTCAAGAAAAATAAAATAAAGTTAAAAAACAATATAAATAATAAAAAATATTATTATAGGATCTGTGCATATAAGATTGAGAAAGGAAAAATAATTTATGGAAAGTGGTCGGATATGAAATCTGTCAGAGTGAAGTCAACAGATTCGAAAAAATATGTAAATTAATGGATAAACCTGTTTACAAACACATTTCAATGTGTTATTCTAAATAAGTTGTGATTACCGTCACTCGGATTTCGGAGACTCCAACCGGTTCTTAGTGACAGGCATATATTAAATTTCAGGAGGAAAAACAATGATTAGCAAAGAGCAGAAGGCAGAAATCGTAAAAGAGTATGGACGTACACCAGAGGATACAGGATCTCCAGAGGTACAGGTAGCAATCCTTACATTCCGTATCCGTGAGCTCACAGAGCATCTGAAGGAGAACAAGAAAGACCACCATTCAAGACGTGGTATGCTGAAGATGATCGGTCAGAGACGTAACCTTCTTGAGTATCTCAAGAAGAAAGATCTCGACGCTTACCGTGCACTGATCGAGAAGCTTGGTCTTAGAAAATAATTTTACACAATGAGGGATGAGGCACCTGAAAGGGTGCCTTGTTTTGCCAAGCCCCACAGGGCAAAAGGAAAGGAGATAATCATGGCATACAAAACATATTCCATGGAGCTTGCCGGAAGAACTCTGTCCATCGATATCGGACGAGTTGCAAAGCAGGCGAATGGTGCTGCTTTGATGCATTACGGAGACACAACAGTTCTTTGTACTGCCACAGCATCTGAGAAGCCACGGGAGGGAATCGACTTCTTCCCTCTGTCAGTAGAGTTTGAAGAAAAAATGTACTCTGTCGGAAAGATTCCGGGAGGGTTTAATAAGCGCGAGGGAAAGGCATCCGAGAATGCGGTTCTGACAGCACGTGTTATTGACCGTCCAATGCGTCCTTTGTTCCCGAAGGATTACCGAAATGATTGTTCTCTGAACAATCTGGTACTTTCCGTTGATCCGGAGTGCCGTCCGGAGCTTGTTGCTATGATCGGTTCTGCTGTTGCAACAAGCATTTCAGACATTCCGTTCTACGGACCATGTGCTACCACACAGATGGGTATGGTAGACGGCGAGTTCATTGTAAACCCAAGCCAGGAGGTATGGGACAATGGTGATCTTCGTCTGACGGTTGCTTCAACTGCAGAGAAGGTTATTATGATCGAGGCCGGAGCTAATGAGATTCCGGAGGACAAGATGATCGAGGCAATCTACAAGTGCCACGACGTGAACCAGACCATCATTGCACTGATCAATCAGATGGTGGAAGAGATTGGTAAGCCAAAGCATGAGTATACAAGCTGTGCCATTCCGGAGGAGATGTTCGAGGAGATCAAAAAGATCGTTCCTCCTGCTGAGATGGAAGAGGCTGTATTCTCTGATGATAAGCAGACAAGAGAGGAGAATGTACGTCAGGTAACCGAGAAGTTAGCTGAGGCATTCGCTGAGAAGGAAGACTGGCTGGAGATTCTGGATGAAGCTGTATATCAGTACCAGAAGAAGACAGTCCGCAAGATGATCCTCAAGGATCACAAGCGTCCGGATGGTCGTGAGATCACACAGATCAGACCGCTGGCTGCTGAGGTTGACCTGATCCCTAGAGTTCATGGCTCTGCCATGTTTACCCGTGGACAGACTCAGATCTGCAATATTACTACACTGGCTCCTCTTTCCGAGAAGCAGAGAATTGACGGACTGGATGCTAACAAGACTGAGAAGAGATATATGCATCATTATAACTTCCCTTCATACTCTGTTGGTGAGACAAAGCCTAGCCGTGGACCGGGACGTCGTGAGATCGGTCATGGTGCTCTGGCAGAGAAGGCATTGCTTCCGGTACTTCCAAACGAGGAAGAGTTCCCATATGCAATCCGTTCCGTATCTGAGACTTTCGAGTCAAACGGTTCTACATCCATGGCGTCTACCTGTGCATCCTGCATGTCATTAATGGCTGCCGGTGTACCGATCAAGAAAATGGTTGCAGGTATTTCCTGTGGTCTTGTAACAGGTGAGACAGATGATGATTTCGTACTGCTCACAGATATCCAGGGACTTGAGGACTTCTTTGGCGATATGGACTTTAAGGTAACCGGTACCGAGGATGGTATTACAGCTATTCAGATGGATATCAAGATCCACGGTCTGACCCGTCCGATCGTAGAGGGTGCCATCGCAAGATGCCGTGAGGCAAGAATGTTCATTATGGATACCTGTATGAAGCCGGCAATCAGCGAGCCTCGTGAGAAGGTGGGCCAGTATGCACCAAAGATCATCCAGATCATGATCGATCCACAGAAGATCGGTGATGTTGTGGGACAGCGTGGTAAGACCATCAATGCTCTGATCGAGAGAACCGGTGTGAAGATCGACATCAACGATGAAGGTCAGGTTTCTATCTGTGGTGAGGATGAAGCAATGATGAATGAGGCAAAGCGTCTCATCGAGATCATTACAACAGATTTTCATCAGGGACAGATCCTGGAAGGTGATGTGGTAAGCATCAAAGAGTTTGGTGCATTCATCGAGTTTGCTCCGGGCAAAGAGGGCATGGTTCATATCTCCAAGCTCTCCGATAAGCGTGTAGCAAAGGTTGAGGATGTTGTCAACATCGGCGATGAGGTTACCGTAAGAGTCGTTGAGGTAGACCGCATGGGAAGAATCAACCTGACGATGAGACCGGAGGACATGACAGCTGATCTTGAGAAGCTGACTCGTCCGGAGAGACGCGAGAGAAGCGACCGTCCGGAGAGACGTGACGACAGAAGAGGCGGACGCCGGGACGACAGACGTGAGCGTTCTGATAAGAAAGAGGATAACGAGTAATCGAAAACTGGGAAGGTAATGAACAGTTATAGAAGATCACCCGCTATATAAAACATGGGCCGCAGCCTGCAGCGTTTTGCTTTGCAGCCTGCGGTCTGTTTTCGTTTTATAGGAAAGGAGAGTATCATGACATTTACATATCCTGCTGTGTTTACAAAGAAGGAAGACGGAACCGGTTTCCACGCATTTTTCCCGGATCTGGAGATGTGTGAGGCAGATGGCGCTGACTTAGAGGACGCGATCGAGAATGCCCGTGATGCGGCGCAGAACTGGATCAGTGTGGAGCTTGAGGAGTTTGAGGGCGATCTGCCGTTCGCGACTCATGTGGATGATATTGAGCTTGCGGAGAATCAGGTTGCAAAGCAGATCATGGTGAAGATCAAGTTTCTGCCGGACAGCGACT
>OLWA01000602.1_pt1 | contig 44343 bp, 40 predicted proteins | sample 1673251 | NCBI WGS metagenome assembly OLWA01 (sample SAMEA3178937, study PRJEB25190) | human gut metagenome | biome: human gut; feature: human-associated habitat; material: faeces | place: Austria | collected 2013 | reverse complement strand
TTTCCATATTTTACTTCTTTTGTAATGAAGTAATCGTGAGCAATTTTATATACATCTACTTCGTTTTCAAAAATTTCATAAAACCTGTTTTTTAATGTGACTTCTTAAATTCTATAATGTACTTACATCTGGAAATGATAATAAATTATCAAACGACATTTTTACTGTTGCCCATTATTTTGTAATTCATTGCACGAAATATTTGGTTCATTATTTCGAGTAATAACACCAAATTGTATTAACATTTATTGAATTATATTGATTTATATCTTTAGTTAAAAAATTTGGAAGTTTTGACGTATCATATTTTGGGGCATCCATTAATAAATTTTACATAAAGAATATAAATTTTTTTGGATTACATTTTTATTAAATATCATCTTACAATCCACTATATTACTTTATCGTGATTTTAGTCAATTATTTTGAAAAAAATTTAATTATCTATAGTAAAAAAATAAGATAACCAAAAAAATATGGTTATCTCATCAAAAATAAATGTAAGTATTTTTCTCTTAAAATAAACTTAATTGACTAGATTCTGGTAGATTTTTTAATACTCCCATTACACGCATTTTTTCAATTACTGTAGTTGAAAGCTTAGCTCTTTTTTGTAAGTCTTCAATACTAATAAATGGTTTTTTTTGTCTTTCTTCGATTATTTTTGTTGCAACAGTATCTCCAAGACCATCTATTGCTCTAAATGGTGGAATAAGCGTATTATTATCTTCTCCTATTATGAAATATTTTGCATCTGATTTATTTAAATCTATTCCTGAAAACTTAAATTTTCTTGCAGTCATTTCAAGAGCAACTTCTAAAGTTGCAATAGTATCGCTTTCTTTTGGAGATAAACCAAATTTTTTAAGTTGCATTTCTTCAAGTCTTTGTTTTATTTTATTATATCCTGCTTCCATACTTTCAAGGTCAAATGATAATCCTTTTATACTAAACCATGCTGCGTAATAATAAATTGGTTTATAAACTTTAAACCATGCTATTTTCCAAGCTGCTGAAATATATGCTGTTGCATGTGCTTTAGGGAACATGTATTTTATTTTTCCACAGCTTTCAATAAACCAATCTGGAATTTTAGCATCTTTTAAATCTTTTACAAATTCTTGCCATTTAGCAGGATCTTTACTAGCTTTCCCCTTACGAACAAATTCCATTATTTTAAATGATTTTAATGGTTCAACACCATGATTCATAAGATATACCATAATATCATCACGACATCCAATTACTTCTTTAAAAGGAACAATTCCTTCTTTAACAATGTCTTGTGCGTTGCCATTCCATACATCTGTACCATGTGATAAACCACTTATTTTAACAAGTTCTGCAAAAGTAGTTGGTTTTGTTTCATTTACAATACCTATTACAAATTTTGTAAATTCAGGTAAAGCAAGTGCTCCTGTTTCACAATTAATTTGTTCTGGAGTTACTCCTAGAGCAGTTGTTGAAGTAAACAAACTCATAACTTTTTTATCATCCATAGGAATATCTTTCATAAGTATTCCTGTATTATCTTCAAGATATTTAAATATTGTAGGATTATCGTGTCCTAGTATATCTAATTTTAATAAGCATGACTCTATATCATGATAATTAAAATGTGTTGTAGCCCAAGCACTTGTTGGATCATCTGCAGGATATTGATATGGTGTAAAGTCAAAAATATCTTTATAATCAGGAACAACTACTATTCCTCCAGGATGTTGTCCTGTTGTTCTTTTAACTCCAGTTACGCCAATTGCAAGACGTTCAACTTCAAGATTTTTTACATCTGGTATTCCTTTATCTTCATAATATCCTTTTACATAACCAAAGGCTGTTTTATCTGCTACTGTACCTATTGTTCCTGCACGATAAACATAATCTTCTCCAAATAATACTTTTGTATATTCATGAGCTTTTGCTTGATAATCTCCTGAAAAATTAAGGTCAATATCAGGAACCTTATCAGCATTAAATCCTAAGAATGTGGCAAAAGGCATATCTTGCCCATCTTTATTCATCATTGCTCCACACTCACATTTTCTATCAGGCAAATCATATCCTGAAGCATAATCAAGATTATACATACGATTATTTTCATCAGTAAAGATTGTTTTTTTACAATTAGGACAAACATAATGCGCAGGAAGTGGATTAACTTCAGTTATTCCAAGCATTGTAGCAGCAAAAGAAGAACCAACACTACCTCTACTTCCAACATAATAACCATCATCATTACTATGTTTAACAAGTTTTTGAGCGATTAAATATATCGCATCGAATCCTCCGTTTATAATACCATTAAGTTCAGTATCTAATCTTTCTTTAACGATATCAGGTAAGTCTTCTCCATATATTTCATGTGCTTTTTTATAACTTATATCTTTAATAATTTCTTTACTATTTTCAAATATAGGTGAAAATGGTATTCCTTTAGTATCAGGTATTATTTCAAACTCTTCAACCATATCAGCAATTTTATTTGTATTTTCAACAACTATTTTTTTAGCCTCATCTTCATTTAAAAAACTAAAATCATCAAGCATTTCTCTTGTAGTTCTAAAATGTTGTGATGGAATATCTTTAATTGAAGATTTATTAAGTGGATGAAATCCTCCCCCTGGTACTTTTTGATTAATAATAATTTGTCTATATAATTTATCTTTTTTAGTTAAATGATGAACATCTCCAGTTGCTACGACTATTTTATCTTTATTATTAGCTACTCTTATTATTTTATTAACATTTTCTTTTATTTCATCATAATCTTTAAAATCTTCAGTATCAATTAAATAACTATAAACATCAAGTGGTTGTATCTCAATATAATCATAAAAATCCATAAGATTAGCAAGTTCATCATCACTTTTACTTCTTGCTAAACTAAATATTTCTCCATTAGAGCATGAAGATCCTACTAAAATACCTTCCCTTAATTCATTAATTACACTTCTAAGTATTCTTGGTGTTTTATATAAATATTTAGTATTCGCATAACTTACTATTTTAAATAAATTTTTTAAACCCTTTTTATTTTTTACAAGTAAATTTACATGATATAAATTACCAAATTTATGAATATCATCTTTTGCTACTAAATCATTTATTTGATTCATTTTTTCTATTTTTCTTGTTGATAAATATTCAAGCATTTTATAAAAAATTAAAGCCGTTGCTTCTGCATCGTAATCTCCACGATGATGACTTTCTTCATCCCATGGTATATCATATCTTTTAACTAAAGCACTCAAACTATGTCTTGCGGCAGTTGGTTCAATTGCTCTTGATAATTCTAAAGTATCTAAAAGAGGATTAGTATATTCTCCTAAATTATATTTTTTATAAGCCATAGTTAAAAATGATGCATCAAATTTAGCATTATGAGCAACCATTGGAAGATTTCCAGTCCACTTTATAAACTCTTTAACAGCTTCTTTTTCCGTTGGAGCATCTTTTAACATAAAATCTGTTATTCCCGTAAGTTCTGAAATATGTGGACTTAAAGGTTTTCCTGGATTAATAAGCATATCAAATTTATCAATTATTTCACCATTTTTAAGTTTAACTGCCCCAATTTCAATAATTGAATCTTTACCACCTGCATTAAATCCTGTTGTTTCAAAATCAAATACTACATAAGTATTATCAAGTAAAACACTATCATCACTTCTAAAAACTAAATCTAAATCATCATCAATCATTGAAAGTTCTACCCCATAAAGTATTTTTAATTCATCTTTATGATGGTAACACTCTGGAAATGTTTGAATAGAATTATGATCTGTTATAGCAATAGCTTTATGTCCCCATTTACAAGCTTGTTTAATTAAATCTTTAACTTCTACTACTCCATCCATTTGACTCATTTTAGTATGTGCATGAAGTTCTACTCTTTTTTCTTCTTCTAAATCTTTTATTTCTTCTAATTTACTATCTATTTTTTCTATATTTCTAGCATTTAATACAAAATCATTATAAAAAGGATTATTCTTAACATAACCATTTACTCTAATCCACATATTTTCTTTAAACTTAGCAATTAATTCATTATACTCTTCTTCTGTTTTTGCATATATTCTTACATACATACTTGTTGTTAAATCAGAAAATTTTAAAGTAAAACTATTAAATCCTTTTTTAGTCGAAGGCATAATTCCAAATACATAACCCTCAACAGTAACATTATCCATTTCATAAGATATATCACTTAATTTAGTTACTTCATCTTTAACACTATAACCTAAAATACAATTTTCATTAACTTCTTTTTTTACATTATTTTTATATGTTTTTTCTTTATTAAATGATTTTTGTTCTTCAATCTTTTTATTATAATCTTTTTTATTTTCAAATATATTATTATTAAACTTATTAGATTCTTCTATTTCTTTTTGTATTTCATCTCTTTTATTTTCATTAAGCTTAATATCTAAACTTGTCTTAAAACCAAACTTTTTAAAATAAGAATTTATTTCTTCTAATTTACTTTTAATTGTTTCATGTTCTACTTTATTATAAACTTCAATAAAATAATTACTATCTTCTTTTATTAATCTATCTCCAAACATATTAAAATATAAATTATGATTATTTATAAGTATTAATATATTTTTATAATAATCATCAAAAAGACTTAAATCTTCATCATTACTTTCAATAGTTAATTCATATTTATACTTTTTATTTACATAATTACTTAATTTATCTATAAACTCTTTTAAAATGTCAAATCTAATTGTATTTAAACAATTTAAATGTATATTCCAAATATTTTTATCTTCACTTACTACTATTTTATTTATTTTAACATCATTAAAATATTTATAATTATCACTATTATAATTAATTTTATCTAATAAATCTTTTATTTTTTTGTCCATAACTTACTCCCCTTAAAAAAGATATATTATAATGTTTCTACATAATTATCAAATACGCCTTCATTTGTTTTATTTAATATTTCTTTTTTATTTTTATTTAAATATGTCATAAAACTAAATATATCATAGTTTTTTAATTTTTTATTATAAGGATAATCTTTTATATTAAAGAAAATATTATCCCTAACCATATATTTTTCAAAGTCTTTTTCTTCTACACCTAAATACATTAAAAAATATGGATAAATTTGTTGTTTTAATTTTTTTAGTTCACTTTTTCCAATGTTATATTTAGATTCTTTTGATACTCTTGTAAAAAGTTCATTAACACAAATAAGTTCTAACATTGTTGTTAAAATATTATCATCTATTTTTACATCTTTAAATTCATTTTTTAATATTTTATAAAATAAATATGTTAAAAAACTATCTTTATCTTTATTATCTATTTTTTTACCGATACTTATTATATTTAAGTTAAAATCTGTTTCTACAACACCTAAATTAGGATGTAACACAAGTACTTTATAATTCTCTTCTAAATCATATTTTAAAATATTAGCTAATTCTTTTTTATAAAGTTTACTATTTAAATCCCATAGTTGTAATAAAGACATACGATATTTATTTGTTTCTTTTATTACTTTTTTATAAGATGGTGATGTTTCAAATATATTAAAAATAAAATCATCATCTGGTATATAATTATCTAGATCATTTAATATTTTATCTTTTTCTTTATATAAAGCACTATACTCTTTTTTATAATCTTTCCATAACACTTGTTTAATATTATGTATTTCTTCACTAACACTTGATTCATATAGTAAGTGCCACATAAGTAAATAATCATTTAAAATAAAGTCTAATTTCATAACATCACATCCTTGTTATAATTGTATCATTTTTAATGATGAAAAAAAAGAATAATTATTAAATTTATGGTTTTTTCCATTTCTATAATTATTCTTTTAAAATTTATGGTTTTTATTGTAGACGTAAATTTATCGAATAAAATCATATTATAGTTTTATATCACATATTTTATTTAAAATTCTTGTCTTATTTTTAAATATTATTTCATAACCTACATAAATTTATTTTATTCTTTTCAATACATTATCAAATTCTTCATTATTTATTTGTTTGGCGCTATTATACTCCATTTTTATATAAGAATTTATATAATTCAAAACTTCTTTATCACTAATACCAAATTGTTCCTTCCAATACAATAACGCATGAAGATATTGTCTGAATTTTTTCCTGTAATGTTTTGAATTATGACTTAAAATATTCTCATATAGCAACGTTGATACAGCAACTACAGAATCAGCAAATTTCATATGGGAAATATCATTAATTTCTATAATATCTCCTATTCTTGAAGAAGCAACGGTATTATCCTTATTAAATTTACATAAAGCAAGTGAACTATTGCCAATTCCCATATCAATAGCTAGTTTTTCTTGCTTTGTTTCCATAACTATAATAGCCGCACAATCAAAAAACGTATCAGTCCCCTGTTTCCTTATTGCAATATTAAAATTTCTTCCTGTTATTCCCTGACTGTCAAGTCCATATATATGTCTATAGCTATTTACATTTTCCGTATTATATTCTCTTAAAACATCACTGTTTATTGACTTAATAGAATTCATAAGATCAATATCATCAGAATTTATTCTAATTCGAACATCTATTGGATCAATACCCAAATATTTTTTATTCAATAAATAATCAAAAGTATCAAACGTTACTTTTTCCAAATCATAAGTGGTTAAAGTCCCCATTCCTCTATAACACGAACCATATGTTTGAAAAGAATCATCTTTTAAATGTTTTAACGAATGTAATTTCATACAATTTTGTATTAAAAACACTCCGTTTTGTGGAATATTTTTTTCTAAAATATAATGTTTTAAAGGAGATATTTTTGAACCTATAAAATCTACAGTTTTATCTATTCCAGATGTAACAAGTACTGCTGGTTCTTCATAATATCCTTTATTGCTAAAACATTCTACAAACTTATTTTCAACTTTATCTAAATAATCACAAATTTTTATACCTTTATTTTCCATTTTTATAATCACTCCTGTATAAATAATTGATTTAGATTTTTAAATTTTGTATCATTTTTTATTTGTTTTTCTACATATTCATTATTTTTAAAATATGATTTTAAACAAAAAGCATCATCTTCACTATTTACAACTTTATATTTATCATTAATAATAAAAAGTGCTGAACAGTCAGACAAAGTTATTCCAACAAGATCATTTTTTTCCAATGCTTTTTTTGTATATTCTAATCTACCAGTTATATTACCATGAGGAGTTAAATACAAATTTATCCAATTCAAACAATCAATAGATGTGTATTCGTTATTACTACCTTCTATTTCTGAATTACAAGAATTGAAATAACATACCGCTCCCGCGCTTATACCACAAATTATTTTGCCATTATTCCAAGCATAATATAACTTTTTATCAAATCCTGTTTTTTTCCATAAATCAATCATTGATTTTGTATCGCCACCACCCTCATATATAATATCTGCCCATTCCAACATTTCTTTTACTTTTTTTTCATCAGCTAAATCGTCACTTTTCAAATTTCTACATCTACAGCCAAATCTATCCCCGTATATTTTCATCATTGTAATGTAATAATCTTCTTCTATTTTTTTTAAATGATTCATAGCATGTCCCAAAAACAAAAAATTAGGACTTTTTTTATTAGCAAGTTTTACTATTTCTCTATCTATTTTTTCTGTATTATATGGAGCATACAAACCATTTTCTAATTTTCTTCCGTTTTCTCCTCCACCTATTGCAACTAATTTTTTTATCATTTTTCTTTCACCCCTAAATAACTACATATAGTTTTCCAATCTTCTTTATTTTTAATATTACCAATAATATTATAACACTCTGAATTCTCAGTTTCTATAGAAGTAATTCTACAAAAGCCAGAATTGTCCACTAAAATATATAACTTATTTCTATCTTTAATACTTTTAAAATCAATTGTTAAATTTTTGTTTATTATATTTTTTGAAATTTTATTTTTTACTTTTTCAAAATCAAAAGCACTTATTTCAAATTTTTCCTTATTTTTATTTCCAAATTTGCCCATTGGTATAAACTGAAAAACTTGCCACTTTTTAATATAGTTTAAATTATTAATCGTTTTTATAATATTATCTATATCATCCAAATTTTTCTTGTGAATAACTGTATTTATACAGATATTTGCTTCATTTTCATTTAAAATATCACATATTTTAAGTTGCTCTCTATATATATTGTTATGATAGTTTCTAAAGGAATTAATAATTACATCATTAGAACCATCAATAGGAATACCTATCATATCAACTAATTGAGATAATTTTTTTACATCAACTGGTATAAACCTTTTATCATCATCCATTTTTTCTATAATACTAGTCCCAACAGTATCAAGATTTATTATATATCCTATTTTTTTAATTTTATATATTAAGTCAAGTATGTTTTTTCTCAACAAAGGATCTCCACCACACAATGTAACTTTATTGACGCCATTTTTAAAAGCATAAGTTAAAAAATCAATAATATATTTATCTTGTAAATAACTTCCTAGTTCTTCTTCTCTTGAATAACTATAACACCCTAAACATTGGCAAAAACATTTAGAACTAACAAAAACACTCAAATGCATATTAACACACCTCATATTTTAAACACATTGTTGATTTTCTTCTGTAAATTATTGTCCTGCTCTTTTAACTTGATTTCCTTTAAGTATTCTCTTAATTTATTATTATAATCCAGGATTTTTGTCATTTCTTCTTTTGGATTAAAACTATTAAGATAATCTTTAACATTAAAATCTAATAAATCTGGCGAAGTAACTCCATTTATTGGAACTAACCAAAAATGAACATTCACGTAAGGGTCGGATTTTTCATTCGAAAGCAAATGAGCATAATTTATTCCCAAAACCTTTCTCATACCCTCCTTAGTCTTTTTTAATATAAATGCAAATCTTAAAAAAGTTATATCATCAATTAAATCAAAAGCCTTATAAGTTTTATTTAATGACAAAATATAAAATCCGGGACACGGAAATTTTGGATCAGCTCTTAAAATAATTCCATTATTTTCATAAATTGGAAGATTTTGTTCTGGTACATATTCAGGATACTGTTCCATAAAATCTGCACGTGATAAAGTTTCTGGGACTAAATATCCTCTATAATTCTTTGTTCCTCCATAAAAATGAATATATCTCATTCCACTAGGCTCTTTAGGAAAATATTCTCGTTTTTCTACATCAATATACTCTAATTTTGCCTTCATAAATTTCTCTCCTTTTTTAACTTTGTAATATACATTTGTATTTCCTTCCAATTAAACACTCTCATAAACTTTGTGTTTATATTTTGATTATATTTAGTTGTGTATATTAGAACATTAGTTTTTGAATTTTCATAAATGTTTTTGCAAGTACTAATATTGTCATCAACAAAAACATCAATATCATTTTTCACGCAAACTGTAAGTTTATCTGCGCAATTAATAAATAAATAATCATAATTAACTTGATTTTTAATTAACCATTTTTTCGTAATGCTATACATATTTGATATTTCAGAATTGTTTCTTGCTGTAATTAAAAATATCATATTTCCCTGTTTTTTTAAACAATTTATAACACTTATTGCATCTTTATTTGGAATTGCTTCATTTAAAACTTTTTTTAAATATAATTTGTTAAATTCCTTTTTGTTTTCTTCATCCCAACCAAATGCCAAGGTTAAATCCAATTCATTTGTATTAATTGGAAATTTAATACTTTTTAAGTAATTATATTGAGTTGCATATTTAACAAATACTTCACTAGAATTTGTAATCGTATCATCTATATCAAAACCAATCTTCATTTTTTTCTCACCTTTCATTTTTTATTAAATTCTCTTATTTTTTTCTTGGCTAAACTAGTATGTGCCTTATCTATCCAATCTTTTCTTGGACCAAATGATAAATCATCTGTTACAATTCTTACTCTATCTTTATTTTTTAAAATATAATCAATTGGTACATATTCATCATTAACAAATACTCCCACCATTGTATTACCTATATCGGTATGTATTTTGTATGCAAAATCAATTGGAGTTGATCCTTTAGGAAGTTCTATAATATCTCCTTTTGTTGTGTAAACATATACTCTATCTGCAAATAATTCAGTCTTTACTTGATTTACAAACTGCTGATTATCTCCAAACATAGAATTAATTTCTGTTAATGACTTAAAAAATTGAAATTTTTCTTTTAATTCTTCTTGCATTACATCTCTTGCTTTACCTTTTTCTATATCCCAATAAGCAGTTAAACCAAATGAAGCAACCTTATCCATATCAAAGGTTCTTATTTGTGTTTGAACTATTCTATCATTTGGTCCAAACACTGTTGTATGTAAACTTCTATACATATTAGTTTTTGGATTAACGATATAATCCTTAAACTTATCATTAATTGGGTGATACTCTCTGTGAATAAGTCCTAATGTTATATAACAATTTTCTATTTCATCTACCATTATTTTTAAAGCTAATAAATCGTGAATATCCAATAATTTATGTCCTTCATTCAATCTTTTATATATTCCATATATATTTTTTGTCCTAACTTTTATTTCGTTTGGAATATTTTTATCATTTAATAGTTTTTGTATTTTATATAACATTTCATTTAAACAAAAATTACTAGATTCTTCTAACTTTATTTTTCTTTCTTCTATTTTCTTATACATATCAGGTTTTAAATACTTTAAAGAAAGATCCTCAAGTTCACTTTTTATACGATAAGCTCCAATATAATAAGCAAGTGGAACAAATATTTCCATTGTTTCAAGTGCATTTTCTTTCTGTTTAAATTCATTTTTAAATTGTAATGTCCTCATATTATGTAGTCTATCTGCAAGTTTTATTATAATAATTCTTACATCTTCAGTTATTCCTGTTATTATTTTTCTTGTATTAGCATAATTTTGATCTTGTTTAGTTGAAAAGTTCATCTTTGAAAGTTTTGTAACACCATCAACTAAATTTGCAACATTTTGATTAAAGTCATGGGCAATATCTTCTTTACTAATACTTGTATCTTCTAAAGTATCGTGTAATAATCCTGCAATAATTGTATCTTTATCCGCATGCATATCTGCTAAAATATAAGCTACATTTAAAGGATGCGTTATATAAGGTTCACCACTTTGTCTTATCTGATTTTTATGAAGATCATATGCATAATAGTAAGCTTTTTTTACAATATCTATTTCTTCCTTATTGTATTCTTCTAATTTTCTTATTAAATCATCCAAAGTTATATTATTCATTTTTCCCTCCTTTTTATATAAAAAAGTGCGCAATAATCACTAAGAATTATTACACACTTTTTTTATATTTTTCGCACATGAAAGAGCATAAATATCATTATTATTTATAAGCGAATTATAAAAATAATAGTCAATAAAACAAACTCTTTTCATACATCTTCCTCTTTTTTCTATAAAATTAAATCTATTTTATATCCAAAATTTGGTAATGTCAATACCTTTTTTACTAATTTTAAAATCATAAAAAAAGAATAACTTTAAATTATTCTTCCATATTATGGTATACATCTTGTACATCATCTAAATCTTCAAGCGTTTCTATTAAATTATATATTTTTTCTTTATCTTCATCATTTAATGAAATATAATTTTGTGGTATATATCTTGTTTCATTCATAATAAATTCTGTTATATTATTTTCATTTAAAACATTATTCATCTTAATAAAATCTTCATAACTTGTATATATTTCATAAGAATCATCATTTACAACAAAGTCTAAACAATCATTATCTAATGCTAAAGTCATAAGCATATCTTCATCATATGTTTTAGGTAAAACAATTATACCCTTTCTATCAAACATATAACTTACACTTCCATCAGTACCTAAGTTTCCTCCTCTTTTAGTAAATGTACTTCTTACATCTCCTGCTGTTCTATTTTTATTATCTGTTAAACAATCAACCATAACAGCAACACCATGAGGAGCATAACCTTCATATCTTACAAATTCATAATTTTCACTATTTCCTGAAGAATGTGCTTTATCAATTGCTGCTTGAATTCTATCTTTTGGCATATTTTCTGCTTTTGCTTTATCAACAACCATTCTTAAAGCAGGATTATTTAATGGGTCTTTATCTCCCCCTTTAGCAGCAACATAAAGTTCTTTAGCAAGTTTTTGAAAAACTTTACTTCTTGCAGCATCTATTTCCCCTTTTTTTCTTTTAATTGTTGACCATTTTGAATGTCCACTCATAAATATCCTCCTAACTTAATAACTTAATAATTAATGGTGAAAGTAAAATTAGAAATAAAAGTGGTATAAAAAATATAACGGATACAACACTTATTTTTATAGGCATTTTATTTATTTTTGCTTTTGCTTCCAACACTCTTTTTTGTCTTATGTAATCTACCTGTTCGAAAACAGTATTAACAATATCATTACCAAATATATTAGCTTCTTTAATATTTAATATTATATTGTTAATTGTATCACTAGGTATACGATATTTTAAATCTTCTAACGCATCGTTTAAATCTTTTCCAAAAGAAATATCACTAAGTAATTTTTTAAATTCTTTACTAAGACTTGAATCTACACTACTACAAGTAACTTCAATTGAAGTTTTAATATTTCTTCCAGCATCAAGTGATAATGCTAATATTTCAAAAAAGTATAAAGCATCTTTTTCTAACTCTTTTCTTCTTTTTTCTATTTTAGGGTTAAAATAAAAGTTAAAAAATAATGTGTAATAAATAATTATTACTACTGGTGCGATAAAATATCCAAAATCTAAAAAATATAATAACACAAAAAATATTATTATGGAAGAAAATAATCTAAAATTAAGTAAATTTATTTCATCTAACTTACAATCTACTCCTAGTAACATTATTTTAGATTTTACACTTTCTATTTGATTTTTACTATAAATCTTACTTGTTAATCTTTTCATAAACCCACCTAATCCTTTAATTTAGTTATCTTTTTAACCACAATAATATAAGATATATATATAATTATACATAAAACTAAAATTATTTTTCCAATTAATGTTGTAAACAATGGTACAAAATAAGTTCTATCAATGATAAAAATAACTAAAAAGATAAATATAGGGATAAATACTAATATTTTAAATACTAATTCACTTACTGCAATAGCACTTGAAAGTTCATCTTTAAGTTTTTTTCTATCAAAGAAACTCTTTTCAATAGTAGTAAATATTTTTGAAATATTACCACCTGTTTTATTTAAAATAATTAAAGATGTAGACATGTAATAAGCTTCTTCAATATTTAATCTTTTAGCAAATCTATTAAAAACGACATCATAATCAAGACCATAATTTAAATCTACTTTAATCTTTTTAAATTCTTCTTTTATTCTTCCATCTGACTCTAGAATAACAAGTTCAATTGCTTGAACTATACTTCTTCCTGACTTAAAAGCATTACTCATAATAATAACAGCTTTTAATAAATCATTTTCTAATTTACGATATTTATTTTTCTTTTCAAAAATTAAAAATACATCATAGATAAAAAATCCTAAAACAAATGCCAAAGAAAGTTGTGGTAAATAAATATATTGTACTCTTATCACATCACTTATTATTGTTATAAAAACACATAAAAAACTTACGAAAAACTTTATTGATATAAAATTTATTGCTTCACTTTTAACAAAAGATGTCTTATCAACATATATTTCATATTTTTTACTATAATTAGTAAGTATTTTACTCTTTTTAAATATTTTTGATAAATAATTAATAATTTTATAATAAAAATTTAATAATTTATCAGTAAAAGAAGGTTGTTTAGTATTAATACCATTAATAGAAAATCTAGTTAATCTTTGTTCTTTTTCATATGCAATACTAACAGTTATAATATAAAAGAATAAACATATTCCAATTATTATTAGAATAACTTCAATTATTAAATTAACATATAATGGCATAATAACACCTCCTTTTTTATTTGTTTTCTATTTCATTAAAAATATCATCTACAAGATTTATTCCTTTACTTTTAATTATTTCATATACTTTTGGTATATATTTATAAAGGATAAAAGACCCATTTACTTCTTTATTAGCTGTTAAACCTTTTTGTTTAAAAGCAAATATTTCTTTTAATTTTATTTCATTATCTTTAAATCCTGTTACTTCACATATGCTAGTTACTTTTCTTTTACCATCAGATAATCTTTCAACATTAACAACTATATTAATGGCATTTAAAATATATTCACGAACTGCTAAAACAGGTATTTCTATTCCTCCCATTAAAACCATTGTTTCAAGCCTATTTAAAGCATCTCTTGGTCCATTAGCATGTAATGTTGACATACTACCATCATGTCCTGTATTCATTGCTTGTAACATATCAAAAGCTTCTTTTCCACGAACTTCTCCAACAATTATACGATCTGGTCTCATACGAAGAGCATTAATAACTAAATCTCTTATTGTAATTTCTTTTTCTTGTTCGTAATTTGTATTTCTTGTTTCAAGAGTAATAACATGTTCTTGTTTCAATTTAAGTTCAGCTGCATCTTCAATTGTAATAATTCTTTCATCATCATTAATAAATGAGGATAATACATTTAAAATAGTTGTTTTACCACTACCAGTACCACCACATACTAAAATATTTAATTTAGCTTTAACACAGGCATCTAAAAATCTAGCCATATAAGGAGTAAGTGTTCCATTTCTAATTAAATCTTCAATATTATTTAAATTTCTTTTAAATTTTCTTATTGTAATAATTGGTCCATTTAAACTAAGTGGTGGAATAACAGCATTAATTCTTGAACCATCTTTAAGCCTAGAATCCACCATTGGTGTAGATAAATCTATTGTTCTTCCTAAAGGTTGAATCATCCTTTGAATTGTTCTTAAAATATGTTCTTCATTAATAAATGATACAGTATCATCCTTTATTATTTTACCATCAAGCTCAATATATATTTCACTTGGACCATTAACCATAATTTCTGTTATATTAGGATCATCTAAAAGTTCTGTTAAAGGTCCATATCCATTTATTTCATTTTCAATTAAATTAAATATATGATTTCTTTCTAAAGAAGATAAATCATAACCTTCAAGCGTTTTATCTATTTCTTCATTTATATATGTATTTAAATTCTTATTATTGGGTATATTATTATCAATTGCACTTTGTACTATTTTATTTCTTAAAGTATCAAGAAGTGCTTTATCACTAAATACTTCATAATCTGGAATATCTATTAAATTATTATTTTCTTCTTTTAAATCAAATACTTCTTTTAGTGTCTTTTTCATTATTTCTTCTCCTTATCTTTAATTAAGGTTAAGGCAAGTTCAAGATACTTTTTATAATCTTTTTTATCTTTAAAAGAAAGATTAGGATTAAGTAAAAGTATTTCCCCTTCCATAATATATTTATCTATATTTTTTATATACATATTTTTAGAAATAGTAAAATCAATATTATTTTTAATAATAGTTCTAATATCATACTTAGAAAAATATGTTTTATCTTTAAAAATAGATTCATTTAAAACAGTATAAAAATTATTAAATCCAGCATCTTTTAAAATTGTTAAAAAACTCTTAGTATTTTTAAGATCAAAACTATCATTAGTAAATAAATATAAAATAATATCACTCATATCAAGAGTATAAATATTTATTTCATTTAAAATATGTGTTGTATCAATTAAAATAACATCATATTTATAAACAACATTATTTAAAATAATAGGAATATATTTACTATCCATTTTATTAGCAAATCTAGGGTCTTTAGGGGCACTTAAAATAGATATATATTCATTATGGTTATATATATAGTCATCAATATTTTTATATTTATTATTTGATAAATCTGTTATTAAATTAAATATAGTTTTATCATTTTTAGAGTTAAGATATGTTGCTACTGCTCCCCCATAAAGGTCAAAATCAATTACTAAAACTTTCTTTTTAAGGTTACTAAAAACACCTGCTAAATTTAATGTTGTAATAGTTTTCCCAACACCACCTTTAGTAGAAGTAACTGTTATTATTTTCCCCTTATTCCTTTCCATAAATTGTCCCCTCTTCTTTACTTTTTATTTGTGCATACTTTTATTTGATAAGTATTTTTATTTATTATTTTACCAAAATTACTTGGTACTTTTTTTGTTATACATATTTCATTAGAATTAATTACAACTTCATTAGAAGATATATCATTTTTATTAAGGAAAGAATCTAACTCTTCTTCTTTATAAGTGTTTTCTTTTAAATAATATATATAATCTTCTTCAATATGTTTAATCTTTAATTTTTCATTTAATACTTTTGATAAATCAAAAAGCATCCCTATTATTAAAAAGATAATAGGCAAAAGTAATATGAAAAACACAAGTGATTGTCCCTTATTATTCATATAGTATTACCCTTTTTGTTGATATATTATAATCATTTTTAAAAAATATATTAGAAAAAGGTGTGATAAATTTGACTTTAGAGGTTAACTCTACCGTAGCATAAGAGCCTGATTTTGATATAGAATATTTCGTATTATTATCTAAAATATTATTTATATCATTTTCTTTATTATTTCTAATTAAATAAATTACATCATCTAATTTATTTTCAAGTTTATTTTCACTTACAAAAACATTTGAAAAATCAATTATAATACAAAGTATTAAAACTATAATTGGAAATATAAGAATAAACTCTACAAGAGCTTGGCCTTTATTATTTGTCAACACAAACCCCTTCACCTGGTTTTTCTCCTTTTTTGTATATTTGCCCCACTATTTCACACGATGACTTTGTCATTGAATCTTTTAAATAGCCTCCAAGTAAACTGACTAAAGATATAGCAAGTACACTTATAAGTGCTATTATAAGAACATATTCAACTAGTGCTTGACCTTTGTTATTAATTTTCATGACAATCAACCTCATTTCTCAACCCTATTTTCTATATTAATTTTATTATTTTTTTAATACATTGTCAAGCAATCAAACATAATAAAAAGGATAATTTACTATTTTTAATTATCCTTTTATTAACTATTTTTCTTTTCCTGTATTATATTCTTCTTTTGTTATGCCATATAATACTAAATCTTGTATACCACCATAATAATAAAAGATTCCATCTTTTCTTACTCCTTCATATTTAAGACCTATATGTTCCATTACTTTTAATGTTCCAGGATTAGATTTAGCACCACTTGATTCTATTCTATTAATATTTAATTTATTAAAAGCAAATTCTAAAACGCATTTAGATGCCTCAGTAACATATCCTTTGTTCCAAGAATCTTCTCTTATAAAATAATCTATTCCATAACTTCTTGCTTTTTCATCATGAACATTTAAATAAATACATCCAAGAAGTTTATTTGTATCTTTTTCTACGATACTCCATCTATAAAAATCTAAATTATCATACTTACTAAAATCAAAATAATTTCTATTATCATTTAAAGAAGTTCCAACCTTATGAATACCTAAATACCTTCTTAAATTAGGGTTAAGTTCAATATAAAATAGTTCATCTATATCTTCTTTTATTGTTTTTCGAAGTATTAATCTTTCTGTTTCTAAAGTTACACTTCCTAAATGATTTATTTTTTCATAATCCTTTTTTACAAGATTAATCTTTTCATTTTCTATCTCATAATAATCTCCGATAAACATTTCTTTATTATTTTCAATTCTTATAAATGAAGAATTTGGTAATGCTACTAGTTTTGTTATTTTACTTATTTTAAATATTTCTTTTAAATAATCAATATTTAAAAAATCTAAATGTGGATAAATACTTATATTAGTAAATCCTAATCCTTCATAGTCTTTAATATCATCATAATCTTGATAAACTGCTCTTTTAGTTTGATTAAGACTACCTGCAGATACTCCAATAATAAAGGATTTTTCTTTTATTAAAGGTTTTAATTCATATTCATCTAAACTATTATTTTGTAAATATGTATCTCCTCCCATAAGATAAATAATATTTGCTTTTTTTATAAAATCTTTTGCTTCTTCTTTAGTTACATTATTATCTATTAAATAATTTTCTTTAAAAGTTATATTTATCTTAGAAAAAAACTCTAATGTTTTATTTTTATACATTATATTTTGTTCGTGATTATCAAATGTTGATGCAATAAATGTTATTATTTGATTTTCTTTTATATCTTGTTTTAAATACTTACTTTGTACATCATAAAAACCTTTTTCTTTATCTATCCCACTAAATAAATAATTAATTTTCATAATATGCCTCCAACAACAAATTAGTTATTTCTTTTACAGTTAAATTACTTGTATCAATTATGTCTTTTTTATCAAAATTATAATTTTTAAATTGATTCAATAAAACAAGACATCTTTCTTTCATTTGACAATCTTCTTCTCTTTCTTTATCTCTTTCTAACAAAGTATTTTCATCAGTCAATAATACTTTAAATACTATTTTATAATTTTTAAATTTTTCTTTTAAGAGTTTTAAGTTTTCATCACTTATAATATAATTAAAAACTACATCATAGCCTTTTTCTAAATATGAATTTATCAAATAAATACAATTTTCCCAAAAAAGTTCAATCGGAGCATTTTCTTTCCATGGACTTATTCTTCCTCCGACAAAAAAATTATATACAGTATCTCCTTCGATTAAAACTGATTTTGAAAGTGATGATGCAAGTTTATTACTAATAGTTGTTTTTCCTACTCCAGCAGGTCCTGTTATTATAAATAATTTATTCATAATATGCCTCCTTATTTATGAGCTTTTTTTATTTATTTTTTTAATCCCATTTAAAAAGTAGCATATTATTATATATCTGTCAACCATTTTTGTTGACATTTATTAACTATTTTTCTTTTCTTAATATTTCCATAAAATATTCATCATACCATTTACCATTTAAATAATAATCTTCTGTTCTTTTTCCAAAAACTTTGAATCCAATCTTTTCATATGATTTTATAGCTCTTTTATTAAAAGAGAATACCTTTAACATAATATTTTTTAAATTTAAATAATTAAATCCATACTCAACAAGTAAACTTAATGTTTCAGTACCATAACCTTTTGATCTATTCTCTTCTTCTCCGATAAATAATCCTACTTCTCCTCTTTGATGTAAATGATTAATATCAACAAAACCACAATTACCAATAAGTTCATCTGTTTCTTTTAATACGATAGCAAATTGTTGTTCAGCTTTATCCATATTATTAATAAGCCAAGATCTTTCACTTTCAAAAGTAGTTACTCTAGTAGAACTTCCAAGTCCATCAGTTGTACTAAAATCATTCATCCATTTAACATATTTTTCAATATCTTCTAAATTCATTGGTGATAAATAAACTTTTTCTCCTTCAATTTTTTTAAAATATTTCATAATCTTTCCTCCTCATTTTTATATAATAAAAGCACGAAATTACCCTTATTATATAGGTGACTCCGTGCATAAAGCTCGTGTAGGTTTTATCCCGAGATAGCTAACTATTAAGTTTATATCTCCTCACTTGTTTTTAATTATACTATTAAAATTTATTTTGTCAAATATTTTAAACCTTATTTTTGTTATATAATTTTATATTTTTACTCTCATAATTGTTTTAAATTCAGTGAATCCTTCACTTTTATATAATTTAATTGCACTAGTATTATTATTACATACTTTAAGTTCAACTATTTTTACATTGTTTACATAAGCCCAAACTTTGAAGTTATTTATCAAAGCTTTCCCTAATCCTTTATTTCTATATAAATTTTCTACATATAAAGCATCAATAATAGCAGTTTTTTCTTTATCAACATTGTTTTCACAAACATATCCATAAAGATATCCAATAATGTTATTATTGTTTTTTACTGCTAAAAGGCATTTATTTTTATCAGTATAAATATTCTCATAAAATGAACTAACTATAAAATTTTCATTTATGTTATCATCATACTTTCTTTCATCATTAATTAAATCAGTTAATAATTTATTTAACATGTTGGCATCTTCTGTTGTACACACTTTTATTATTTCATTAGTAAAATATTTCTTAAATAAATAACCATGTGATTCTAAAAATAAATCTTTATTAATTAAAGATAATATTTCTTGTTCACTCATCCATTTAACTTCCTCTACTTCTTCCTTTTGTAAAGTTAAAGTATTTATAACAATATCTTTTTCTAATAAATATACATTAATAAGACAAGGCCTTGAAGGATGTTTAGTTAAATCTAATTTTTTTATTTCTTCTTTTTTAATATCAAGTCCTAACTCTTCTTTAACCTCTCTTATTATTGTAGTTAAACCATCCTCATTATGAATAACGTGTCCACCAGTTGAAGTATACTTATTTTTTCTATCTTTACTTGCTTTTTGAATTAAAAACATGTTATTACTATTTCTTATAAATATTACACTTAGCATAATATTTCCTTCATCAAACTTTTCTCCTCTTTTTATAGTTTTTTCTATCATTCTTCCTTTATCATCATATAAATCTAATAATTCCATAAAGTCCTCCTTATAAATTTTCTAAATATTCAGCCATTTTATTATATATAGTTAAAGTTTTTTCAAAATGTTTATAATTTTTTTCATCTTTATTCATTGACTTTGGTAAAGTATCTTCTTTAAATATAACTATTTTATCAAATGTTGTTCCACTTCCATATGGTTTATTACTTAAAGTAGCTTTCTCTTCATTTATAAATTGTTTTATTTTCCCATCTTTTGAAGCATAGGTTAAACATTCTTTTAATATAATTTTTCTATTTGTTTTACCTTCCATCATTTTTATTATATCACTTGAAGTAAGAGTTTCATTAATATATCTTAAAAATGGACCAGGAAAACCATTTAATTCTTCTATATAATAGCCAACATCTGATTTTATTACATCTTTATTAAGTTTTTTAGAAGCATATAAAGCTGAGTATTTTGACACTTCACATACATCCATACTTTGAATTTCAAATGTATCCATCTTTTCATGTAGTAATTCTATATTATAAGCTTTAAATATTTCTTTTGCGACCTTTAATTTTCCAAGATTTCCTGTTACCATTGTTACTTGTTTCATAAAAAATTCCTTTCTAATTATATATTATAAGTTCATGTTGTGCTCTTGAACATGCCACATAATATAAATATTTTTCATTTTCTTTATAAATGTTATTAATTTTATTATAAACAATAACACTGTCAAACTCTAGACCCTTAGCCATATAAGATGGTACTACGATTAAATCTTTTCTAAATATTTCTTCATTTATTGTTATTTTTCCTATGTTAATATCATCTTTTAATAAATTATATATTTCGTTTGCTTCTTCATCATCTTTTGTAATAATAGCTACACTTTTATATTCTTTTTTTAAATAATTAATATCATTTAATAACTGTTTTTTTAAATTAGTTTCTTTTCTAAATAAAACAGGTTTATTATTATCTTTTCTAATAGCACTTACAAATGTTAAATTAAGAATTTTATTTGTATATTCAATTATTTCTTTACTAGAACGATATGTTTTTGTTAATTCTAAATATTTTGTTTTATCAAGTACTTCTTTTATCTGTTCTAAACTTTCATATTTATAATAAGGATTAATTGTTTGGTTAACATCTCCCAGTATTGAAAAACTACTTTTTTTAAATATTTTACTAAGTATTTTATATTGTAAAAGCGTATAATCTTGGGCTTCATCTACAACAATTTCTTTTATCATATTATTATAATTAAATCCTTCAAGAAGCCCTTTTATGTAAGAAAAGATAATTGCATCTTCATAATTTATTTTATTTTTATTAACAAATTTTCTTATTTCATTATCACTTAATTTAATTTTACAAAATTTACTTTTATAAAAATTATAATATATTTTTTTATAATTTTTTTCTATATTCATCGATTCAAGTATCTTTTTATTTATACTTCTTGCTAAGGTAAGTTTCCCATTTGTATAGTTTTCACTTAATTTTTTACTTATTTCCGTTATTCTTGTAAATAAAGGGAATCTATCATATCTTTTAAATAATTCTTTTAATTGTTCTTTTGTTACTTCATTAAATATATCTATTTCAATATTCTTAGTAAACTTAATATTTTTTATTAAATATAAAACATAATCTTCAATATCTTTTATTATTTCATCACTTTGTTTATATTTAACTAAATCAATATTTTTTTCTTTGTAAGTATAATATCTTGCAATAAATTCTGTAAATGTTTCAATACTTTTATATTCTTTTATACACGACTCTAAAAAGTTAGCATAAGTTGTTTCACTAGGGTTATCTTCTCCAAGTTCTGGTAAAACGTTAGATATATATTCACTAAAAACATTATTAGGAGAAAAAATAAGAACGTTTTTAGATGATAGATTTTCTATTTTATATAAAAGAAAAGCAATTCTATGAAGAGCAACACTTGTTTTACCACTACCCGCGATACCCTGAACAATTAATGATTTATCTTCAACATTTCTTATTATTTTATTTTGTTCCTGTTGAATTGTATTAACAATATTTTTCATTTTTTCACTACCATCATTAGATAAAACTTCTTGTAATAATGAATCATCTATATTAATGCTGTTATCAAAAATATGCTTTATTTTACCATCTTCTATTTTGTATTGCCTTTTTCTTTTTAAATTCCCTTTTATTATTTTTTCGGGTGCTTTATAAGAACACTCGCCTACTTCATAATCGTAAAATAAACTTGATATTGGGGCACGCCAATCATATATAAGATAGTTTTTATTTTTATCTTCAAGATGAGTTATTCCTAAATATATATTTTTAGAAGGTTCATTTTCTTCTTCAAATATTATTGAACCAAAGTAAGGACTATTTTGTATTTTAAATAGTCTTTGAAAATACTTTCCTTTTTGCATCATTAAATATACTTCTAAATCATTATCACTCATTAAACTTTTTAATTCTGTAGGATCTAAACTTGCTTTATTATCCCAAATATATTTTTTAAATTCTTGCGACTTTTCTTCTTTTTCATATAGTTCTTGTCCTAATTCTGATAAATAATCTTTTATAACATTTATACAATTATCTAAGTATTTCTTTTCTTTTTTTATTTCTTCTTTACTTATATTCATAACCTTACCTCCTTAACTTCCTACCCCTGAATATTTTTTTACTCCTTTATAAAAAATAATGATACATGGTATTAAATATATTATTGTAATAAGTGGTGATATTACATACAAATTAGATGATTTCTTACCTAAAATATATAAAAGTGGATAATAATTAACAAATCCATATGGAATTATAAAAGTAAAGATAACAACAATTCCTTTTCTAAAAATACCAATTGGGTACTGAGCCATATGTTTACCACCATCTGTAAAAACATTTCTTACTTCAAGTCCTTTTATTGTAACAAAGCAATATGCTGCCGCGAGGATAAATAATCCTAAAAATATTAAAATAGAACTTAATAACATAAATATTAAAGTAATTATTTTATATAAATTCCAATTAACATCAATGTTAGAAATAGCAATTATTAAAATAATAATTGACTGGAGAAATCTTGACAATTTAGTTAAACTTATTTCTTCTGCAAAAACCTGAAGCATTATATTTCTTGGTCTTAGTAAAAGTTTATCAAAATCTCCTTTTATTATTAAATTATCAAACTGATCCATTCCTCTAAAAAATGATTCGCAAAAGGAAAAACCAAACTGAATAATAGCAAATGTTAAAAGAACTTCATATAAAGTAAAACCTTTTATGTTAGAAATTTTATCAAATAAACAAAGAATAGTAAAATAATAACCAAAAAAGACAAAGAATTGTGATATAAAAGACATTATAAAAGATGATTTATATTGTAGTTCTCTTTTAACATGCATTTTAAAATATTTAAAGTATAGACTCATAATTAACCTCCTTGTATAACAGCTTTCTTTAAAGCTTTCTTTGTAATTAATCTTCCTATAACTACAAGAATAATTATCCATATTATTTGAATTATTATACCTTTAATTCCAGATGTTAAACTTATATTTCCTACATATAATCTAAAAGGGAAATCACTTACATATCTGTATGGTAAAAAGTTACTTATTTTTTGTAGTAATGTCGGAAAAAATGGTATAGGTAAAACTAATCCTGATAATATATCTGAAGATACCATAAGTATATTAACTATTCCTTTTTCATCCAAAGTTATTAAACAAATGACATGATATAAAAGAATTAAAACAATAGTTAAAATAATAGCTAAGAAAAAAGAAACGCTAAAAATAAGTAATCTTGGTAAAGTAATAGATAAATCTAAATTAAAAGGCGCAGGTAATAAAACTGCAATTAAAATTACTGGAAAAAATCTAAGTAATGAACTTGATAATTTTTCTCCAATTATTTTACTAAACCACATAAAATATAAATCTTGGGGTCTACATAATTCATAAGATAGATTACCTGTTTTTATCAAATTTAATATGTCTTTATCTTTATACCACAAGTATATTAAAGAAAAGAATGCCTGATTAAGCCATAAAAAACTTACAAGTTCATCAAGTGGCATCGGAAGATTACCACTGTTAGATTCATAACATGCAATATAAACTGAAATATAAATAAAGCCAAAAAATAATTGAGTAAATATTCCTGCTAAAGCAGCACTTCTATACTGTAGACCTGTTATAAATTTTAATTTAAAGTACGAAAGATATGATTTCATATTTTAAAATCCTCATATAACTTTATAATTACATTATCAATATTACCACTGTCGATATCAATATCTATTATAGATATTTTATTTGTTAAATAATTAATAAACTTACTTATTTCTATTTTTCTTATGTCAATTGTAAATTCTATTTTTCCATCTTTTATTTTTTCTTCAATAATATATTCTTCATTTAATAAGATTTTATCATTTGTTGTAACTGTTATCTTTCTTAAATAATCATAATTTTTTCTAAGATTAGAAAGGGTCCCATCATACAATTTTTTACCTTTTCCTATTAAGATTATCCTTTTAGCAAGAGAAGTTATATCACTCATATCATGTGTTGTTAAAATAATAGTTACTTTTTGTTCTTTATTAATTTTTTTAATAAAATCTCTTACAATTTTTTTAGAAACAGCATCAAGTCCAATTGTCGGTTCATCTAAAAAAAGTATTTTAGGTTTATGCAAAAGAGCCGCTGCTATTTCAAGCCTCATCCTCGATCCTAAGCTGAGTTGTCTTACAGGAATATTAATAATATCCTTTAAATTTAATGTATTTATTAATTCATTTAGTGTTTCATTAAAGCTTTCATCATCTATTTTATAAATATCTTTTAAAAGTTTAAATGAATCAATCGCAGGAACATCCCACCATAATTGACTTCTTTGTCCAAAGACAACTCCAATTTGGGAAACATATTTTTTTCTATCCAAATAAGGAACCATATTATCAATAACAACTGTACCACTATCCGGATATAAAATACCCGAAAGAATTTTTATTGTTGTTGATTTACCAGCACCATTTGGACCAATATATCCCACTATTTCACCCTTCTTAATAGAAAAAGAAATATCATCAATTGCTTTTATGTATTTATATTTTCTATTAAAAAAGTCTTTTAAAGTAGCAAACTTTGTATTACTTTTTTCACTAGCTTTAAAAGTTTTACTTATGTGTTTTACCATGATGAATGACATTTTTATCAACTCCTTTCATTACAAAGAATCAACAAAAAGTATTCTAAAGTAAATTATATAACGCAAAAAACCACATATTTAATATGTAGTACCTATGTTGTAATAATACTAAATTGTAGATTCTTTGCAAAACGTCTATTTAAAGATACAATAAAAAAATTAATATGTCAATATAAATTTTTAAAAATATTAAAAGGATAAAGAAAACTTTATCCTTTTAAGTATTTATCCAGTTTTTTTATTTCTTCATTTATATCACTTAATAATAAATAATCAGTAAATCCATCTTTTATATAATGTTCTTTTATACTTGTTTTATTATCTTCTAAAAGTACTACTGTTGGGGTTTTATACCCTTTTATTTCTTTTAAACTTTTTAATACTTCTATTCCACTTGGTTTCATATCATCAAATAATATTATTAAATCATATTTCTCTTTTTTCTTTATTTGTTCTATTAATTCTTCTTTTTCTAAATATGTTTTTACTTCATATTGTTTCATTAAATCTCTTATTTTATTTATCTTTCTTGTTTTATCTCCTAAAATTGCTATTTTAGTATTTCTTAAATAGTTATCTTCTTCAAGCATTTTATTATAACTATCTTCTTTTATTTGTTCATCTATTATTATTGTTACTTTTGTTCCTTTATTTTCTTCACTTTTTATTACTAATATGCCGCCCATTTCTATTACTAGTTTATTTGCTAGTTTTATTCCTACATTTATTTTTTCTAAATTATCTAATTCTTCTTTACTAAACTCTTTATTATTATTTAATATATCATTTACTTTATCTATACTCATTCCGCATCCTGTATCTTCTACTGTGATGATTAGTCTTGCTATATCATATTTATTTATATTTGTTACTTTTAAGTCGACATATCCTTCTTTGGTATATTTAAAAGCATTAGTTAATACTGTATTTACTATTTGTTTTATTTTTACTGAATCACCATATAATTCTTTTGGCATACTTTCAGGAATTGCATAACTAAATGTTATTCTATTATTATTTTCTTCTTTAAATTTCATTACTAGTTTTTTAAATAATGATTCAGGATTATATGTTTCTTCATATATTTGCATGTTTTTTCTACTTGTTATTGATATATCTAAGATATCATTTACTAATAAAGACATATCATTTGCTTTTTCATTTATTTCTTTTAAGCTTTCTTGTAATTCTTCTACATTATTTGTATTTTTATAATTATAACTTATTTCATTAATCTTTTTTAATGGTTCTCTTACCTCATGTGATAATTCAAATAAAAGATTTGATTTTTCTTCGATATTTCTATCAATTAGTTTTCTATTTTTTTCTAGTTCTTCAACCATTTTGATGTCAGGATTTTCTATTGTAAAATACATAATGAAAGTTGTTAAAAAAAGTGTAACTGATATTACTAAAAATCCAGGATTATTTACTCTTATTAATAAAGCAATTAAAACACATCCAATTAAGGAAAAAAGAGGAATATATTTTTTCCATTCAATATTATTTCTATTGGATACGATTGATATAACCCAAAAGATAATACAACATAATGCTAAAAATGATAAATAATTAGTACTTGCTCCATATGAATACACAATATCATTTTCATAATAGTAATTTAATGGTAATACTAAAAGTAAAATTACACTTATAAAATATAAAACTAATAAAAATTTTTTAATATGATTATACATTTTACCAATATTTTTTCTAAAGGAAATATTTACTATATAAACTGTAAACAAAAATAACCAATTAGAAATATGTAAAAGCCATATTCTATTAACTAGTATTGTAAGAAAACTAAATTTTTCTTGATTAGCTACCGTTATACAGCATAAAATTTCAATTATTAAACCAATAAAACTAAGAACTAAAAGATAATTATATAATCTAGTTTCCTTTCCATTTACTCTTTTTTTAGAAAAATAAATAATTAATAATATTACTCCAAATAATACACATGTTCCTATACTAGCAATTCCCATTTGCATAAGATACACCACCTATCATATAGTTTAAGTATATCATAATAATAAAAAAAATAAATGCTTTTTAAACATTTATTTTCTTTTTCTAACTAAAGCAGCTTTATCATATTGTTCTTGTTTTAATTTAAATGAATCTATTTTACCAATTGATGTTAATGGTAATTCATCTTTTATAATAAATTCAACTGGTTGTTCATATTCTGCTAATTTAACACGACATATTTCTTTAAGCTCATTTATAATTTCTTCTTTATTTTTAGAATGATTATGTTTTAATGTGAAATAAACAACCGGTAATTCTCCTTGAGCTTCAGTTAAGTCAGGAGTTGCAACAGCAACAGAATTGTCTATTTGATTGCATAGATTTACAGCTTGTTCAATTTTTGATGAAAATACCTTAAACCCATCCGCTCTTATTATAACTCTTTTTAATCTTTCAAGAATAAATAGTCTTCCATTTTCATCCATATGACCAACATCCCCTGTATGAATCCAATTATCTTCATCTATCATTGCTTTTGTTTCTTCTAAATTATTATCGTAACCAAGCATAGTATTAGGACCCTTTATATAAACCTCTCCAAGTAATACCTTACCATATGGAAGTTCTTTGCCAGTTTCAACATCAACAATTTTTTCATTTGTTTGGGCAAAAGGTATTCCTACACTACCTTCTTTATTAGTACCATTAGTTTCAGTACAAACATTACTTGCAGCAGAATACTCACTAAGACCATAACCTTTTTTTACTGTTCTTGAACCATGTGCTAGTAAAAATCTATTTACTTCACGTTCAAGTTCTATTTTCATACCATCTCCACCAACAATTGGTGTTTTTAAAAATGTCAAAGAAGCATTTTGTAATTTTTTATCATCTAGTAAATGTCCATAATGAGATGGAACACCTGTTACATGATTTGGTTTATGTTTTAATAATATCTCTCCAAATTTTTTAGGATTAAAGCTTGGAATAATTATTACCTTCATTCCCATAGAAAGTGGTAAATGGAATCCATTTCCAAGTCCATAAGCAATAAATGGAGGCATTATATTTAACCATGAGTCTTTAAATTTAAAATCTAGACCACACAATTCACATTGTTTAGCTGAAGAATTTAAATTATAATTAGAAAGCATAACTCCTTTTGGTACACCTGTTGTGCCACCAGTATGAACTATAGCAACAGGTCTTTTTGAATCATATATAGCAGGAGTTGTATTACCACTTGATTTTTTAAATAAATCATCCCATTTTTGTAGTTTTTTATTTTTTAAACTTGTAGATAAATTCATAATATTATAAGCTAATTTAAGTTTTTTAGGAAATGATGCTGAAGCATTTAAAACAACAACATTATTAACAATTTTATTTGAAACAAAATCTTTTGCCTTTGAAGCAACTTTATCTATAACAATAAATAAATTTGAATTTGCTTCTAAACAATATTCTTCCATTTCCTTAGCACTTTTTCTTGGATCAACCATATTAGAAATAGCCCCAAGTTTAGATAAAGCATAAAATATATAAGCTGTTTCTGGAGTTGTTGGTGAAGATATTGTCACTTTATCATTTTCTTTAACTCCTAAAGACTTTAATACAACAGAAGCTTTATCAATATTTTTGAAAAATTCTCTATAAGTTATTTCTGTTCCAAAATAATCAATTGCTATTTCATCTAAATTATCTTTATTTCTTTCATATAAGTAGTCATACATACTCATATCAGGCATAATAGCATTTTTAGCTTCTTCACTATGAAATTTAAGCCATGGTTTATCAACTGAAGCATAACCTGTTATTTTTGGACTTTCTTTTATTAAATCATATTTTTTTTCTTTTACATTGTCATATATTTCTAGATTTTCCATACAAAAATCCCCCTTTAACTACGAACATGAATGTATTGTACCACACTTTTAATACTTTTTCAATTTAAAAGGATAAAGTTTTCTTTATCCTTTTAAGTATTTATCTAATTTTTTTATTTCTTCATTTATATTACTTAATAATAAATAATCAGTAAATCCATCTTTTATATAATGTTCTTTTATACTTGTTTTATTATCTTCTAAAAGTACTACTGTTGGGGTTTTATACCCTTTTATTTCTTTTAAACTTTTTAATACTTCTATTCCACTTGGTTTCATATCATCAAATAATATTATTAAATCATATTTCTCTTTTTTCTTTATTTGTTCTATTAATTCTTCTTTTTCTAAATATGTTTTTACTTCATATTGTTTCATTAAATCTCTTATTTTATTTATCTTTCTTGTTTTATCTCCTAAAATTGCTATTTTAGTATTTCTTAAATAGTTATCTTCTTCAAGCATTTTATTATAACTATCTTCTTTTATTTGTTCATCTATTATTATTGTTACTTTTGTTCCTTTATTTTCTTCACTTTTTATTACTAATATGCCGCCCATTTCTATTACTAGTTTATTTGCTAGTTTTATTCCTACATTTATTTTTTCTAAATTATCTAATTCTTCTTTACTAAACTCTTTATTATTATTTAATATATCATTTACTTTATCTATACTCATTCCGCATCCTGTATCTTCTACTGTGATGATTAGTCTTGCTATATCATATTTATTTATATTTGTTACTTTTAAGTCGACATATCCTTCTTTGGTATATTTAAAAGCATTAGTTAATACTGTATTTACTATTTGTTTTATTTTTACTGAATCACCATATAATTCTTTTGGCATACTTTCAGGAATTGCATAACTAAATGTTATTCTATTATTATTTTCTTCTTTAAATTTCATTACTAGTTTTTTAAATAATGATTCAGGATTATATGTTTCTTCATATATTTGCATGTTTTTTCTACTTGTTATTGATATATCTAAGATATCATTTACTAATAAAGACATATCATTTGCTTTTTCATTTATTTCTTTTAAGCTTTCTTGTAATTCTTCTACATTATTTGTATTTTTATAATTATAACTTATTTCATTAATCTTTTTTAATGGTTCTCTTACCTCATGTGATAATTCAAATAAAAGATTTGATTTTTCTTCAATATTTCTATCGATTAGTTTTCTATTTTTTTCTAGTTCTTCAACCATTTTCATGTCAGGATTTTCTATTGTAAAATACATAATGAAAGTTATGTAAGCATGAATTGGAACAGCAAGCAAAAGTCCTGGTTCTTTAAACTGAATATATGATCCAAAACCTCCAAGAAATAAGAATATTAACATTGGTAAAAACTTTTTATTTCTTATATTTTTTATATTCCATATTAAACATGCTAATCCTACAAAGGAAAAGACAAAGGAAAATATATAAACTAGATTAACACCTGGACCTGTTGTAAAACCAGCTTGCTTTACATAAACAAAGTCAATTGGTAAGATAAATATTGCTATCATATTTACAAAGAACACTATATAAAATATTCTTTTTATTTTTTCAAATTTTTCTTGTTTATTCTTCATATCAAAAGATACCATTACAACATATGAACATAATGTTGTAATCCATAAAAGAAGTAAAACACAAAATAACTTTGCTACAAAAACACTTAAAAAGCCAAGTGTCTGATATTTTGGACCTATGATATCAAGGAAAAGCTCTGTTAAAAGTTCTAAAATTGCTACCACAATTAAAAATGAATAAACATTATTATCTTTTGTTTTTAATCTTGGTTTATTAAAGTATATAATCATTAATAAAACCATATAAAATATTGCTTCAAGTAAGAAGAATATTCCAGTACCCATACCTGTTCCCATACATAACACCAACCTTTATTTTATTATACTTAAATTATAACATAAATAAATAGTATTTAAAATAAAAAAATTAGAAATTACTTTCTAGTTCTTTCTAATTTTTCTAATTTATATTCTTCTTCTGCTAATTCATTAAGAAGTTTATAATCTATTTTATCAGATGATTCTTTCCTTGGTAAATCATCTAAAAATGTAATACTTGTTGGTATTTCATAAGGTTCAAGTTGTACTCTTTCGCCTTTTTGATTAACAAATTCTTTTTCACATTTATCTATAATATAATTTTTTGTTTCTTCTGTTTTTGGAACATTTGGTTTTAAAACAATAAATGCTTTACCTGTAAATAACATATCATCATCAATCTTACCTACAAAACATGCATTTTCAACAACATCAATTAAAGATATAATACTTTGAACTTTATCACAGTATACTTTATTTAATGTAGAAATTATATAATATCTTGATGCTCTACCTGTTAAAGTAAAAAATCCATCTTCATCTAAAAGTCCAAGTGTACCTGTTTTAAAATATTCTTTTCCTTTATACATGAATTTAGCTTTTTTTGTTTGCTCTTCATTTTTAAAGTAGCCTTTAAATATATGATCTCCTGTTACACAAAGTTCCCCTTCTTCATTATATTTAAGTTCTTTACCGTTTTCATCAATAATAATAGCATCGCTACCTACAAGAAGTTTACCTACTGTTCCTGGTTTTGGATTTTTTACATATGAACTTGTAAGAGTTCCAAGTCCCTCAGCATTACCGCTACCTTCATAAATTCCTATGTTAGAATTATGGTTTTTAAAAAACTCAATACCTTCTTCCCTGTTTTTAGGAAATAAGAAATCTCCCCCAGTAATAAAATCTTTACATGATGATAAATCAACACCATCACTAACATTTCTTTTTATAAGTTCAAGAAGTGCAGGACTACCAAAAATAATGTTAGGGTTTTTCTTCATAAAATATTCGATATTATCTTTTGATAAATCTGGTGCTAAAATCGCAGTTCTTCCACATAATAAACTCATTAATACAGATGTTGCAAAACCATATGGATAACAAAATGGCACACAAACTAAACAACTTTCATCTGCTGTTGGTTTTATTTCACATGTGTTTTTAGTATAAATACCTGATGCTAAAATATTTTTATTAGTTATTAAAACAGATTTTGGTTCTCCTGTTGTTCCACTTGTAAATAAAATTAAAGCATCTTGATTTCCATTAAAATTAGTTTTAAAATATCCTCTTTGAAAATCACTAATTAAACCTAAATCACTAAATGTAACAAGATCATTATAACCAATTAAATTACCATTTATTTTATTAAAGTCTTTTCTATTTAAATCATTTTTATCTAACGTAATTATATTTCTTACTTTTGTTTTACCTTTAATCTCTCTATTATAATCTTCATCTTTATTATAATTAACAAAAATAGGAGATTCAAAATAATTTAAATATTTAATAGTTTCTTCCTTTTTAGCAAAAGAATTAATAAATGATACAGTAACTCCAATTTTATTTGCTGCTAAAAAGATTTCTACAGCTTGAGCATAATTTGGCATACATACTGTTATTATTTCTCCTGGTTTTACCCCAAGTTCAATAAGTGATTTTGCTATAACATTAGAATTTTTAATCATTTCTTTATAGTTTAATTTTAAATCTAAACAATCAATAGCAATATTATTCATATAAGGTATATTCATTAATTTAATACTGTTATATACACTCATATTAGGTATAAATGGATGTAATTTAAAATTACTTATACCTTGTAAATGTGTTTTATCAACTGATGGATAATTTGTTTTTTCTTTCATAATACTTTTTCCCCCATAAATTACTACGAGAGTAGTATAACATAGTTTATAATTTTTAGCAAATATGGGTAATAAAAAGCAAAGTTATTTTTGCTCAGATAGTTTTAATATATTATATAAAATATTATGTTTAGGATTAAAATTATTTATACTTTTTATTAAATTATTATATATTTCTTCTTTACTATTTCCTATTTTATTAAAATATTCATAATACAAATAACTTAATTTTTCATAATCATTGTTTTTGTATAAATCATTTATTTTATTTAATAAATTGTTTTTTATATTTCTTTCTTTTCTTGTTAAATTATCACTTATCTCATTATTAAAATTACATATCTCATAATTTATATGATATAAACTTAATCTATTTGCTATCGTAAGTATTTCTTTTTCCTCTTCAATAAGAAGTCTTGATAAATATAAAACATTACCAAATTCATTAAATAAAACTCCCAGTACTATTTTATTATTTGTTAATAAAGAGCAATATTTAAATTCTTCACTTTTTTCTTCAAATAATGTTTTATCCTTTATTTCATTTAAAAAATCATCACTTACTTTTATTTCATTATTAACTAAATTATATAAAAAATCATCACTTACTTTATATATAGGAAGTTTTTTTACATATTTAATTAAATCATTTTCTTCCCATTCAAAAAACTCAATTAAAGAAGTATTAAAATTAAGTAAAACATCGTATATATAAATCATATTAGTCACCCTATAAATTATTATATACAATATTTTTTTTAATATTTATTTAAAATATTAATATATTTTATTAGGTGAAACTTATGTTAGATAAATTAAAATATATAATTCTTGGTATTATTCAAGGTTTAACTGAACCTTTACCAATTAGTTCAAGTGGGCATTTAGTTATTTTTAAAAATTTATTTAATTTAGATTCTTTAAATGATTTAAACTTTGAAATAATAGTTAACTTTGCTTCTTTTTTAGCAATAAGTTTTATATATAGAAAAGATATAATAAAGTTAATTAAAGATAGTATTAATTATTTAAAAACTAAAAATTATAAATATTATTATAGTTTCAAATACATTTTACTAATTATTTTAGCATGTATTCCTGCGGGAATATTAGGTTTTTTATTTAAAGATAAAATTGATCTTATTTCAACAAATGTTAAATATATTGGTATAGCTTTATTAATAACATCTTTAGCACTTTTTATAGTTAGAAAAATAGATGGAAAAAAGCATGATAATGACATTACTTATAAGGATAGTATTATAATTGGTTTATTTCAAGGAGTTGCACTTCTTCCTGGTATTTCAAGAAGTGGTTCTACACTTACCGGAGGATTACTAAGAAATATAAAAAAAGAAGATGCAGTTAAATTTTCTTTTATGCTTTATCTTCCAATAAGTATAGCTAGTTTTATCTTAGGAATAAAAGATTTTACTACTAGTAATAATTTTAATAATTTATATATTTCTTATATTTTAGGTTTCATTTTTTCTTTTATTACAACTTATTTTGCTACCAAATGGTTTATTAATATAATAAAAAAGAAAAAATTAATTTATTTTTCCATTTATTGTTTTATCGTGGGGTTACTTGTATTAATTTTTATGTAATTCTAAAGTTTTTTCGTTATCTATTATTAAAAAAACAATAAACAAATTGACTTTTATTAAAAAAAATGGTATAATTTAGCATCAAATGGAGGTATATATGGAAGAAGCAATGAAACTAATGACCAAATTTATTAATTCGGGACTTGATCCAATGTTTTTTATAAAAGAATCTTTTCTTGGATATAAATACAGAAAAAGTAAAAATAAATTATATTCAAACGATGCAGAAATACCTACAACTCTTATAAAAGCTTATTATTTAATAAATTGGGATACAATTGAGTTTGATAAAATCAAAACTGCTTTTGTTAATAAATATATAAAAAATGAAAGTGAAATTGAAGAAGTAAACAAAAACGATATTCATGGAAAAGTTGAAATTGAAGGACTTAAATACATGTATGAATATATCCATTCAAGTGATATTAATTATATGTTTGATGTTTATACTTTACTAGATTTACACAGAATGTTATTTAAAACTAGTCCTCATCCAGAATGCGCTGGTACATTTAGAAATTTTGATGTTTATTTGCCAGGTACAGGAACAGATCTTGCTGAATGGAGTATGATTAGGCCAAAACTAGAAGAAATAAATAAAGAAATTTTAGTATTAATAAATAGTTCTAAAAATGTTAGAGAAAGTAAAAATCCTAATATTTTACTTGATTACTTAGACAAGTGTATTGAAATCAAGTGTAAACTTATAAAAATTCATCCCTTTAGTGATGGTAATGGTCGTGTAATAAGAGGTTTTATTAATAAATTAATCGAAGATGTTAATTTACCTCCAATATATATTAAGGTAAATGAAAGAACTGAATATCATAAAGCTATGAATAAAGCAAATAATGAAAACGATTATACCGATATTAAAAATTTTTATAGATATAAAATATGTGATTCAATAATTGAGCTTGATATAAATAATAAAGTACGTGAAGAAAAAGATATTACAAGAACAAAACAAAAAAGAGATTAAATTTCTCTTTTTTGTTAATATAAATCACAAATATTTTAAAAAAATTTATAAAACAATTGATTTTTTATTAATCTTTTGATAAGATAATAATTGTTATTGCAGATGTGGTTCAATGGTTAGAACATGGCCTTGCCAAGGCTAGGATGCGGGTTCGATTCCCGTCATTTGCTCCATAATAAAATCAACTTACAAACTTAAAAGTTCGTAAGTTTTTATTTTATATAAAACTTTAAAAGTTCTCCTATCACAGAAAGAAGAACTTTTTTATTCATTTGAAATTTTTAGTTATATGTTAAATTTTCTATACAATTTAATAGAAATAAGATTATTAATTTATAAATATTTTCAATTATAAATTATAAGTTGTCGTTACTTTTTTAAAAAACAATGAATCTATAATAAAATCGCCAACACTTTGCCATTCTTTTTGTAACTTTTTATCTTCTTTTTTTATAACAAATTGTATTACTAAACAAACTCCTATTATTACTGCACATATTATACCAAAAATAACTGTTCTTTTTTGTTTCTTATCTTTAATATTTTTAATTTTTTCTACAAATTACTATTTTCTTATTTCTTCTTTATTATACTTATGTATCTAATTCATAATAGTAAATAATATTTTTATCTACATCCAAAAGTGCTAAAGTAAAATTCCAAGAAAACCTATTATTTAAATCAGAACTATCATACCTATCTTTAGATTCACTATGCCTATCTAAAAAATAATAATATCCATTTTTTATATTTGGTATTTCATATCTTTCATAAACATTTTTACACTCATCATCAGTACATTGAATCATTTCCATAGCAGTATTTAGCTCATCATTTAATGGCAATTTTTTCCAGTTTTTTGAAAGTTTTTCACTATTTAAATCAAAGCACTTCATCATTACAAAATAAGATTTATCGCCAAGAAAACCTCTATGTGTATTAATCTCTTTTTGTAATTCACAATTTAAACCTTCTAATTCTATTTTTTTTAAAATATTATTTTTTGTTGAAAATACACATCCGGTAAGCCCTACACCAATTACTATAATTAATAAAAATATTAATATTTTTTTCATAACATTAACTCCTGAAAATTTATTATTTGTTTTGAATATCTATATACAATTATATCATAATATAAATAATAAATAAAAATATTTATTTATTACAATTTATGCTATAATTATATATAGAAAGAATTAATATTTTATTATTTAAAAATGGAGGTAATTTATGAAAAAAGTTTATATAATAACCGGAGCAAATGGTTTTTTAGGAAATAATATTATAAGAAAGTTACAACAAAACAAAGATAATGAAATAAGAGCACTTGTTTTAAAAAATTCTTCAATTGAGTCATTAGAAAACTTAAATTGTAAAATTTATTATGGAGATGTAACAAAAAAAGATAGTTTATCTGATGTTTTTGAAAATATTAATGATAAACAAGTTTTTGTAATTCATTGTGCTGCAGTTGTATATATTAAATCTAAATTTAATCCTACTATCTATAATATTAATGTTAATGGTACTAAAAATATTATAGATAAAGTTTTAGAAAAAAATGCTAAACTTATTTATATTAGTAGTGTACATGCTATTTATGAAAAACCTAATAATGAATTAATGACAGAAGAAACTGATTTTGATAAAAACAAAGTAAAAGGATTATATGCAAAAACTAAAGCAGAAACTACGAAATATATTATGGATAAAGTTAAAAATGAAAATTTAAATGCCTGTATTATTATGCCTTCAGGAATTATCGGACCATATGATTTTGGAAATAGTCACTTAACACAATTAATAAAACAAGTTGCAAATAATAAACTTTTTGCTACTGTTAAAGGTGGTTATGACTTCGTAGATGTTAGAGATGTTGCAGATGGTATCATAAGTGCTTGTGAAAAAGATAATAAAAATGAATGTTATATATTATCTAATAAATATATTACAATTAAAGATTTAACTGACTTAATTTGTGATTTACAAAATAAAAAAAGAATAAAACTAGTATTACCTATTTTTTTAGCAAAATTAGTTGCACCTTTTTTTGAATTATATTACAACATAAAAAAAGAAACACCATTATTTACAAAATATTCTTTATATACTCTATCTTCTAATGCTAATTTTAGTAATGCTAAAGCCAAAAAAGAATTAGGTTTTAAAAACAAAGATATTAAAGAAACAATTAAAGATACTTTAATTTGGTTAAAAGAAAAAAATTATATAAAATAACAACTTAATATTATAAAAATATACTTAAAATATTAGTATATTTTTTTTATTTTTACTAAAACTAACAATAGAAAGGAATTGATAATATGGAAAAACCACCAGTAATAATATCTACAAAAGATTTATCTTATATTTGTGACATTTTTAACTGGAACTATACAACATGTAAACTTGCTTATGACATTAGTTTAAAAGTTAATGATCCTGAAATAAAAGATTTTATTTGTGATATTTATAAAATGCATAAAGATATATGTGAAGATTTAATAAGTATGATTTATTTGGAGGAAAATTATGAATAATAAAGTTAATAATCCTGAAGTAAATGTTAGTAAAACTATAAATATGAATGAAAAAAATTATTTAGAAGTTATCTTAGAAAATGAAAAAAATATGTCTAATAATTTAAGTATTGCTATTGATGAAGCAAGTAATGATTTATTATTTGATAAATTTTATGATATTTTTGATGATGTTAAATGTGCTGCAAGAGATGCCTTTAATCTTATGTTTAAAAATGGATGGTACACTTTAGAAAAAGCACAAGATAATAAAAGGAAAGAAGAAAATACTAAATTAAATGATAAACTAAATGAACTTAATACAAAATAAAAATAATAGACTAACCTATTATTTTTTTTATATTTAAACTAGCATTATAAATATCTTTTTTACTAAAAGATGTTTCTTTATTTAATTTATCAACTGCTTCTTTCATTGAAAGATTATTTTTAATAATTATATCAATAAGTAATGCTTCGATAGAATAATTAATTTCTTGTTCTTCTTCTATTTCTTCTTTTTCTATAATAAAAGTATACTCTCCTAATTCACTTTTTGAATTATCTTTTAATTCTTCTAAAACTTTATTTATATTTCCATAATATACTTTTTCATGTAACTTAGTTAAATCAGAACATACACAAATATTAAAATTAACAAGTTCTTCTTTTAAAAATTCTAAAGTATCAATTAACCTTTTAGGAGATTCATAAAAAACAAATACTTTAATTAAACTTTGTTTTATTTCTTTAATAATTCTTTTCTTAGTTTTATTTTCTCTAGGAAAAAAGCCATAAAAACTAAAATTTTTAGTATCAAGACCACTTATAGATAAAGCTGTTGTAACAGCACTTATTCCTCCTACTCCTATTACTTCAATATTATTTTCTCTTGCTTGTTTTACTAAAATATAACCAGGATCTGATATACATGGCATTCCAGCATCTGTTATTAAAGCAATATTTTTATTATTTTTTATTATTTCATCTATTAAATATGGAGATTTTTCTTTTTCATTAAATTTATGATATGAAATAAGTTTATTTTTTATTTTATAAAAATTAAGTAATTTTAAACTATGTCTTGTATCTTCACAAAGGATAATATCTACATTTTCTAAAGTTTCAAGTTGACGCTTTGTTACATCATTTAAATTTCCTATTGGTGTTCCTACGATAAATAATTTTCCCATAATAACCTCCTTATTTTTTATTTAATACTTCTTTTTTTAATTCATCTAAAATATTTAAAGCCTCAAGTGGTGTTATTTCTAAAGGATTAATTTCAAGTAGTTTTTTTTCTACTTCGCTTTCTTTTTCTTCATTAAAATCAAAAGATAGTGAAGTTTGTTCGTATATTTCTTTTTTACTTTTTTTATTTTCATATAAATCAAGTATTTCACTTGCTCTTGTTATTATTTCTTTAGGAAGATTAACTAAACTAGCAACATGAATACCATAACTTTTATCTACTGCACCTGGTTTTATCTTATGCAAAAATGTAATTGTACCATTTTCTTCTTTAGCAGAAACATGAACGTTTTTCAAATATCTCAAATTTTTTTCTAAACTTGTTAATTCATGATAATGAGTAGAAAAAAGTGTTTTAGCTTTTACTTTATCATGGATGTATTCTAATATACTTTGAGCTAAACTCATTCCATCATAAGTTGCTGTTCCACGACCTAATTCATCAAATAAAATTAAACTATTTTTCGTAGCATTACTAACTGCATTATTAGCTTCTTTCATTTCAACCATAAAAGTAGATTCACCACTTACTAAATCATCACTTGCTCCGATACGTGTAAATATTTTATCAAATATAGGAATACTAGCCTCTTTACAAGGAACAAAACTACCAAGTTGAGCCATTATTATAATTATTGCAAGTGTTCTCATATAAGTAGATTTACCACTCATATTAGGCCCTGTTATTAATAAGATATTTGTTTTTTCATCCATCAATATATCATTTGGCACATAATCTTTTTGTGATACTTTTTCAACAACTGGATGCCTTGCATCTTTAATATAAATATTTCTTTCATCTACTAATTTAGGTCTTACATAATTATTCTCTTCTGCTACAACTGCTAAAGAACATAAAACATCTATTTCACTAATTATATTAGATATATTTTGAAGTTTAGGAATATAAGTTCTAACTTTATCTCTTATTTCAATAAATAAATCATATTCCATAGCCATACTTTTTTCTTCAGCATTTAAAATTAAATCTTCTTTTTCTTTTAACTCAGGAGTTATATATCTTTCACAATTAGAAAGAGTTTGTTTTCTTGTATAATTATATTCATCTTTTATTAAAGATTTTTGACCGTTTGGAACTTCAATAAAATAACCAAATACTTTATTAAAACCTACTTTTAAATTCTTAATTCCTGTTTTTTCCTTTTCTTTTTGTTCAAGAGCAAGAATAAAATCTTTCCCTCCAGAAGACATACTTTTTAATTCATCAAGATCTTTATTATACCCTTTTTTTATTATATTTCCTTCTTTAATACTAACAGGACTATCTTCATTAATACTAATATCAAGTAAATTATATAAATCTTCTAAAGTTTCAAGCCTTTTATCAAACTTAATTTCATCTAAAATATTTTTAATATGAGGAAGCATTTTAATTGAATTTTTTAATTGAATTAAATCTCTTGCATTTAAATTACCATAACTAATTCTTCCACATAATCTTTCTAAATCATATACATTATTTAAAAGTTCTCTTAATTCTTCTTTTAAAATAAATTCTGTAAGTAAAGTAGATATATAATCATATCTTCTTTCTATTTCATGTTTATCTACTAAAGGATTTTCAATATATGTTTTTAGTGTTCTAGAACCCATCGCAGTTTTAGTTTTATCAAGTAACCAAAGTAAAGAATAAGTTCTTTCTTTTAATCTTAATGTTTCTACAAGTTCAAGATTTCTTTTAGAATAAATATCTAATTCAAGATATTTATTTTTATCTATTACTTTTACTTTTTGTAAATGACTAAGATTACCCATTTTAGTTTCATTTAAATAATTAAGTAAATGTTTTACGGAATTAACAATTCTTATATCCTTTATATCTTCATATATATATTTATAAGTATCACTTTCTAACAAGTTATTACTAATTGTAATTAAAATATTATAATTTTCTCTTAAAGTATTTATTATTTTTCTATCTATTATATCATTTACAATTAGTTCTTTTATATCAAGTCTTATTATTTCATTAATAAGTTTATCTATATCATAACTAAATAATTCTGTATAAAAATTTCCTGTTGTTACATCAGTATAACTTATCGCATAACAATGATTATAATCATAAATACTACCAACATAATTATTAGTTTTTTCATCAATACTGCTTGCTTCCATTAAAGTCCCTTTAGTAACAACTTGTATAACACCACGTTCAACCATACCTTTTAGTTTTGGATCTGTTAATTGTTCGCAAATAGCCACTTTATGTCCGTTGTTAACAAGTTTTTCAAGATAAGGTAAATATGAATGAAAAGGAACACCACACATAGGAACTCTTTCTTCTAAGCCACAATTTTTACCTGTTAAAGTTAACTCAAGTTCATGAGATGCTAAAATTGCATCTTCAAAAAACATTTCATAAAAATCTCCAAGTCTAAAAAAGATAATCGCATCTTCATACTTATCTTTTATATCCATATATTGAACCATCATTGGCGATAACTTGCTTTTATCTACTTCATTTCTTTTCATGCACTTCACTCCTAAACTCAATTAATATTATATCAAAAAAACTATTATTTTTCGAGTAAAATTATTAGATTTTAAAGATTTTTATATACCAGTAATAAATAAATATAAATAATAATTATAAATTTAATAAGAAATAGTATAGCAATTTTTATTTAAAAAGTTATTCCAGTACACTGGAATAACTTTTTAATGTTTTTTATTAATATTTATTCATATAATTATTTAGGTGAAATAAATGAAAGAAAGATTTATAAAAAAAGCATTAATTTTAGCATTAGGAGGATTTATTACTAAAATTCTTAGTATGGTTATAAGAATTATTACAACACGTGTAATTGGTGTAGATGGTTTAGGTCTTTATATGTTAGTTTTACCAACATTTAATTTATTTATTACAATTGCTACGTTAAGTTTACCTACTGCTATTAGTAAACTTGTCGCAGAAGGAACAAGAAATAATAAAAAATTAGTTTTAGGGTTTCTTCCCATAGCTATTATTTTTAATATATTTTTAATAATTATTATAATTATTTTAGCACCCTTTATAGCTAATAATTTACTCCATAATGAAATACTTTATTATCCAATCATATCTATTGGTATAACACTTCCTTTTATAACAACATCAAGTATTATAAAAGGATACTTCTTTGGTAAAGAAAAAATGTTTCCAAATGTAGTATCCAACATGATAGAACAAATAACAAGAATAATATCCATTATATTTATAATACCTTATCTATTAAAGATAAATATTAGTTATGCTGTATCAGGACTTGTATTTATAAATTGTTTAAGTGAAAGTTTAGGTATTGTAACACTTCTTTTATTTATGCCTAATAAAACAAAAATAAATAAAAATGACATAAAACCTGATTTAAATAATATTAAAGATATATTTTCTATATCTATTCCCACGACTACATCAAGATTAATCTCATCAATTGGTTTATTTTTAGAACCCATTATTATTACATTTGTTTTTCTAAAACTAGGATATCAAACAACTTATATAACTAAAGAATATGGAATAATATCAGGTTATGTTTTACCAATGGTTATGATGCCAAATTTTTTAAGTGGTGCAATATCAAATGCTTTACTTCCTGCTGTTACAAAAAGCTATGCAAATAAAAAATATAAAGAAACAAAAAGAAAACTACTTCTTGCATGTAATTTATCATTAATTATAGGTGCTATTTTCACTATAATATTATTTATATTCCCTAAAGAATGCTTAAAACTATTATTTAATACTACCCTAGGATCAAATTATTTAAAAATAACATCAATTATCTTTTTAATTTCTTATATCTTAAACCCTTTATCAATATGCATGCAAGCTATGGATAAATCAAAAGAATTAATGAAAATTAATATAATTGCTGTTATTATAAAAACAAGTTTATTATTTACCTTAACATACCTTAATATAAACATGTGGCCTTTAATAATATCATACGGTATCCAATATATTTATATAACAATTAAAATAATTAATATAATAAGAAAAAACTTATGATAAATAATAAGCTTAATCTATAACCCAAGTGTATATGGTGAACTTGAAGTTCCATTTCCTCCTGTTATTTTAACTGATGATGTTAGATATAAAACTGGCCTAACACCAATTGTAGCATAAGAATTAGCAAGATTGCGAGAAGCAACAGATGAATATTGGATTTCAAATACACCTATACAACTAGTATCCTGAGTCAAAGTCCATTCAAAAGAACCACTATGTATCCAATTATTATCTTTACATCCTTGTTGTAATGTTTGAGTACATGTATCTGTTGTTGCATAACCCCAATCACTTGCATACATAATTCCTAGCTTTCCAACCCAACTATTTGGATTTGTTCCATAATAATAATTGCTACCACTTATTTTTCTTTCATATTGGTACATTATATCCTTTTTAATATTAGTAGTATTATACCCACCTAAATAATATTTAGTATCTCCTATCATATTTTGTGTTTCTTTTGTCAAACTATTTAAATATACTTCATTTAATCTTGTTTTTAATGTTGCAATAGTCCAATTATTTTTACAATTAGCACATCCTGATGGAGTAGGAACAGTTAACATCACATCATATTTATTTCCTTTTTCTAAATATTCAACCCTTGATTTATTATTATCTTGCAATAACATTAAATTATCTTGTTTACTATAATTATA
>OLWA01000599.1_pt1 | contig 44440 bp, 37 predicted proteins | sample 1673251 | NCBI WGS metagenome assembly OLWA01 (sample SAMEA3178937, study PRJEB25190) | human gut metagenome | biome: human gut; feature: human-associated habitat; material: faeces | place: Austria | collected 2013 | reverse complement strand
AAAAGGGCATTTGTACTACTTCGCCTTAACCCTTAAAAGGGTCCTAATATTCTTTTACGCTAAGTTTATCCTGCATAATACACGATGCGTAGACATTTTGAACAGGCTAAAGCCGTATGTTAAAAAGGAAGCTCCTGTAAGGAGCTTCCTTCTACCTCGTTCTGCGAACCTGGAAAGAAACTTTGTATTTGCTCTTCACCACGCCTTTTGGTTCTTTCACATAGGCGCATATATAATATTGGTATTTCCTGCCTTTTGTCACCTTGGTATCCGTCCAGGATGCAGTTCTTCCTTTTTTGATGGTTGCTGCCAGCTTATAGCTGCCGTTTCCCACTTTTCGATAAATATAATACCCATCACATTTTTTCTGTGCTTTCCATTTCAGAAGCAAACCTTTCTTTGCATTGGAAATGGAAGTGATGGTTTGTCTGGCCGGTGCGGATTTGTATTTTCCGCTGGACCTGTAACTGCTTGTCACCCTTTTGCCATTCACATTCCGATAGGCTCGCACCGTGTATTCATACACTGTATTGGCACTGATCTTTTTATCCTGATATGTGATTGTGGAGGACTTCGTAATAGTGGCAATTCTCGTCCATTTTCCAGAAGCTGTTTTCCGGTAAACCAGGTAGCCGGAAGCTCCTGCAATCTTCTTCCAGCTTACCGTGTTGGAAAGATCAGAAGAAACCTTCACGGAAACAGAGGGTCTGGATAACGCTGTTTTCACAGATACAGCAGAACTGTAGGCAGAATATTTAGCAGTCCCAGACACCACGCTGTAAGCCCGGATCCGATAGGTACAGGTAATTCCCGGATTCACCTTTGTATCCGTCCAAGAACTTTCCTTCCAGGATACAGTCTTCACTCTCCTGTAGCTTCCGCCCTCTTCCTTTCGGTATACCTGATAGCCGGAAACACCGGAAACCTTTTCCCAGATCAGGGCAATTTGATTATATGCCTTTGCTTTCGCCGCAAACGAAGCAGGCTTTCCTACTGCGACAGCACTGTCCAGCGTTCTGGTATGAGCCTTGATTCTTGCGCAGGCACTGGGACTGGTCTTGGAAAAATCACTCCAGCCATTGTCTTCATGATAACAGAAGCTCTGATTTGCTTTCAGGTCTGCAGCAAATTCCACCCAGCTATAGGAATTGTTGGTTTCGCACAGGTATTCCACAGCACCGGAACCAATGTTGGTAACCACTACGGAATACAAAGTTCCGCTGATCAGATTCACTTCCGGAACCTGCACCGTCGAAATCCCCGCATGCTCCTGATAAAAAGTCACTGGCGTACTGTACGCAGGCGTTCCGCTTACCGGGTTGCTCTGATCCTTCAGATTGGTGTAGACCTGAATGCTGTAGGAGCCGCCATCTGTATAAGTAGACAGAACCACTTCTCCCAGAGCTTCCCCTTTGCCTTTTCCTGCCTTTGCCTGAAGAACATTGGAAACAGAGGAAATGCCGCCACTTCCTGACGGGTAAAGCTTCAGTTTGCTCAAAGCGCAGGAACCGTCATAAAAATAATTGTTTCTGTATTTTGGATTTGTGACTGCTTCTGCTGCTACGATATTATAATTGCATTTATTTTCGTAAGAAATATAGAAATATCCCTTATCGCCCCATTGCTCTCCCCAACTGTTCCGCACAATCCAGGCTCCGTCTGAAGTCACATTGCAGCTGGAATTAAAATTCTCCTTTGCAAAGTTATCATCCCAGCCCACCAGGGTTACCGCATGGTTCACGCCTGCATTTCCAGAATAGCTGTACGCATACGTCTTCGGGTTGTAGCAGCTGTCATACATGCCAATGGACATGGAAACAGATCCGTATTCCGAAATCAGGTTTTTGATCTTTGCCACAGAGTAGGAGGAAAATGCGGCATTTTCCAGGTATGCAGTGGTTTTGTATGCCATACCGGAAGATGGAACCGCATCGGAATCCAGGGTGTGGTCCGCATTTGTCTCATAAGGCACCTGGGATTCCAGTGCCATACCGCTCCAGGAGCTAAGGAAAATTGCTGCTAACGTCTGGTTGCCGCCATCCCGGTAGGAATGCAGAACTTTGTTCCTGTCATTCGGGGTATTTCCAAGAGGATCGTTCTGTCTGTTGGCAAAGAAATAGGCAAGATGCTCCTCGGAAAGATCAAACAATCCTGCTCCAGCCCGCAGGAAAGAGATTTCCAGGTTGGCTGCCAGAGTGTATGACCAGCACATGTTGGATGGCTTCTGGTTACGGACAGGAAGGGCCAGGCTTCCTCTCGGGTCATATTTCGCCGGATAGGAAGTGGCTCTTGCTCCGCCTACGCTGGCAGTGTCACTGTCATCCCCTTCCGGTGGATCTACATAGCTGATGGGCGCAAGCTCCCGGATAGGCGCAAGCTGGGCTTCGATTTCTTCTGCCGTAAGCGTCCCCTCTTCTTCCCCATCTGTCCCGGTTTCTTCCTCTGCAGTCTCACTGTCTAAAAAGCCGGTGTCTGTATCCAGGCTTCCAAAGCCGTCCAGTACCTCCGTTTTTCCATCAGAAAATGCTGCCTGATCGGAAGACTGCTGTGCTGCATCACTTTCAGGTTTCTCATCTGCTTCATTTCCCAAATCCTCGGCGGATGAAGAACTATCTTCACCTGTTTCGGTTGTTTCAACAGAGGAATTCGTTATCTCATTTTCTTCCCAGGAGTTCCCTTCCTGTGCGTTCTCACTTGCCCATGCTGCCTCTCCATCTGAGAACCCTTCCGCTGCAACGGGAATTCCCGACATTGCCATGGACGCCGTCAGGATCAGACATAATACACTTTTTTTCATTCCATTTTTCTTTCTCATTTTTTCAGGTATTTTTTCAAAAATTCAATCAGCTTCTCCATCTCTTCCTGTGTTCCCACAGTAATTCTTAAGTGATTGTCAATTCTTGGCTTCGGGAAATATCTTGCATAAATGTGCTCCTGGCGAAGAGCCCCGAACAGTTCACTTGCCGGGCAGCTTTCGTGGGAAGCGAAAATAAAGTTCGTTTTGGAATCCGGGAAGGAAAATCCCAGCGCTGCCAGTTCTTTCTTGGTCCACTCTCTGGTGGCAATGATTTTAGCGCAAGTCTCCTGGAAATATGCCTGATCTTCAATGGCAGCCACGCCTGTGGCTAAAGTGGTGCGATCCATGGTGTAAGAGTTAAAGGAATATTTCACATCATTGAGATATTTGATCAGCTGCGCATTTCCGCACGCGAAACCGATTCGCATTCCAGCCATGGAGCGGGACTTGGAGAAGGTCTGTACTACCAGCAGATTCTCATATTTGTCGATGAGCTCCAGCGCTGATCTGGCGCCGAAGTCTACATATGCCTCATCCACGATCACGATCACATCCTGGTTGTGCTGCAGGATTTCTTCTATATCAGAGAGGGGAAGCTCCACCCCTGTAGGCGCATTTGGATTTGGGAAAATAATTCCGCCGTTTTCCCCGAAATAATCCTCTTTGCGGATGCAAAAATTCTCATCCAGAGCCTTGCACTCATACGGAATGCGAAACAGGTCTGCCCACACATCATAGAAGGAATAAGTGATATCCGGGAAAAGAACAGGCTTCTCTGAATTGAAAAAGGTAAGAAAGCTCATGGCCAGCACATCATCTGAGCCAACGCCTACAAATACCTGCTCATCCTTCAGTCCGTAATTCTGTGCAATTGCATGTACCAGATCACCTGCTGTCGGATCCGGGTAAAGACGGAGAGTGTCTGTGTGAATCTCCTTAAGGGCCTTTGTTACCCCCGGAGCTGGTGGATATGGATTCTCGTTGGTGTTCAGCTTGATCATATCCGGTTCATTTGGCTGCTCTCCCGGGGTGTACGGTACTACTTTGCGAATATTTGCTTCCCATGTATTCATTTCAATCCAACCTCGCTTTTTCTATTAATGATGTCAGATGCAAAAGATTTTCTGCCTCCAACCATATACCAGAAATTACCCGCCAGCCCACTGCCGCCTGGATTCTGGAAGTTACATCCATTTTACTAACTTCCTTGTATTTTGTCAAATTAACGTATTGAATTCTGTTGATAAATTTTGCAAAACATTTCTTCTATAAGAAACTCCTCCTTAATCCTATTTTCCAAAACCAAAAGCCCTTCGTGAAAAGAAACAATTCCATTTTCGTTTCTTTTCACGAAGGGCTTTCCTGCCTGCTCCTCTTTTATTATTTTCTCTTAGCCTGCCAAATGCAGCACTCCGATCAGGAACACCCAGCCAAGTCCGTAATATGTCACAACAGCCACAAGGTCGTTGACAGTGGTAATCAATGGACCAGAAGCAACTGCAGGGTCCACGCCCACTTTCTTGAAGAACAGCGGAATACAGGTTCCCACTGCACTTGAGATCAGCATAGCCAGAAGAAGGGCTACTCCGATGCAGCCGGATACTGCATATGCAAATACCAATGTTTTTCCCTTGAAGAAGTAAATATAAAGTCCGATCAACGCAAAGGACAAAATACCAAGAAGTGCACCATTGCAAAGACCGATTCGCATTTCTTTAAATACAAGCTCCAGCTTCTGTTTTCCGGTAAGAGACTCATCCATCAGTACACGAATGGTAACCGCCAGAGACTGGGTACCTACATTACCTGCCATATCCAGAATCAGTGACTGGAATGCCATAATGATCGGAAGCTGTGTTACTACGCTCTCAAATACGCCAACTACAGAAGAAACTACCATTCCAAGACCAAGAAGAACGATCAGCCATGGCATACGTTTCTTCATGCTCTCCTTCAGCGGCTCCTTCAGATCCTCCTCTGCAGTAAGACCTGCCAGCATGGCGTAATCTTCACCCATCTCATCATCAACCAGGTCGATGATATTAGATGAAGTGATAACACCAAGAAGGCGATTGTCATTATCCAGGACAGGAATGGAATCTTCGGAATACGCCTTCAGTTCTTCAATACAGTTATCAATATCTTCTTCTGCATATACGTACGGATAAGAAGTAGCTACCAAATCTTCCAGTGACTTGTCCTGACGGGCAATGATCAGGTCCTTCAGGTCAATGGCTCCATAAAACTTCTGAGACTCTGTCACCACAAAAATAGTGGAAATATTATCATTTTTGGCAGCCTGCTCTACCAGACTGTTCATAGCCTGTTTTACAGTCAGGTTCTCACGGATAATGATACAATTGGTAGTCATGCGGCTTCCGATTTCATCCTCATCAAAGGATGCGATCATCTCAATATCATGACGGACATCGTCATCCATCAGCTCCACCAGGATTTTTTTCTTCGCTTTGTCAATTTTCTGGAGAACCTCTACAAGGGCATCGGTCTCCATCCGTGAAAGAATGGCTGCTCCTTTTTTCACATCCATCTCTTTCACATATTCTGCAGCATTATCCGAATCTGTATATTCAAAAATATCGGACAACATATTAATATCCAGGATACGATATAATTTGTAACGCTCCTGTACAGTCAGCCTTGGCATTGCATCTGCAAGGTCATTGGCATGAAAGTCCTCCAGCTTGCTGCTCATGGCAGCCGGAGAGGTATTACTTCTGATTACAGCCAGAATGTCCTGGGTGTAATCCTGCACTCTTTTTTCCATCCTTCTTTCTCCAATCTCTCATAAATCAGATTCTCAATATTATGAATCTGTCTTATGTTTTTTATACGGATATAAAAAATCCGCGGGAGAGCATTATTACAGTATAAACAGCTTACACTGCCTGCTCATTAAGGGAATATTGGATCCCTCACAGGGCATATGAAGTCATCCAGGCAAAATATTTTTTCGCCTGAAAAGCACACAAATACACGCACGAAAAAAGAGCAGACTAATTCATGTCACCAAAGAATGACACTGTACTGCCTTCAACATGCCGCAATTACGCTTGGAATTCATAGGATCAAAAAAAGAAATGGAATTCGATAATTTATAGAAATTAAAGAAGAACAGAATGTGCGCGGTGCTCATCTGCCATTTCGTTTTTCCATCCTATGCAACTACTTCGCCCATGAGAATCGCAACTATCCATTCTGTTCACCTGCCTTTGTTTTCATATTTTTTATGAAAGAAATTTATTTTCTTTCCAAAAGCCATTCTAACTGCTTTTGGACAAAAAATCAATTCCTAATTTGCTATTTATTTAAATTTTCACCTTCTTTTTCGTTTTCTTTTACATTTCTTTTTATAAGTACTTCAATCCGTACTTTTTCGAAAAAAATTTCTGGAAATCTCATAGATTGCTTTCATAATTCTGCCGGAATTTACAGCTGGTTTTATTTCTTTCCAGATTTCCTGGGTGTGGCTGTCTGCATAACGGACATCCTCATAGATTTCAAGTGTGCCGATTTTGTAGCCCCCTGTTAGTTCGACTGCCCGGATTTTCCCTGCTTGTCTGATAAGAAAAAGTTTCTCATAGCTTCCCCACTCACGGTCACAGGAATCAAAAATGGGAAGCTCCTGGCACCTGGCAAATGCAGATTCCAGCCCATATTTCCGAATGATCGGCTCCTCTTTGCTGCTGCCGCGGAAGCTTTCATCTCTCCGACTGGAAGCATAGAAAAATCTCAGGTCATCGAAGTAAAGCTTCTCATATCCTTCCGGCGCTTCATACTTGATTACAGTTTTTTTCTCTTTATTTGCATGTTCTGATTTCATACGATCCATAATCCCTCCCAAAGCTGTCAATGGCAATCACAGCAGTCAAAACGTTCTCCTGTAATTTACAGCAATACATCCTCGTGAATTTCTTCCAAAAAAGCATTCATTTCCTCCAGAGTCATCTTCTCTTCCAGACCATAGATGATTGCCGCATCATATCGGATTCTTGGATAAAGTCTCGGTTTTTGTCCAATATCCAGAAGCCGCTGGGTATCTGCCAGATTCAGTGACAGAAGAAATGCACACTGCAGCAGGATCTTCCTTGTAGGAATGCGCTGTCCTCCAAACAGCTTCCGCGCATAGGACTCTTCCAGATTCAGCTTCCGTACAACCTCTTTCTTTTTCATTCCATGCTCTTCAATCAGCTTCTCAAGGTAAAGACCTACCTCTACCTTGCTTCCCCTGTCTTTCGCGAAATATGCAGCACCCTCTTCTTTTATCTTTCCCAGGATTTCATCTGTTTCTTTCATTTCGACTTACACCTCTCTCCAGTTCATGATCTGCCATATAGACGGAACATCTGAATTATCCCAGCAGGTGCAAAGATACCAGAACATGTTTAAAGAAGGCAGATATGATAGAATAAGTGTACCATATCCGCCAATATTTGAACGGGACAAATTTGTCTCTTTTTGTTCTGCTCTGTGTATTACTCTGATTTTTCTCAAAGAATTTCTTTATAGATGTCATAATCCCGCATGCCAAAGCAGACAAAATGCACCAGCATCTCATAATCGGGATGTTCTTTCAGGCACTGGGCAACTGTCTCTGTGGCAATTTTTGCAGCTTCCTCCTTGGGGTAGCCGTAGACGCCTGTGGAGATAGCCGGGAATGCAATCTCATGGATATCGTGTTCCATTGCAAGCTTCATGCAGTTACGGTAGCAGCTTGCCAACAGTTTCTCTGGTTCCTTGTGAATGGAATAAATCGGACCAGGAGTGTGGATTACGTAATCTGCTTTCAAATGATAGCCGTTTGTAATCTTTGCTTCGCCTGTTTTGCAGCCGCCTAAGGTAAGGCACTCCTGGAAAAGCTCCGGACCTGCTGCCGCATGAATGGCACCATCCACTCCACTGCCGCCAAGTAAAGATTCATTGGCAGCGTTTACGATACAGGTGGGAAAGGTGGTGATGTCACCGGTCTCGGCGCGAAGGGTCTGGATTGGGGATAAGTTTTTTTCGGTCATGGTTATTGTCCTCCTTAAAAATATTTTTATTCTTTTATGGTTATAAACTGAACTCCTATAGGGATATTCATATGTTTTAACAATTCTCTTTCCCCCATGGTATATCGTCCACACGCCGGATCACAGACATGAAACAAAGCCTGCCCATCACTTTCATAGTACGAATCAATCAGAACAGCATGAAGAACCTGCCCTTCCTCACTATTTGCCACGCATGCGGTTAAAATCAACATTCCCTCATTCAGAAGACTCTTCAGCAGCTTACCTGATAATTCTTCGCATTTCTTCTGCTCTATTTTCTCAACTCCACGCAGCAGCCAGTATTTATATTTTTCCAGAATATGAGGGAAAATCTCTGCAGGATAATAGGGCACTCCCCAAAGGGTATTGCAAAGCATTTCCTGGTCAGAGTGATAAATTGCTGTTCGAAGATTTCTTTCACTCAGAAACCAGGCTGCTGCTGAAAGAGGTGTCCCCTTTAAAAATCTGTGATCCACAGCTTCATTTTCAAGCTGATAGCCAAGGAACCCATATAGCTGATCTTCCATCTGGCGGGTAGGATAGGGGCTGCCGCCCGGAAGTCTGTAGTAATAATCAAGAACCATCAGAATACAGCAGCACAGACAGGTTTCCATTGTCTGATTTTGCCTGTAAATACGAACTCTGGATTTGTGAGACATTTTTATTTTCGCTCCCCGTTCTGCTGCAGATATTTCTTAAGCTTCCAGTATTCATGCCTTGTTTCTTCCATTGTCTGCTCTCTGTCCAGAAATACCATCTTACTCATTGTCTGCGTCAGCTCATAGAAAAATCTTGCATCATACCATTTCTCCGGATTATCTGCATCTTCTTTTGAGATATCTTCTATAACCTTGTACGGTTTAAAAGCATCCGGTTCTTCCAGGCAAAGAGGAATACTGTTTCGCTTTGTGTCACTTTCAAAATTATAATAACGTATTTGATCAAGGTCAAGCTTTTCCCGTTTATAAGGACTTTCCTTTTTTCCGGCCATTGTCATTCCTCTCTGAATCATATCCAGATAGCGTTTTGCAATATCCTCCATGGTGTAAGGGGCCGATGGAACTGCCAGTACACGCAGTTCTTCTGAAGTTTCTTTCATTTTCTTTTTTACACATTCAATTCCCGGATAGATGTTTCCATATTCGTCTTTACATTTCCAGAAAAATTCTCTTGCATGCGCTTCAAGATCCGCTCCGGTGAGAAAACGCGGCTCTTTTGGAGTTCCTGTACATTGATTAAAAATCTCTTTCACTTCTTCAAGTGTAAAGTGCTTCCAGTTTTTTATTGTATCCTCTTCCTCCCCGGATGCTTCCTGTCTTTTGAAAGTATTTTTCCCATCATATTGATTCAGTTTATCTGCATATTTATTTAGCTTCAGCTGCATAATTTCACAGCAGCCTTCGTAATCCGGCATCATTACGCAAAAAGTCTGATCAAATCTTCCATTTCGGAAAAATTCAGGGGGCAGATTGGCAATATCATTGGCTGTGGTAACTGTAAATACCGGTCTCTTATTGTCCTGAATAAAGGTCAGAAGCATTCCAAATAAACGCTTGATGGTTCCTCCATCCCCGCTTTTTCCATCTGCGCCGCTCATTGCCTTCTCGATTTCATCGATCCAGAGAACACAGGGGGCAACAAACTGAAGGTCGCTTAGCATTTCTCTCATTCCCTTTTCAGAGTCTCCTACATGTCCCCCAAGAATTCTGGACATATCCAGCTGTACCAAAGGAAGCTTTAACCGTCTTGCCGCTTCCTTTGCAGTTGCGGATTTTCCGGTTCCGGGAATTCCTACCAGAAGAATTCCTGTAGGACTCTCCCCATAACATCTGATGGACCTCTCATGCTTATCCAGCCAATCCTGAATAGTATCAAGTCCGGTTACCTGATCCTGTTTTCCGTTCACCTTCAGAACCTCAAGCCGTCCATGCTGTTTCAGTATGTTATTTTTATAGTTTATGATAACACTTTCAACTTTTTCCTTATTCGTATAATCAGCATAATTTGTCTCAAATGCACTGTCCATGGAACCAAGAAGCCTTCTTACCTTTAGCTCCTCCAGTCCGGCCATACTGTTGGCATACCATTCCAGCAGATCCGGCGTTAATTTTAATTCTCTGATTTGTGTGGGCGGCAGATTCCGTTCTTTTCTTGCCGCCTGATACATCCGTTCCTTTCGTAAATGGAACTCCCACAGAAGACACTCGAAATCCTCAGCATTCAAGGATTCATATGAAATTATGCCAAGAGAGCCCTGAAGTTTCCCCGGTATCATACAGGTACTTCCGTAAGACACAAAAAACAATCGGTTATAATAGGGAACTTCTCTTAAATCAGCATAAGCTTCCCTTGTTCCAATCTGCCTGCTGTTCTGTTTGGATCGCACACTTGCGCAATACAGAATAAATAATTCCATAATTTTGCTGTTTTTACTGGCATTCTCACTATCTACTGAGGAAAGATATACAAACATTGGTTTGTTATTGATGATTTCTTCCTGATTGCAGAGAATGTCTCCCATCCTGGCAGGATCTAATTCTATTTTTGCATTTTTTGTTTTATTTTCCTGATTTATCCTTAGTACAAACTGATCTATGGAAAGAAAACACGGCGTATTCCAGCTGTGATACCTGCATGCCAGTTTAATGGTACGCAGCATGGTCGAATAGTCTTCTGTTTCAAAATAAAAGCAGTGCCATGCTTCGTCACTGAAACACTTCTTATCTACAGGAAGCTTCTTCTCCAGTTCTTCGGCAGCTCTTTTCACCGGAGAAAGATCTGTATAAATATTCGCCTCTTTCTCCTTAACCTCTTTGTCTGTCATTTTGGTCCTCCCTCCAGATGGATATATATGTTCCGGCGTGAAGCGAATCTTCCAGATCCGCTTCACTTCCTTCACGCATCAACAACTTTCCTTCAATAAAAGCTTCAGCCAAGGAACATGGCCTGATTAATATCTGTCTCTAAACTTCTTATGATTTCTTCGACCATTCCAAAGCCCTCAGTAGCTGCGAATTCTTTCTTAAATTGTTCTTGTATTTCTGCACAGATGTCAGCTCCAATACTGTTTTTACGTTGAAAATTCATTATAAAATTGTTTCTGGCTTTTACATTAAGCTTATTGTGTGCTTTTTTAATTCCAAATAAAAACATGATAGCTTGCAGCCCTGTAAAATATTTTTGCAAAAGTTTATTTGTATCACAGCTTCGCATAATTGCATTTTTAATCATCACTATATCTATGGAAAGTTTTATTTTGTCAAAATCAACTGATTTATCATATGTCCCATTTACGGAAATGGAATTCAAAAAACTGCTGATCTGTGCAACAGTCTTCCCTGCAACCTCCGTCATATTTAATGCACTGATTTTTTTATCTGCAGAAGTAACCGCTGCATCAATTTCTTCCTGGGAGATTTCAATTTTGTCAATTTCTTTTTTCAGTCCGTTTATTGATGTGTCTATATTATTGTTCGGACTAGCCCACTGGTTAAGCACCGCCTGTATTTTTTTGCTCACAACAGGATAAATTTCATCCCTGATAATGATACTGCACTTAAAACACAAATCCTCTTCCAGTGTCCTCATAAGTTTTCCCGGAAACTCAAGCATGACAGGTGTATATTTCATTACTTTCAGTAAGTAAGAGGCACTTCCATATGGAACTGTTCTTTCATAATCAGAGGGCTGTCCCATTACAATAATGTTATTAGAATTCCAGTCTTTCCAGCCAGCAGCCTGGATTCCCTGATTTATGTAGTACTCCACATTGGGAAGATTTGCCGTTCCTCCTGTTACAATAATTTTATCTGCCAAAATAGAACCAGGTTGTTTGCTGATTTCTGTCGCTACATATTCTACAAATTTTGAAAGAAATCCATACCAGGTATTTTCTACCTCTAATACCCCAATTTTCCCTCCGGTCATAAACATTGCAATTGCCGGATCACTGCACGTGATAGAGAATTGTTTTGTGGCTAAAATTAATTCCAGAAGATTTCTATCCAGAACTAAATTCCCAATAGCTCCTCCAGCCTCATTCGGATCATATTCATTTCGTCCGAATCCAGATACATTTTCTTTTATCCGTCGCATATTCCATAAAAATAGTTGTTGGGTATCAGCGCTGCCAAACACCTTATCATGTATTGAAAAAAAGGCATCCCCCGGCACCTCATTCGGATATAATTCGATAATATTATTTTGAGGTGCATCTGTTTTGATGCTTACATTTTCTAATTGATCAGGAAACAACGTAAGCAGTACTTCATTTCCAAGTAATCCATCGACTTCTTTTCCAGCCATTGCAAGAGAACATTCCATTTTTAAGAATTCTTTTCCGGAAACCAAATACTCCACGTCAAGCGTACTGGCTCCCATATCAATAATGATTACACCTTTGCTCCAATCCAAAGCCCCTTTTTCCGCACATACATATTCCATAGACGCCTTGGCTTCCGAAAAGGTAAGTATCTGCTCTTTCTGTAATCTGGTTCCATCTTCTATTAACTCTCTGTATTCTTCCAGACAATTCATCCATTTTTCATCTGCTGGATGCGCAACCACAAAGATCAGATTGTCGCTTGTAATATCTGGATATTTTTTCTTTGCCTCCTTTAATATTTTCCTAAAAGCTACTGCAAAATAATCACGCCAAACCCCTCCCAGTGGAACATTGGTACAACATCCAATTTCCGGAAACTGAGCAGCTAAACTGTTTCGTACTGGAAGTGTTTTAAAATTAGCAGCCACATCCCCAAGTAATAAAGCTTCCGAACCAATTACAGCTTTTCCAGTCTCATCATATCCAAGCATAGTAGGAATGGATAGTCCTTTCAACTCCACTCTGACTCCGTCCTTTTGCCAATCACTTAAATATCTCCATAAAACCAAGCCAGTGCGAGTATAATCGTATTCCGCGATTTTGACAACTGCCGCACTTGTGTTTCCGCAGCCCATATCAAAGGTAATCAGATATTTATACTCCCCTTTTATCAACTTCGCAATGAAACAGTCTCTTTCTTCCTGCTCCATTTCCAGCATTTTTCCAATTATATCAAGTGTGCGTTTCTCAGCTTCTGTCTTTTTAACATCCATTTCTTCTGCATTTTCCATAGTTGAGCCCTTTCCTTTTCTATCGTTTACAATTTCATATTCATCATTTCCTGGTAAAGCTGGTCATCCTCCAAAGCTTCAATTCTTCGTCCTGCATTTTCGGGCAATTCTTCTACCTTTTCTTTCAGTACATAGTACTCCTTATAGATTTCTTTTAATCTTCTCTGCTTTAACAGAAAATTTTGTCTGTATATTTCTTTCGAAAAAGTCCCAGTTTCTCTGCAAAAAAGCTCCCGTTGTATCTCCATTCCAGATTTACTGCTGACCAGCAGAATCATCTCCTGTGCAAGCTGCTGTGCCTTGGAATAATTCTCTCTCCATATCCTTTTTTCCTCTTCAGTTGCCTCTCTTTTCTCAGGACTCGAGCTTAAAGGAACCTCCAGGCTGTGCTCTTTTTTATTCACATTTTTGAAGATGCTGCGCACCGCAAGTATAATTCCCACGATCACCAATGCTGCAAATATCCAGATTGGTATCATATCTTTTTTTATAAAAATCAGTACCGCACTTTTCCGCAAATTCATGACTCCTCCTGTGTTCAAATTCAATTTTCCTTTCGCCGTATGCTCACTTTGCTCTCTCATCAAATCGTCTGCTCCATTCATAAAATTCACGAAGCATCTCCTCACTTATTCCTTCCGGATTCAGCAGTCCTCTTTTCTTCAATTCTTCACTGGTCTCAATCAATCTTCTGCACTCCTCTTTATTTTCATAAGGTACCAGCAGTGCTTTCACCAATGGTTCTTTATTTTTATATCGCCTATATCCTTCTTTATCACGTTCCATGTGGTCCATTAGATTATCAAATTCTATTTTCATTCTCTTCACTCGCAATGGATAGGTAACAGCATAAAAACAAAATTCCCGAACATCTCCATCCTTTGCACACAGGATCATTCGTTCCCAGGTACAAAGTAGCCCATCCTTTCCGCCAGTCAGCGCTAATATATTACATTCCATCTGGTTTCTTTCTCTTAATGCAATTCGGACTTTTTCCTGTATGGCAGGCATTTCTGTCTCATTTTTTTCTATACTTTTCACTTTCATATTTCTTTTTTTGTTATTTTTTCTTTTAACCACAGAATTTCTTTTTGTGCCTTTCAGCACTGCAGCACTTTCGTCTTTTTTTTCTGTAAGCATCTCTTTCAGCCGCTTTGTGCCTATTCCAACAAGCCCCGACTTTTCCCATATGCGTTCTTTATTCTTCCGATCACTCTTATCCATATTATTCCTCATTTCACTTTGCCATCGTAGCCAATGCTGATATCCATAAATGAACTTTTACTGTGTTCAAACAGACCATCCTCCTGAAATCTGTCAAGCATGCAGGAAACCAGCGCTGCATCTGTAATTTTCTTAAGCGCATTGCCATTCCACTCCCATGCCCCATTTACATCCCGCAGTAAAAGCGATTGATCTTCCTTTTCTACGATCGTGAGCACCTTGCCTATTCCATTCATCTTCATTGCATTTACAAGCAGATTATCACTTTCCAGGCATCCATCTTCATACTGCAGCGCCCACAGCTTCCCGGCTCCATAAACACGGATAGGATATTTTTCTTTTCTTACAGCTTTTCCATTACGAAAAAGTATGTTACTTGACAGCTCCCAATGACCGCCTACTCCATCTGCTCCTCCATCTTTGCAGGAGCTTCCTGTTCCCATTTGAAACAATCTTTTTTTATGATTGGCATGCAGCATAAATAAAGTGCTTTCCTCGGAATCTGCCAGCTGGACAAATGCATTTTGTGCTGTAATTCCATCATTAAAGGATATATTTCCTTTTATGCCTGCCAGGAAGTTACATTTCTCATCTTCAAAAACTGCTTTTATTCTGCCATACGGCGGCAGACAGATATAGTACATGTTTTGTCCATAAATAATTCTTATACAGCATGGAACCGTATCTGCATTTCTCAGGATTTTAGGATACAGCTTTGCCAGACTGTCCACTGCTGAAAAATTCAGTGTAAATGTCATGCCTTCTTCAACATTCAGAAATCCATCTTCTTCTGTATCGGAAAGAAATTCACCGAACCAGTTCTCCCCCTCTTTAAACACCTTCTGAGGAGGTGCTGCCAGTAAGATACATACAGCAGCCACTCGCAGCCGCATATAATATGGAGCCTGTGTTTTCAGATTTTCTTCCACTTCCCCAATAATCCATTCTCCGCAGCATCGCGGCCATATCTTTATTCCATAGGGATTTTTCCCCTGTATAAAATAGATAAAATTTTGTAAAAAGACCTTTCCCTCTTCTTCCTGTAATTTTTCATCTTCCCATTTCGTTTTGAACAGCTCACAGAGCTTTTCCGGATTTGTTTCTTTATCTTTCATGTACATATACAGGACACAGGGCAGTAACCAGTCCTCATATAATTCCGCAAAAGCAAGATCATCTGTTATTAGTATGCAGCTTAGCAGATTCCCTTTTTCCAATTGTCTTGCGGGTGTTCGATAATTTTTCATAAATTCCTGTAAATTATCATCCTTGGTATACTTTATAGGTTCTATTGTCGTTTCATTTGTGTAACGCAGCATGTATCAAATTCCCCTTCCCACAATCCTGGCCAGAGCCTGTTTGAAAATCATTTTCCTAAATTTGCAGCGCACATCTTGCAAAAACCTTTTTTAATGTGCTTCAGGGTGTTCTATTATATAAAGAACACCCTTTTGTTTTATATAATTCTTCAAGACTTTTACAGGTCATCGGCCCAGAGTTCGTCATCAGCATCATCATTCATGATTCCGAACTGCTCAATAAAGTCCTTCAAATGTCCTCCCGCCTTTAAGTCCTTAGACTGCTCTACCTCTACCTCTTCCTCTTCCCAGGTATCATCATCGTCTTCTGTATCCATTGCTGCACTGACTTCCTCTTCTGCCTCATCAGCATCCTCCTGCTGTGCGTACATATCAGCTTTCTGCTCTTCCGAAAGATTTTTTGCATGTGCATGGATCAGCTTATTGCACAATGTTTTGCAAAATCTCCAGATACCTGCTGCCATTTCCACCAGTACTTCAAGAAGCTCCTCACAGTCTCTCACTGTAATCACTTTCGTTGCCACGAAAGCAGTTAAAGCCGCAGCTCCAATAAGTGCAAAGCTTGGTCCATAGCAAAAAGCTTGGCATAAAAAGTTTACAAACCATAAATAAATTTCTACTGTTGCCACTCCATGTAAAACAACTGCCGCAAGATGTACAACATTTTCTGTCAGATAAGTGATCACTGCAGTAATAAGCGATTTCATTTTCTCATGAAGAACTGCCAGGCTTACTTTTCCCTGATAATAACATGCCATCAGTCTGCTGCTTTCCATATTCTCAGCTGCAATAATACCAATCATATATGCATCCGGAATGGTCTCGTAATTTTTTGAAATCTGTACGGGTGCTTCCCCTCGTTCATTGAGAATATAAAGAGCTGTTGCATAGGCAATCGCATCCATTTTACTTGCTGAAGCAAACGTTTCTACCACATTTTTCGGAAGCTCTTCCATACATTTTTCCATGGCTTTCACAGAACTGCTGCTGAAGATTCCGGCATTTTGGTCAAAGCTTTTTTTCACCAAATCCTTCAGAAACTCTACATCATCCTCTTCCATAATCCCATCCTGGCGCAGCAGATACAGCCTTGCCTCCTCTTCCGTGCTGATTTCCTCCCCGGATACCAGATCAAGCAAGGACAGCAGATACTTTCCTCTTTCTTCCGGCGCCTTTTTTCCCAGCACAGTATTTAAATGCTGTTCCAGCCATTTCTCATCAGCTTCCTTGTCAAGAGAGGCATATACATTGTTCACTCCCTTTAACAGATCGTTTCTGATTTCTTTAATTTTTTCTTCATCAGACATTGGAAGATACTCTGTCAAAATCTTCTCTACGGTATATCCCTCATGTAATAATTTTTTTCTCATTTTATGTGTAAGAGACATTGCTTTCTGGGAATTTAAAATGGACTTGTAGGCATTATCCAAACTGTTAGTACCTGTTTTTCTTCTGTTATTTTCTTTCATGATCTGCTCCTCCTTTTGTAAATTCAATGTGTTATCTTGTAAGACTATAGTATCTGTTTTCTAATTCAAAAAACAGACAAGTTCTTGTTATTTTTATATGTCAGCGTCTAACATTTCCTCAGTTTCCATACTCAAAACAGAAGCATAATCTTCATCATCCTCAGTTTCCTCCTCGGTTTGGGACAGCTGATCTGAAGCAAGCCTGTTTCTCCATGCCTTGATATAATTTACCGCTCTTACCAGTTCCCCTGTGGCACCCATTCCAAGAAAAACGGCCAGTTCTTTTTTGTATACATTGGTTAAGCTCATGACCATCTGATACCCAACCGTTGCCAGGGAAAATGCAAATTCCCCTGGCAAAAACGATATGATAGAAGCCCCACCTGCCGCTGCAGCAGCGGCAACAAGCGTGATCACCATGGATGCTGCCGCCAGCTGCAAAGCCATTCCAATCACATTTAATAAAACAGATTCTTTTTCATTTTTATATTGTTCCACACAGAACGCTGCACTGGAAATATAGCCAATTACTTCCGGAACTTCTCGCAAGTTCTCTTCGCATACATATGCGGAACATGCTCCTGCCCCCAGACAAAATCCCCCGTCTTCCAGATTCATTTGTCCCGCAGCATCTTCACTTGCCACAAGCTGCCCTGCCTCTATCTGCTCAACTAAAATTACAGAAATATCAGAAATTGTCTTAACCAGAATCTGTTCAAGCTCATTAAGATTCATCTGCTGCAAACGAATAGCCTCGCCTTCGTCAATGACCGTATCATCGGAAGCATTCTGCCAAAGTCTGGCATTTTCAATCATATTAATCAGATACACACGCCGTTCTTCCATAGAATACACGCTTAACTTATCGCTTATCATAGTGCGGATCCACTCCAGAAGTTTATCCTCCTTAAGTTCAGCCGCCGGATTTATATTTGCTTTTTTTAATACCTGGCAGTAACTTTCTGCTGCAAGCTGCATTTTTAAACCTGCCAGTTTGCTTGTTTCCTTCTGGAGGAGTTCTTTTTCTTCCAATATTTTCTGAAATTCAGCACTGTCATAAATGTCCGATTCATACTCCGATATATCCTGCAGCTGTTCATACACTTTATAATATTCTGCATCACTCATATCCTGGACTCCCTCTCTTCTATTGATCCTGTACCTTAAGTATAAAAATTCTGTCCAAATATGAACAGACAAGTTTCAGTTATCATTTTATGTCTTTCCGCAATTTTCTTTTTAATTCTTCTGCGTCACCGCTTTGAAACAGAAAATAGTTTAGAAGCTCTGTGTCTTCTGCCCGAAAGCCCAGGCAATAACCTGCACTTTGCAGAAAACACAGGGTTTCCAGATAATTCAAATGGCATACCATTGCTATAATAAGCAAATGGTTCCTTTTCAAACGGGGTTTGGGTAAATATATAAACTCTTCCATTTCGGCCCTCTCCCATTCCGTCTTCCATGTGTACCATGTAATACGGGATATGCCCAGTTCTTCCTCTGCCAGTCGTTCTATTGTCATACCATTCATATTTTTTTCCAGATTCAAAATTGTCTTATATAAACTACGGGGTGTTTTTCCAAGCTTCCCCAATGCATTTTCCCACGCAGTGCGGTCGCAGATACTCAGAAATTTTATTTTTTCTTCCTCAGAAAGCCGCTCTTCAATCTGTTTTCTTAGCGTTTCGTTTAAACCTTTTATTACATAAAGTAAGCTGTCTGATTCCATTTTTTCCCCATAATTCAAATGAAAAGTCTCAGGAAAAAATGCAATAAGCTGATTTGTCCAGAAGCGTCTTTCTGCTTCTTGGGTAAAACAGGAGCACAGCTTCTGAATGTTCTCCAGCTGCATTTCCGCATCGCCCTTTTCGATCCGGTTCAGCTGAACACCGTTTTTCCATCCAAGAGCCGTTATATAATCCTTTTTGCGTATTTTTTCCGTTTCATAATTTCCCTGGCGTATCAGAATCCGTTTGCAGGTTTTATCAAAAGAATTACAATAATCCGCTGTTATTCGGATCTGACTTCCAAATTTTTCACAAATATAAATATATTTTTTATTTGTTTCATCGATTTTTTTGTCAAAATCTATTTTTCTAATAAGCTCCAGCTGTTGTTCTGGTTCTAAGCATTTAAATATCTGAATAAGTAATTGCTGAGAATCTACCGCTCCCATTTTTACATCCATAGTACAGCCTTCCCTTCCTATTATTTCATTGTTTTTGTAAAAATTAACAATAAAAAAGCAGATATAATAGTTTCATACTATCATATCTGCCAATTTTTGCCCGAGACAATTCTGTCCCTTTATATATTAATTTGTTATAAAATCCGTTACCCAAACTCAAAATCAGGCGCAGGATTTTGCTGCAAAATTTTTTCTTTTACCTCTTCGTTGCAACAGACTTCCAATAGCTCCTTACATTGGAATAATGGAGAAAAATCCTCAATGTTTGTATTATTAACAGTAAGATAACGTAGATGTTTCGCCTGTACCAGCGGGCTTAAATCTATAAGATTGGAATTATCAATCACAAGCCACTTAAGTACCGGAAAATCTTCAATCCCCTCCAGCGACGAAATATTGGTCATAAATGCCAGTGATTCCAAATTCTCCATTCCTTTCAAAGGTTCCAGATTTTCCAGAATTGTATCTGCTCCCCACAGAGTCAGATTTTTCAGGTGGTTCATCTGGGAAAGTGCCTGAATTTCCGGCTCGTTTACATCTCCAAGATACAGATCCTCCAGCTTCGGCATTTGGGCCACAGGCATCAGATTTTCGCTTTTTATCTGAGAACCATTCATGTCCAGATATTTCACGTTCATATCTGCCAGGAAATCAACATCGTTTAGCTGCATCTGTGCTATGTTCAGCTGTTCCAGACTACTGCAGGAGGACAGAGCGGAAAGGTCTCTGGCCAGATTGCCGCGGATGCAGAGGATTTCCAGATCTGTAAATTCTGACAGAATGGAAAAATCACTGATCATGTTATCGGACAGGTACAGCTCTCTTAATGGTAAACCTGCTAATGGGGAAATATCGTCGATTTTCTCGTTGCACAGGGACAATACTTCCAAATTTTTCATCTGTGAAAGGTCGGTCAGGTCTGAGATGCTGCCGCGTGTGGAGCCAAAATCATCAGCTTTGTTATCTACATGATGGCCGATTCCCCAGAAGGTGTCTTCCTTTTCCATGAGGTCGGTCCCTACGATGCGGAGAGTTGTGACAGAATCCAGCATGGCGGTGGTAATGGGGACATCCTCGGAAATGGATAGTTCCTTGCGCACGGCCTGTTCGATGAGAGGTTCTGTGAAAACAACTGGGGATGTGGAGGCTGTAGTGGAATCAGCGGTGTTCTGGGGTGTTGTTTGAGTAGAAACAAGTGCATTCTGAGCTGGATTATCAGAAGGAGTTTCCTTGTTTTCCACGGAATTGTTGTTTTCGTTATTGGTGGTGTTCGTTTCGGTATCTGTTTCAGTGTTTGTATCAATGTTCGTGCTTTCACTTGGAGTATCCGTATTTTCTAATTGGGTGTTACCACCATTTGCTCCAAGCTTCAACAATGCTGCACTCTGAAATGCAATTGCCAGCAGATATCCCGCTGCGATTAATCCTGCTGCCGCACCAATTTTTCCGGCAAACATTTTGCTGCGTTTGTTGTCGCATTTCTCCAGCGCTATTCTAAGCTCTGCTGCATCCTTGTAGCGGGCATCCGGTTCAAAGGAACAGGCCTTTTTGATCACCTTTTTTAATCTGGAACTGATGCTGCATTCAGCCAGCTGATCTATAGCATAGCATTCTGCTGCCATATACAGCAGGGTCTGCCCAATTGCATGGACATCTGTGCGCCTATCCGTCTGGGTGTAGCCATATTGCTCTGGAGCCGCAGTTCCTCTGCTTCCCACTACAAAGGTATCCCGCTGCCCCGTTTCTTTATAAAACCGCATGGTTCCAAAATCAATCAAAACCACCTCACCAGACGGGGTAAGCACAATGTTCTCTGGTTTAATATCTCTATGTATCAGTGGTTCTTTCTGCCCATGAAAAATCTCTACTGTTTTACATATTTTAACAGCTGTTTCCAAAAGTTCTGGTTCTTTCAGTCCGCCTTTTTTCATCACATACCGGTCAAGTGGAATTCCTTTTATGTACTCTCGCAGGAAATAAACTCCATTATTTTCTTCAAACAGCTGGTAGCCCTCTGGAATTTTGATCAATTCCATATTTTTTAGTTTTTGCAGCATCTGACATTCCTGACGAAGCAGATCTGCCTGAAGGTTTGTGCCCCATTTCAGCACACAGGTTATTTTACTCACGTTCTCCTGTACAAGAACGGTCCAGGAATCTTTGCCCTCTTTCAGGCATTTGATTACTATCCAATTTTCCCTCATCTGACATGGTAAGGGAAAATCTGCCGCAGTTTCCTGCAAACGCTGAAATTTTTCGATTTTTTCTTTATTCATACAGGAATTCACCTTCTTTCTTTTTGAAAGCTTTTGCCCGGACAAGGGTGCTACAGCAGCTGACGAAGCGGGCGAATAATAATCCTCAGCACTCCATAGAATAATTTCTTCTGCCAGGTCAGTATCTTTTTCTCATACTTTACCCCTTCTGTTTCCTGTCCATTTGCCAGGACTTCTTTGCTCTTTTCCATATAGTCATCTTCTGTTGCGCGGATCTGCTGATTCAGTTCCTTGCTGTCGATTACCAGCATCAGCTCAGTATCCAGATAGGTGCTTCGCATATCCAGGTTGTAGGAACCTACCACTGACAGACGATCGTCAATCAGCACTGTCTTTGTATGAACCGGATAATCATTCATCAGCTCATAAACATCTGCTCCGGTTTTCAGAATTTTTTTCTTTTGATTGAGATAATCGGTACAGCCCCATGGATTTGAACCTTTTTCCACTGCATTAAGTATGATCTGCAGCTTAGCATGATCTGCTATCTTGTGCAAAGCGGTATACATATAGCCGTTACAGATTACATATGGGGTTTGTACAATCACATGGTCTGCATTTTCAGACAGATACTGAATTGCCTGAAGAACCTGAGGAGTTTTTCGCCCCGCCTGGGTTCCGTTATGAATCAGGGTGATTTTATTGACCTCTTCCGTATCCTTCTCCCATGTGCTATAGGTTTCTATATCATTATATTTTTTCAGTAAAGAAGTATACAGTTCTTCCATGTGCTGGTATTGATCTGTATATTTTGAGAACTGTTTTCTTGTTCTTATGCTTACACAGCCTTCATTCCAGATTTTGTGAAAATACTCCTCAAGCTGCAGCAGGGACTCACCATTCCCTTCAGAAGTATCATACACCAGAATATCCCGGTCCACATTAATGTCCTCAGTATGATCTCCCAGGAAAATATCGTTGCTGTTGCGTCCGCCAAGCAGATATATTTTCTCATCAATGATCAGATATTTGTCATGCATGCGATAATTCAGCTTAAACAGATTTAGTGGAGTCACCGGATTATAAACACCCACTTCCACATTCTCATGCGCTGCCAGTGCCTGGAAATCACTGCTTCCGGACAAAAATAGCTGCTGATAAATTCCATCAATTAAAAGCTGAATCTTTACTCCTTTCTCCGCAGCATGATTCAGCGCCGCCAGAAGCTTAGTGCCGTTTTCATCTGCGCGCAGATCAAAGGTGGACAGCACAATGCTTTCTTTTGCTGTACCAATCATTCGAAGCCGCCACAAAAGTGCTTCTTCGTTATCATCGATACAGCGGATTCTTTCTGCCCCTGCTGTCTCAGAAGTAAATTCTGTCTGCTGCAGATTTTTTGCATATTTTCCATCTGGTTTTTTGCAAAAAAGAGGTGCAAGTATATTTACCAGCGCAACCACCAGCAAAAAACAGAGAAAAATCTTGCCTATTTTTTTCATTGTTTTCTTTAATTTCACCATACTCTCCTACTTTCTATTACGGTTATGCAAAATTGGGGGAAAGAAACCTTTTTGTCTATGTTCAGCCCTTTTTTAATTTTTATCATAGCATGAATTTATTTTCAGAACAAGAAAGAGGAAAGATTTTGCGCTATTTACGCAAAAAAAGCCGCCAGCTTCTAAAGCCGACGACTTTTTCTGTGAATAATATTGAAAAAACCATGGTATGGTAGGAAAATGCACTGCATTCTCCAGGAGGTTAAAAGTGTATCTCTTACTCAGCTACAGGAAAATTGAAATAGTTGGTGGTATAATCCATCATCAGTTTTTCCAGATCTGTCAGTTCCTCTTCATGTGTACTGATTCCATCGCCTAACTGAATATATCCCATATTTTCATCTGCTGCCGGCCAGTATGCAAGTCCGTCTCCATTTGGATCTCCGGTTTTGATAAAGTTTGACCAATACTGATTCATTTTTTCTGCTAACTCATAGTCCCAGTCAGTCCACTGTCTTACTTCCGGAACGCCCTCACGCAGAGAGTTGAACGCATACCACATTTCACTTGTATGCCATGCCCACTGGTTAGCCCAGCCTCTGTCTGTTCCTAAATCTGAAATGCTCTCAGGTGTAGAATGGCTGAATAAGTATGTATAGTTTGCTGCTTTTCCATCTGTTCTTTCTGACATCATTTTTCCGTACAGTCTGTTAACCATAAGGCTTCTGCTGACATTTGTGCCAAGACCATAGGTTCCTAACTGACGGCTTACCATAGCTGCTGTACTGTCATCTACTTTTACCAGATTTTCAAAGTCGTATTTATCATACAGATCGCCAAGAACTTCTTTGTACTGTGCATAGAAATCATCTGCTGTGGATACCTTCGGATAACTTCCCTCTCCAATATTTGTTCCGGACAATATAGAAATCTCATCAAACATTCCATCATTAATGGAATCCTGAATGCTTTCATAGGTGACATACAAACCATCCTGGTTCATGCTTCCCGGATAATTGGAACTGGTATTGTCAATCAGCTTTTCAGCATCTATACTTCTCAGGTCCTCAAGTGTCGCAGCCTCATCAAGTCCCAGATCTCCCAGATATGCGGTTCCTTTTTCTTCTGCACTTTCCAAAGTCTGGAATTCCATATTGTACTTTAAGCCACTTTCCAGGATTAATTTATCAACTTCTACATCCATTTTAGGAGAAGCAGTCATTGCCATTGCCTTTGTAGTACCGCCAGACTGTCCGCCAACTGTGATATTCTCAGGATCTCCTCCGAAGTTAGCTATATTCTCTTTGATCCATTCCATAGCTTTGATCTGATCCATCAGACCATAGTTTCCGCTTTGTCCCTGTTCCTCGGTAAGCTGTGGTAATGACAGATAGCCAAAGACACCAAGACGCTGTTCTACTGTTACTACAACGATTCCGTTCTTTGCAAAAGCTTCCGCATTTCCTTCCGGCTCAAAGGTATAGCAGCTGTTCAGTCCGCCGCCATGGAACCACACATATACCGGTTTCTTTTCTGTGGAAGAAAGTGAATCTCCTGTTGTCATTACATTCAGATACAGACAGTCTTCACTCATTTCCGGAACTCCATCGTAATAAATATCTGTTTTATAGGGTTCCACCTCAGCTCCGCCCAATACCTGCATAGGAATATCCTTGTAGGTATCGCATACAAGAACATCATCCCATTTTTCAGGATCTACCGGTGGTTTCCAGCGCAAATCATCAACTGGCGGTGCTGCATATGGAATTCCACGAAATTCTACAACATCCTCATAGTTTTCATCTGTACTGTTGATTCCCTGCACTTTTCCGTACGCAGTTTCAACAACGTTCTTTTCATTTTCCTCTGCATATACATGAGCACTTCCCATAAGTGTGGAGCAGGCAAGCAATGCAGCCAATACAGTTAATCTCTTCTTCATATAAACAGAGCCTCCTTTTTTTGATAATGTCATTTTAAGGCTCCCGGAAGATAAAAACTATAAATTATTTTCTTTTTCAGTATCACTTTTTTGACTTTTCTTTTTTCTTTCCTGGTAACGATATTCTGAAGGCGTCATGCCGCAGGATTTCCGAAAAATCTGAGTAAAATAGGAAGCATCATTGTATCCTGTAAATGTTGCTATATCTGTAATGTCAAAGTCCGTATTTCCCAGAAATTCTTTTGCCTTTTTCAGGCGCACCTCTGTGAGATATTTGGAAAATGTTAATCCGGTTTTATTTTTAAAGGTTCTGCTGAGGTGTCCCACGCTTACAAAGTATTTATGCTCTGCAAGCTCATTTAATGTAATATCATCTGCATAATGATTTTCGAGATACACTAAAATATTTTCTATCAGAAGTTCATTTTCATTTTCCTCGTTTTTTTCACAGACTTCTTTCAAAATCATAAGCAAATATTTTTTCAACTCATCTGCTGTATGAAATTGATACAGATCAATCTTAAAATCAAACAGGAAATATCCCCCTTCTCCCTTGGGTATCTGACATCCATTATAATACTTTTTCCTGAGAACGGAAAAAAGCTGTATAATTGCATTATAAAGACTGTAAATGTTTGCGCGCTCGCTTATGCATCTGGCAAATAAGTTATCTATGATTTTTTCTGCCTCATAAATACGGCCAAATTCTACGACTCTGCTGAATATTTCCAGGGTTTCTTTTTCCAGCAGATTTTTAATTTCCAGTTCTTCTTTCCAGAAAAACAGATTTTCATTTATTAAAATACGGTTGTTGATTGCGTAAATACACTCTCTGTACGCCCTTTCAATTTCCCTTCTTTCTTTGTGGATGCCACTGATTCCAAACCACGAATTATGGTCCAAGCTGTTTTTTAGCTGCAAAAGATCAGTCTCTCCAATGCATGCTTTGAAATCCATTTTCTGCTTGCAAAAAAAGAGTAATATGCATTCACCTTTATTTTTAAAGTACCAGCTTTGTACATTGGCAGTAGTTCTTTTATTTTGCAAATATTTTTTTATTTGTTGATATCCCGAATGCGAAACCTCTCCCTTCGCCATAAAAAACCAGGAGTACTCTTTCCAAAGCTCCGCCGGAATCAGCTCATCAAGCAGCTTTTTATTTTGTATCAATTGTGCAAAATCCAGATTCTCAACAATTCCTTTTAGTTTATTGATATTTTCCAGATTATCTGACTTTGCTTTTTCAACAAGAATATCATTTATAGACTTAAGCAATTCTGATTCGTTGATTGGTTTTGTCAGATAGTCCTTTACCTGATAGCGCAGCGCATTTCTTGCGTACTGAAAATCTTCATATCCGGTTTCTATCACTACTGAGCATTTCGGCACATGCTCCTGCACATATTTTGCCAGCTCCAGGCCATCTACATTGGGCATCCGGATGTCCGTAATGATAATATCCGCTTCGTTTTCCTGAAGATATTCTATTACTTCTTCCCCATCTTCAAAATCTCCATTCACCGAAATCGGCAATCCGGATTTTTCAAGCATCATGACAAGTGCTTTTCTCGCATAATATTCGTCATCTGCAACTAAAATTTTAAAATTCATCTTTATACCTCTTTTTCCAATACCGGAAAACGAACCGTTACACAAGTGTATTCTCCCTGATTACTTTCTACCAGGATTCCAAATTCTTTTCCATAATAGTTTTTAATCCTCTGATGTACATTTATCAGGCCGATTCCGGAGGAACTATGATTCACGCCCTGCTGCAGGTCTTTTTCTAATTCCTGGTGTAACATCTGCAGTGTTTCATCGCTCATTCCATTTCCGTTGTCACAAATACTGATTTCTGCTATATTGGCCGAAGTGATTTTTCCGGTCACTTCTATCCGCCCTCTTCGTTTGCAGGGAATGACACCATGTTCCATTGCGTTTTCCATTAATGGCTGTAATATAAACTTTAGCATTTCACAGGTCAGCATTTCCTCTTCTACATTATAAATCACGTCAAATTTTCCCGGAAAACGCATGGACTGTATTTTTACATAGCACTGAAGATTCTCAAGCTCCTTTTTCAGCTGTACAATATTTCCCCCTTTTACGTTATAATGAAAAATATGGGACAGGCATTCTGAAATTTCCGATATTTCATCAACTCCATTTAGTTTTGCCAACGCACTGACAATATTTAATGTATTATATAAAAAATGGGGATTGATTTGATATTGCAGCATTTGCAGTTCTGTTTTTTTCTGGCTTATTTCGTTTTTGTATGCCAGAATAATATTCTCTTCAATACGTGATACAAGATCATTATAGCCACTTACCATTGTGGAAATTTCTTGTGGAACATCCTCTTTTAATTGGATATGCCGTGGTTTTTGTTTTTTATGTAAGGTTACCTGATTTAACGCATTGGAAAATTCAGTAATCGGCTTGGTAATGCGACTGATCAGCTGCATTCCTCCAAACAGTAAGAAAACAAAAACCATCAAAATCCCAAAACAAAAAAGCAAAATATTCTTTATACTATTGAGAAGAAAGCTTTTTCGCTGCATACATTGAACCAGATACCAGTCCAAATCATCGATTTTAACAACATATGCATTCCAGACAGAGCCATCCGCTTCCAATGTTCCCTGATGGTTTGGATTTTCATAAATTTTCTTCACATTCTCAAGAAGAAAATTGTTTTCTTTTTCAGAAGAATAAATAAGCCCGTTTCTGTTAAAAAGACAGCATTCAATTTCATCATTTGAAAACACGGAAAAGCTCTTTTCTATTTCTTCAAAATCCAAATCGATATAAATTGTAGCAAGCTTTTGATCCGATTCCACAGGGTACATAGCGTATGCGATTGTCAGCAATTTATAAGGAAGCATGTTTATTTCGCCTTCATATACATCTGTAACATATTCCTCATTTTTATAGCCAACCCTTGAATAGGCAATATGCTTTTTTGCCTGCTTAATCTGTGTCAGCGAGTCTTCCACAAAGTTACCATAAACATTTCCATTTTCAGTTAAAATGGTAGTGCGCAAAATAAATGGATTAATTCCACTGATATCTTCCAGAATACCATTTACATATTCCTTTGATGAAAGCTGCTTTTTTAAAGACTGTTTTTCACAATCGTTTCGAATATCTGTCATGATATTTTTATCTATCAAGGGCAGATATTTCAAATAATCCAGATTCTTTGTTATGGTCTCGATTTCCATCTCCCACTGACTGTTCATTTTGTGCAAATAAAACCAATTATTTTTTTCAGCCTCCTTCACATCAATGAAAAAGGAGGCACAAATTACTATCAGGGAAAACAGAAAACAGCATGCTAATCCAATAAAAAGCTGCCACCATACAGGTAATCTTGAAATTCGCTTCACACTCAGGCTCCTTTCTGCAGAATTAAAAGATCATTCCATTCTTTCAAAAATGCTCTTTCTGTATATGTTTGAGGGGAACTGATCAAGTTCTGAAACAAGGCATCCCTGGCATCAGTTTTTTCGCTCTCATAAGCAAATTCTTCCAGGAAAAACTCACCACTTCTGATACTATCCGTAAATACCTTCGCATAATTGTCTTCTACATCTACAGATTTTATGCAGGAATAGGCCCCGGCCTGATCTGCATAATATTCACTGACATTTTTTGAAAATACATAATCCAGAAATTTTCCAGCCGCTTCCGGATGCTTGCAGGATGCAGAAACCCCCAATGTCGCATCTATTTTTACTACAACCCTTGCCTGATTTTCATTGTATGTAGGAAACGGCATAAATAACAAATCCATATACGGGTTTATTTTTTTTATTATAGGATATGCCCAGTTTCCCTGAAGAAACATATAGGCTTCTCCCTTTGCAAATTTTTTTACAGCTTCATCATATCCTGTGTTTATGGTCTGTTTCTGACCATATTGTCTTATTTCTAAAAATTTCCTGGTAGAATCAAGTGCAATAGGATCTTCATATAAAACGGTAGTGCCGTTCAGCACATTCTGAAATAAATTATCCTGGCTTCCCCTGGAGGACATGTCAATTGCATCCCATCCCTGATGAAGCGTCCAGCTGTCTTTATCTGCAAAAACAATGGGAAGCTTTCCGGCTTTTTTTATCTGCTGCATCGTCTGAATAAGCTCTGCATATGTAGACGGAATCTGGTATCCGTCCTTTTCCAGCATCCTTTTGTTATAAAATATCCCTCTGTAATTCACAGACAACGGAAGCACATAAGTACCATTAAGAATTTTTAATTTTTCCAAAAAATGTTCATTTACACAATGAGTTGCAGAAAAATCATCCAGCTCCTGCAAATATCCGCCTTTTACATATTTAACCAGATCATCTTTCTGTGCTCCGATAAATTCAACAATATCTGGAAATTCTCCCTGAATTGCACGGATTTGCAGTTCCTGCTCCGGATTTGGTACTGCCATAAGTTCTACATATATATCATCTTGTGATTCATTAAAATCCGCGATAATTTTCTCAAAAATATGTCTTGTTTCTCTTTTGGACGTAAGAAACACCAGTGTTTCCTTTTCTTCTTTTTTTACGCTGTGTATTTGCTGTTTTTTATTTTCTTCTCTGACATATAACATGCAGAAGACTGTAATGGCACAAACAGCAATTAATAAAAATATCTTCAGATTTCTTTTCATGTTATAGAAACTCTCTTTTCATAAAATTTTTTATAAAAATACTATAGCCTTTCTTATAAAATATACTACAACCAATCAAATTGTTTTTCAATCAGATTTCCAAAACAATCAAAAAAGTAATAGTGACTGATTCAAAAACTTATAGCGCCAACAGCTCTGTTTTTTTATAATGGAACTACTTGATACGAAGGAGGAGATTTAAGAAATGAAGAAAAAAATTATAAGTATCCTTTTAAGCAGTGCTATGATTTTCTCTATGGGAATTTCAACAGTTTCCGCTGCTGCAGCTGATGACACAGCAGCTACAGAGAGCATTGTTGTGAGCAAAACAGAGGGCATTACAGATACCGCATATGGAAAGGTTCGTGGTTTTATTGATGACGGAACTTATACCTTCCGTGGAATTCCTTATGCAAAGGCTGACAGATTTGAAATGCCGGAAGCTCCTGATACCTGGGACGATGTCCGCAATTGTCTTGTCTATGGCTCAACTGCTCCTATTACAAAAATGACAGATCCGGATGGCGGAGATTTCCTGATTCCTCATCGTTACTGGGCACAGAGCGAAAATTGCCAGAATCTGAATGTCTGGACACAGGATCTGGATGCCAATGCAAAGAAACCGGTTATGGTATGGTTTCATGGTGGTGGTTACACAAATGGTTCCTCTATTGAAGGCGTTGCATATGACGGAAAGAATCTCAGCGAATATGGTGATGTAGTTGTGGTAACCGTAAACCACCGTTTAAATGTACTGGGCTACATGGATCTTTCCGATTACGGTGAGGATTATAAGTATTCCGGTAACTGCGGTGTAGCAGATTTAGTTGCATCCTTAAAGTGGGTAAAAGAAAACATTGCTAATTTTGGCGGCGATCCTGACAACGTAACTATTTTCGGACAGTCCGGCGGCGGCGGTAAGATTATCAGCATGTTAGCTACCCCTGAGGCAGAAGGATTATTCAATCAGGCGATTGTACAGAGTGGAAGTGAGCGTTATATTGAACAGGATACTGCTAAAAAAATAACTGCTAAAACACTTGAGATTTTAGGAATTTCAGATAACCAGATTGAGCAGTTAAAAGAGGTTCCGTATGATACTCTTGATGCTGCTGCAACGGAAGCAATGAAACAGGTAGGCGAGGAGCTGGGAACCTCTTTAAGCTGGCGTCCGGTTCTTGATGAAGATTATATTCAGAGTAATTTCCAGGAATGGACAAATGACATTCCGGTTATGGTAGGTTCTGTATTTGGAGAAATGAACTGCTGGACTGCTCTGGATCCAAATGAAACCAACAAAAACTCCTGGACTGATGAAGAAGTAGACGCAAAATTAACCGAAAAATATGGTGACAAAGCGGAAGCTGTAAAAGAAGCATTCCTGAAGGCTTATCCTGAAAAGAGCGCTTGTGATGCTTATTATGTAGCAGATCGTACCAAGTTCTCCAAAACCCTTACAAAGCGAGTTGAAGCTGGTGCAACTAAGAACTATGATTACGTTGTATCCTATGAATCTCCAATTGACGGTGGTGTAAACTTATGGCACTGTGGCGAGATCCCATTTGTATTCCACAATGTTGACTTAGTAGCCGGTTCCTATGGCGGAAGTCAGGACGCTTATGATCTGCAGGATATAATGGCAAGTGCATGGGTAAACTTTGCAAGCACCGGAGATCCAAATGGCGAGAATGTACCGGAATGGAGCACTTATACAGATGACAACAAATCTACTATGGTATTTGATACCACAAGTGGAGAAAGAATTGACTATGATGCTGAATTACAGGAGTTGATCAGCCAGTAAGCTTATATAAGTCCTCTGAAAAATAATAAAGACGCTGTAAATCCTCTTGGATTGATGGGTATTCACTCCCATCATTTCAAGAGGATTTTTTAGTTTGAAAAAAGATAGAGGTATCTTGACAATTACCCTTCTCCTCATTATAATTACCAATTGTAATTACTTATGGTAATTATTTATCATGAGTCTCTACTACTTTTTAAGGAGAAGCATCTATATGGACATTGAACTGTTAAAACGAATGATGGATGCCTTTTATCAGGCGAAAAGAATCCGGGATATGCTGCCGCCACTGCCGGAGGGAGTGACCTCCTCTTACATTCAGTATCTGGATGTCATTCATTCCCTGAATTGCCGGGGGATTCAGGCGAAAGTGTCAGATATCAGCGATGCGCTGGCACTTCCAAGACCAGGTGTTACCCGAACCATCAAGGATATGGAGACCAAAGGCTATGTGAAAAAGCTTGCATCTCCTGCTGATGGCCGCGTCACCTATCTTTCCATTACAGGCAAGGGTGAAGAACTGCACCAGAAATACAATGAACAGTATTTCCATGCATTGGCTTCCTGCGTGAAAGGAATCTCTGAGGAAGATGCCCTATGTATGATCCGCACTATTGAAAAATTCTATACTATTATGTGTGAAAGGAGAATTTCCATTGACAAGTGAAAAAAACGATTTTACTAAAGGAAGCATTCTGAAAAAGCTTGCCCTATTTATGCTTCCTATTCTGGGCGCACTGGTACTGCAGGCCGCTTACGGTGCTGTAGACCTTCTGGTAGTAGGCCGCTTTGGCTCCACCTCCGGACTTTCCGCGGTTTCCACCGGAAGCCAGGTACTGAATCTGGTCACCTTTGTAGTAACGCAGTTTGCAATGGGAATTACAGTTCTCATTGCCCGTTACCTTGGGGAAAAGAAACCGGAACAGATTGGTTCTGTAATTGGAGGCGCAGCAGTTGTATTTACTGTAATTTCAGCTGCACTGTTCGTAATTATGGTGACTTTTGCACGCCCCATTTCTGTGCTTATGCAAGCACCACAGGAGGCACTTGAGTTGACTACCAGCTATGTGCGTATTTGTGGCAGCGGCATTTTCTTCATAGTAGCCTACAACCTGCTTGCTGCTATTTTCCGTGGTCTCGGGGACAGCAAATCACCGCTTTTATTTGTACTGGTAGCCTGTATTGTCAACATCTTCGGAGACCTGCTGCTGGTTGCAGGACTGCATCTGGATGCCGCCGGTGCTGCACTTGCCACTGTTTTTGCACAGGCCATCAGCGTTGTTTGCGCCATTGTGATTTTAATCAAAAAGAAGCTTCCGTTTTCCATCACAAAAGAAGATTTTTGTTTTAACCATCAGTGCAAAAAATTTCTGGGAATCGGTCTTCCGCTGGCACTTCAGGAATTTCTTACGCAGATTTCCTTCCTGGCTCTCTGTGCATTTGTCAACAGGCTGGGACTTGAAGCTTCCTCTGGCTACGGTGTTGCCTGCAAAATTGTAAATTTTGCCATGCTGATTCCAAGTTCACTGATGCAGTCCATGGCTTCCTTTGTTTCCCAGAATATTGGTGCCGGAAAACAGAAGCGTGCAAAAAAATCCATGTTTACAGGAATTGGAGTAGGACTTGTATTTGGATGTCTGGTTTTCATTTTGGTTATGTTTAAGGGTAATGTGCTTGCCGGTCTGTTCTCAACTGACACAGCTGTAATCCAGAAAGGCTATGATTATCTGAAGGGCTTCGCTCCTGAAACCATTTTGACTGCCATAATGTTCAGTATGGTAGGCTATTTTAATGGAAACAATCAGACACTTTGGGTGATGTTTCAGGGACTCTTCCAGACTCTTCTGGTTCGTCTGCCAATGTCCTATTATATGAGTATTCAGCCTGATGCCAGCCTGACAAAAATCGGTTTGGCTGCGCCTGCTTCTACAGCAGTGGGAATTATATTGAATACCTTGTTTTTTATCTATTTTAATAAAAAAATGAAGGCACCAAAAGCTGCATAAGATTTTCCAAAACTTTCTGCACCTATTGACAAATAACTGTAGATATTTTATAATTTTAATACAATAACAGTAATTATTATTATTAAATAAGGAGGATTTATTTATGAAATATGTATGCGATGTTTGCGGTTGGGAATACGACGAAGAGCAGGGCTATCCAGAGGGTGGAATTGCACCTGGCACGAAATGGGAGGATGTTCCGGAAGACTTTGAATGTCCTCTGTGTTCTGTAGGAAAGGATCAGTTTTCCCAGGAATAATTTTGTTGAATAATTGAAGAGAGGGAGGGTGCGCCTATGCAGAATCCAGTTCCTGACGAAAGATATTATGTGGCCAATGAGGCTATCTTAGGTGCTTTTTTTAAACTATCACGAGAAAAAGCTCCTGATAAGATCACAGTATCTGACATCATCAAAGCTGCAGGTATCGCCAGAAGCACCTTTTATAATCATTACCAGGATATCCCCTCACTGGTAGCTGCCGTTGAAGAGAAAACAATCTGTGATGTTTTTTCCATGATGGAGAAATTCCATCCCAAAAATGACCTGGATATCTGTCGGTCCTATTTTTTGTCAATCTGTCAGTACACCATAGAGAATCCTTTTCTTGCAAGTCTTTTGAGCACACCTCATGGCAATGACTTGTTTGAAAAAATGCTGACCATGCTCCATCACTACGTCACTGATGCCACATCCAATTCCAGCCCAAATGAACACACAAAGGAAGAAATTTCTTATGTGATCACCTGCGCGATTGGCAGCACCATTGGTGTCCTTCACAAATGGGCCAGAGATAATTTCGATCTGGAACCGGAAGCTGTCGCTGATATTTTGTCCCAGGTTTTTTTATTGGGCATGCTGCCCCTTTTGTCCTAATACGTGTTTGAACGCAGATAAGCGATGCGACTGCGTTCATGAGCAAGTAGCGAAGCGGATTGCGAATGTCTGCTTTACAAAGGCTTTCTGCAAGATGTGCATCACACTTTGTGAGCCATGCAGAAAGCCTTTTTTGTTATGCAAGAGGTTCGTCAATCAGAGCATCCTGCCTCTTAATCTTTTTCGTTGTGCTGCGGATAAAGGGATTTTTCCGAACAATCAATCCTGTAATCTGACGATAGGTCGGCTGATTTTGATTGTACTTATCTAAAAATGCCTGAAGCAGTCCTTTAACAGACTCTGCATCTAATGCCTTTGCTTCCACCACTGCCTGCTCCGGATAAATCCGGGCTGTCAGACCATTCTTCTCACCAGTTACGATCACTTCACCTACAAGGGGATTCAGGGCAAGTTTATTCTCAATCTCTTCCGGAGATACATTTTCACCATTTGACAAAATGATCAGATTTTTCACTCTTCCGTTTATGAACAGATAGCCATCCTCATCCATATATCCCTTGTCTCCTGTGTGAAGCCAGCCATCCGTAAGAGTCTCCTGGGTTTCCTTCGGCATCTGATAGTAGCCCTTCATGACACTGGTTCCCCGCACCAGAATCTCCCCATTTTCAAATCTGACCTCCACGTTTTCAAGAGGCTTTCCAATAGATCCAGGCTTATTATTTTCCGGTGTATTGTTGCTGATAACAGGTGAGCATTCTGACATTCCGTAGCCTTCCAGTATCTGAATACCGTACTGTGCAAAATATTCAATGTAATATGAATCCAGATGCGCCCCACCGGTAAATATGGTATGCAGCTTTCCTCCAAATACCTTCTCTGCCAAAACCTGTTTTGGAATTGCCGGGTCAGAAGCAGCCAGCCTTTTATAAATTGTCTCAATCATCATGGGTACCATGAGCATAATGTCTGGTTTAAAAATGCTCATATTTCTGACCATATGGAGCAAAGAATCATTGATACAAAGAGTTGCTCCCTGGGAAAAGCCCTTCAGCCAGTCCATAACAAGGCAAAATGCATGATGGATGGGGAGTACGCTAAGCATCACGGTTCCCGGTTCTGCTGAAATTTTTACAGCCTCAACATTAGATGCCAGATTCTTCTGAGTCAGCATAACTCCCTTACTTTTTCCAGTTGTTCCTGAAGTAAAAATAATAGTTGCAATATCCTCCGCATCCGGACAGACAGCATCTTTGGATGCATTATTTCCTATATTCCGAAGCTCATTGATACTGTATACCTTTTCCGGTACATCCTCCACCTCTTCCTGAAGCATCCATACCTTCTGAAGCCCCGGACAATTTGCCAGAAATACTTCAAGATATGGTCTGTGCTTCGGACTTAGGAAAAGGGCTGCACAATCGGAGCGATTGATAAGATCTGCCAGATCCTCGCAGGGAAGTGCTGCATCAAGCGGCACTGCTGTTGTACATCCTGTAATAATCCCAAGATAACTTTCAATCCACTCTACAGAGCTGGTGCCAATTAGTGCAATGTGTTTTCCCTCAAAGCCCTCTGCAAGAAGACCTTTTCTGACAGAAGCTGCATTTTCCATTATTTCATAATAGCTTCTCTCTGAAATTTCTTTCTTTTTAAGCCATTTTACGGCTTTGACTTCACCAAACTTTTGTACACTTTCTTCTAATATATTTCTGACCAGCATATCCATTTCCTCCTACTGAAGGTTTTCCAGCAATTGAAGTGCCTCTCCAAGGGTTACGATTTTCATTACCTCGTTTTCTTCAAGTTCAATATCAAATGTATCCTCAAGCTCACCTAAAAAAGACATAAAATCCAGAGAGCTGAATCCAAGATCCTCACGGAACCTCATTTCATTTGTCATTTCTTCCGGTGCTACTTTGCTATACTGGGCTACAATATTTTTAAATTCCATTTCCTGACTCATTATACGTCCTCCTGGTATACTATCAAATCTGTTCCATAATTTCACCGATGCTCATATCCGGTTCTGCGATTCCTTTAAATAAAATACGCATCATATAATAATAGAGAAGCTCCATATCATGTTCTTCCAGATGTGCTGTTTGATAATGATAGGAAAAGTTCATTCCACCATCCTCTGTATGAGATACGGTCAAATACATTTTCTTGGTTGCTGCACCATTTGCAAACCATTTGGCATGCTGGCGAACAGTTCCAAGCATTTCATTTTCCACTTTTACCGGCATGGGCTGATAAGTCAGATAACAGCTTTCATAGCTGGTGTGCTCTGGTGTATTGTATCTTTTTCTCATCTCTTCCATAATAAGTGCCGGATCATAATTACTGTGCATATAAATACGATTCTGCATATTCTGGATTTCATAAGCAGCAGAAAGGAAATCTGTTTCAGGCGAGATTACGGTTCTGCATGGAAACATAATCGTTCTGCTTCCGCCAGAGGTCCACTCTTCATGAGTGGAACGTCTGGATATAAAATTCTGGATCGTAATATCCTCCTGTCCGTCATTTACCTTAGACAGATAAGTACGGATGCCAAGCAGCAGAAGATTTGTCATGGAAAGCTGATGATTCATACAGAAATCAATCAGGTTCTGAGTTGCCCCCGGCTCCAGATGATAATCCTTTACTGCCACAAATAAATTTTGCATTTCAATATCAGAGGAGCGAAGTTCCGGATTTCCATGCCTCTTTCTGGCGGCCTCCAGTACAGACGGGCCCTGAATATCGGAATACAGCGGCTCTCCCAGGGCATCCAGCTGATCGTCCCAGAATTTCTTGTCTTTTGCAAAACGCTTTTCATTGCCGGCCTTTGCCAGGTCCTTTTTCAGTACTGTTTGGAAATCAGCCAATTCCTGAGGATATGCTGTTCCATATTTGTAATAGGTATACAGCTGGAACAGATCCCCGATCATTACAACCAGTCCGCAGGAGTCAATCAACCGATGATCCATATGCACAAAAAAACCATTATATCCTTCCGGCAGCTTCAGCATGGTGAACTCGCACATGGGAATATTATCACCATCAAATGTTTCATATGCCCATTGCTGCATCAGTTCATCCGCTTCTGCAAGATTTCCCATTCCGGACAAATCCTTCAGTTCAATATCACGAGGATCCTGTTTTACAATATACTGCTTCACATTTCCCTCTTGATCCGGTTTGGTGAAGCGTACTCTGGTACAGCCTGAGCGCTCTATTTCCATCTGGATACACTTTTTCAATAATCCAAAATCCAGTTCAGCTTGTACAGACGCCACAACACTGACACCGGACACCTGTTGTGTTCCATAATCCACGATCCAGTTGTGATGCATTTTCTGAGCAGCAGTTAAAGGATAGTACTCTCTCATTCTTAATCAAACCTCCATTGCCCCTGTTTTTTGCTCTTGATGAGAAAATAGCATATATTTCAGGGAAATACCAGTACCGCTCGGACTTAACGAACACTTTACAAAAAATTGACCGGGACTTATCAAACCTTTTACAAAAATTTGTTTGATAAGTTCCGGTCAGGAAGGAGTATTGCTGTACTGTTAATCGTATTTTTCAAAAAATTGCATCATTGTATTCTGATACAGCGCAGGGTCTGCATAGGCACTGCACAGATGCCGTGCCCCGGGAACAATAACAAGCTTCTTCGGAGCTTTACATAACATATAATTCTGAAATGAATTATGAGGATAAACGTAGGTGTCCTTTTCTCCGTGGAAAAAAAGGACCGGCCTTGTATTCTTTTTCATTGCCTCTGTAGTATCTGCATCCTTCATGTGAAATCCAGCCAGTAAACTACAGAACCAGTCCATTTCCATTAAAAGCAAGGGAATGTGAGGAAGATGAAACCAGTTAGCCGCCATATCCTGCATTTGTCCTTCCATGGAATGAAAGCCGCAGTCAGCAATCAGACCTTTCACCTCCGGAGGAAGCGTATGTCCGGATGCCATCAGTACAGCTGACGCTCCCATAGACTGCCCATACAGATACACAGGGAGCTTTTCCTTGTTTCGTTCAGATACATAGATTGCCCATTGCTGAACATCCCATTGCTCCATTGCCCCAAAGGTAATGTATTTCCCTTCACTGTCACCACAGCAGCGCTGTTCCATAAACAGAAGATTGCATTGATGCTCATGGAGGTATTTTGCCATAAATGACATGGTGCCAAATCGACTGCCACGGTATCCATGGCTTAATATAACAAACCGTTTTGCATTCTCAGCCGGCAGATAAAATCCATGCAGCTTTAATCCATCTGTACTTCTGATATAGCAGTCCTGCATCTTCTGTGCAAAGCACCATTCTTTACTCTCATTATATTCCTCTGCATACCCATTCTGAGGATGGTTTTCCCTGATGTGCGACAATTCAAACCATTTCTTTCTCTCTTTTTTCCGGGCGCCCCGTTTGCAGCAAATCATCATATTGAAAAGGCGCCAGCCTGTCTCCATAGAGCCCAAAGCAATAATAAGAAGAACAGCACATATTTTAGAAATTTTCTTTTTCATTATAGTCCTTTTTCTGTAATGGTCGGTGCAGTCCATGTCTCCAATGCATCCATATCAGGCGTATAAATACGCATATACAGGTGGAAGCCTCCGTCACCTACAGGAAGCCAATTGCTAGTATCCTCAGGTGCATCCTGCTCTGTCTTTGGATACAGCGCAACTTCAACTGTATTGGCACCAAGCCCTGCAAGAGCTACTATTCATATCCTTCTGCTTCCGACCAAAACTTTATGGTTCAATAATATTAAAATATTTATAGTCTGACGTAACCGTAACTGCATCCATCAATCGTGTCAGGCAGGTCTCATCACCCTCCTGCTGAATCAAAGCAGCAACATTCTCTGCGTTTTTCTGAACAACAGACAACAGTCCGGCACGTTTGGTAGTCCATGTTACATCTGCATCCGCATCCTGTGTATCCTTCTGATAAAGAAGTACACCATTTTTCACACGGAGTACATAATTACCTTCCGGCAATATAAGATTTGCTGTAAAGGTCAGATCTGGAATCTTCGTCGTATCTACAAGAATTCCCAGATAATCCAGAATCATATCCGGTGTCATATGTGAGAAAACATCACCGTTACCGCTGCTTCGCGTTGCATCATCGGTATTTGTACCATTTCGCAGTTCCTGTGCAGCACAAAGGTAAGCACTGCGCCATGGACCTGATTCTGCCTGATATCCCAATTGCTCCAATGCATCCGCACACAGATAACGTGCATCCGTATTTTCCGGATCAGCAAAAACCAGCGTATTGGTAATCTGGGCAACCCACTGATATTCTCCCTTTGCAAAATCTTCTTTTGCTTTTTCAAGAACCGCATCTGTATCACCGAAATATTCTACCAGCTTTTGGGCATAATCCGATGGTGTAAGTTCAGCAAGATGGACAGGATTACCGTCATACCAGCCCATATATTTCTCATATACTGCCTTCGAATTATGAGAAACTGTACCGTAATACTGACGGGTATACCAGACTTTCTCCAGTTCCTTGGGAAGCTGGATCATATTGGCAATCTCTGTTTCCGTATAACCTTCATTAATGTAGAGCAGTGTCTGGTCGTTAATAAACTTATATACAGCTGCAGTATTGGTCATATATTCCTGAATGGTATCATTTCCCCAATGTGGCCAGTTATGGGACTGGAATACCACATCTGCCTTATCACCATAGAGAGCCAGAGATTCCATGATGTACTCTGCCCATGCGTTTCCGTCACGCACCTGGGCTCCACGGAGTGTATACAGATTGTGGAGCGTTCCTGTACAGTTTTCGGCCATCCACAAAGCATTTTTCGATTCAATCCAGAAGTTCATCTCTGCCGGTGCTTCGGTACCCGGAGTAAGCTGAAATTCAATTTCCACTCCGTCAATGGTATGCTTCTCACCAGTTTGTGTGATTTCAAGTGTAGGAGAAATATAACTTGTTTTGCCCTTGGACTGTCCCATACCAATACCAATGGCAAGGGATCCTGTTTCACCACCCTCAAGCATTGTTCCATACTGATAACTTGCTCTTCGTCCCATAGCAGTACCTGCATAAATATTCTCGCTGACAGCATGCTTCTCAAAGCCTTCCGGTGCAATTACCTGCACATTGCCGGCTTGTACCTCTTCTTCCGAAACAATTCCCTTGACTCCACCGAAATGATCAACATGGGAATGGCTGTAAATCACTGCCTTTACAGGAAAAGTGCCCAGATTCTCTTCCACCAAGGCAAGAGCCGCTTGTGCACACTCTACACTCATCAATGGATCTACTACAATCCATCCTGTATCACCTTTTATGAATGTGACATTGGACATATCATAGCCACGCACCTGATAAATTCCATCGGTTACTTCAAAAAGACCATAAATATGATTCAGCTGTGTGTTTCTCCAAAGACTGGGATTCGCTGTATCCGGAGCGTCCTGATCCAGAAAAGCATATGCCGTCTGACTCCATACAAGCTTTCCGTTCTCATCATAAATATCCAAAGTATCCGGAGAAGCGATCTGCCCCTTTGTAGCATTCTCAAACTCCGCAGTATCCTCGAAATTCAGCAACGCATAAACTTCCTGATTTGCATCAATCGTATACTGGGTGGCTGGTTTACTTTCCGCTGTTAATTCTGATGCTGCAATTGCGGTCGAGCTGCCACAAACAGTCATGGTAAATGCCAATGCAGCGGTAATCAAAGTAATTACTTTTTTTCTTTTCATGATATTTTGCCCCCTTCCTTATAAAAAGCTCAAGTCTTCTTTACTGTAAATCTTGGAAAATATAAGTAGAAGTTACTTAATATATAAATAATATAATATAATATCGTTTTATTCCAGTCAATAAACATGGAACAAAACGACATCCAAACGGCTTAAAACGACATATTTTTTAGTTATTTTGTACGATTTTTCAGGTATGTATTCCACATTTTATGGATATTGTTACTACTGTCAACTGCCTTAATCGTATCCAGATCAAACAAGATACAGCCACAATGCCCCTTAAAAGTAGGAAAACAAATTACTTTCAGGTTTCTGTCTACTTCCGGACTATAGTCCATAAGTTCCAGCACTTCTCCATAAAGTGCCGAACGTTCATAACTTCGCAGCCATTTCGGGTCCATATTGGCAAACAGACTTCCAAAAGATTTTCCAAGCAGCTGATCCAGTGAAAGCTTTTCTAATTTGGCGAGTTCCTGATTTGCGTAACGGAAAATCCAGTCTACCGCATGGCTTTCTTCATTAAATACCATTTCTATGTCCGTAAATGCAATGGGCAGATATTCAAAAGAACTATAATGACGGCAATATTCTTCTTTCGTAGCAGGAATACCTTTTTTTCCCAAAGCATTAATCATTTTTTTCTGCTTTTCCTGAATCTCAGTCACTATTTGTTTTTTCTTGCGAACAGTATATGGCAATTCTTCTCCATTGCTGAGATTTACCATATCTGTCACTTCGTGAATAGCTTTTACTGATACAATACAGCCTCTATGTACTTTTACAAAATCTTCCTTCAATAGTCCTTCCAGATTTTTCAACGCAATACGCGTCTGGTATACTTTTCCTCCGACAATATGAATCTCCGCAATTTTTCCGTTCATTATAATATAAAGAATCACATCCGAATTCAAAGTTATATTTTTTCTATCTGAAATTATATTAATAATTCCCATTTTTGTTATCCTCACATCCAGTTTTGGTATTTGGTTTTTCGAAATTCAAAATCAGGCAAGTCAATATAGCGGTTACTTAGTATTCACTGTACTAGTTTTACAACACTTATTATATCATTTTCCTCTGATAATAGTTGTAATAATTTTGCATTTTTCATATTTCAGGGAGACTTTGCGCTGTACATAATGCTCCCCACCCAACCATATCATCCGGATATCTTTCAATTCCCGGCAATGGTCTGGCGCCACGACGGAGATAGGCTTTTAGTTTTTCTCCATAGAGGTAGGGATCATTGCCGCGGATAATTCCCCATTCCATCAATAAAGCTGCAGCTCCGGTTACGAATGGGGTGGAAAAGGAAGTACCGGAAAAGCGTGCGTAGCCTCCGCCTGCTCTGGGGGCAAGAATGTCAACACCTGGAGCAGTCAGATCCGGTTTTGGGTAGGGAAGGTTACAGCTGCCACGGCCGGAGAAGTCCGCATAAGCATTTAATCGGGCATCATAGGCACCTACACTAATTACACGGCGGGCAGTGGCCGGAATGGTCAGGGTACCCTGGGCACGGGGCAAATAAAATGCAGTACCAGGATTTAATGTTTTTCCACCTGGCAGCCAAAGAAAATATTCCCCATTTTTAATATTTCCTGCCACAAGAATGATTTTCCAGACACCGCTGTCTATATAGCTGCTTTGTTGTATTCTCAATGGATCTGCCTCATCCTTCACAAGAAAATCCACATAAATTTCCTGAGTCACATGATAAGGCGCAGGTTTTCCATAATAGATGAGAAGCTCCGTATTTCCAAGGCTCCAACGCTGGGCACCTAATGCTTCCTTCAATGGTCCAACCCGTTCCCCGGAAGGATTTTCCAAATAAATTTCCATCTCATCTTCGTAATCTTTCCACAGCTGTATGTTCAGATTTGGCTCAAATGGACCTACTCCAAGCTCAATTTCCTGGATTTCCCCGGCAGAAAGTTTTCCACCGCAATGCAGTGCATCGCTTCCGTTATTCCCCATTCCTACACAAATTGCAAGCTTTCCCATGCTCGATACGCTATCCAGATAAGTTTCCAGCAGGGAATCTCCTCTGTGTGAGCCATAGTTATTTCCAAAACTTAAATTGATTACCATTGGTCGTCCCATAGCCAGTGCCTGTCGCACCAGATAGTCTACTCCCTGCATAAGCTCTGTAGTTCTTGGAAAAGAATCCAGTCTTGGAATTCCCATTTTCACAACCAGAAGGTCACTTTCATATGCCACGCCCCGGTTCACTGCGCCACGGGAAAAATCGCTGCCTGCAGCTACTCCAAGCACAGCTGTTCCATGACCGCTTCCATCTTCAGACGGAACAAGGCGCCTCCCCTCTTGTACAGAAAGGGACAGCGCCTCATTGATTTCCTCATTCGTATATTCAGTTCCTGTTGCATATCCCTTCGGCGGATTACCGGGAATGCCCTGATCCCACAAACGCAATATCCTGGACTTTCCATCTGCTGTGAGAAATGCCAGATGGCGGTAATCCACACCAGAATCCACAATTCCAACCAGCACGCCGCGCCCTGTCAGCTGTAGATTTCCCGGCTCATTGCGCTGTACCTGGGTAATACAGCTTGCCTCTTTTGAAAAAAAGTCTTCAAAATACAGACGGGTGGGCTTTTCTATAAATTCGATCTGGGGCCGCCTGGAATATTCGTCCAGCATACTTTCAGGAAGCGTCACAATAGCGTACCCGCCAAGGAGGGAGACCACGGAGATTTCGCTTCCGCCTGGCAACGCCTCACTATGCTTCACAATAATTTCCCACTTTCGTGTTTGTTTCTCATACCCTACATTCAGGTTCCGGGATTTCTCTCTTTCCTCTTCTGTAGCATCCAGCGCAAGGTTTAAAAGATTATCCAGCTTCTGATCTGGCATATTCCCTCCATTTTGCATCGTATGCATGCTCATAGTGTATACTCATCTTTAATTTACGCCAATCCGCTTTAAATAATGCCTCAGCCTTCTTATTACATTTTTAAATACCAGTTATTTTTCCTCTGCTTTCACCTTTCCAAGCAAAAAAACCATTATCAGCAGCACCACTGGGAAAATCAGTCCTACGCCCATACCTATGCGGATATTATCTCCGGCATTCTGGGTGACACGGCCGACGATTCCAGGCCCTATGCTGCCTCCAAGATCTCCTGCCATGGCAAGAAGGGCGAACATGGCGGTTCCGCCTGCCGGAAATTTCTTAGAGGATATACTAATAGTACCCGGCCACATTATTCCAACGGAAAATCCACAGACAATACAGCCAATCAATCCGGCTGCCGGATTGGAGGACAGAGATGCAAGAAGATAGCAGAATACGCATAAAATTCCGGAGCCTGCCATAAATTTCATCAGATCCATTTTATCTCCGTATTTTCCAAAAATCACACGGCTGATTCCCATCGTAATGGTGCGTACGTCCAGATTTTCTTTCTCCACCATGTTATTGGTTTCGGTTACTTCATAGATATTGATCATGCTATTTTCTCCATTTCGCAGATGTATTTGTCGTGATTGAGCCGTTTACCGCGCCATTCGCAAACTCGCATCTTCGATGCTCTCCGCGCTGGCTACGCCAC
>OLWA01000598.1_pt1 | contig 44448 bp, 47 predicted proteins | sample 1673251 | NCBI WGS metagenome assembly OLWA01 (sample SAMEA3178937, study PRJEB25190) | human gut metagenome | biome: human gut; feature: human-associated habitat; material: faeces | place: Austria | collected 2013 | reverse complement strand
TAACAATGAAGAAAAGCATCATGCACAGTGCCATTCCGGAACATTCAGACGCAAGACTTGCAACAGCAAAAGGCAATGCAAACATCACAATGATGGTTACTGACAGCCAAATAATTATAACTCGTTTATTCTCCATTAGTATAATACTTATTTTAAAATGTCGGAAAGGCTCGGTTCTACAAACATTGTCGGAGTAAACTCGACAATCCGGTAGTCAGCAATGCCATTGATGTTGAACGGATCTTGCTCGATGATAGAATCAATCTCCGCACGACTTTCGGCCTTCATCAATATTACGCCGCCCACGCGGGGAGTCTGCGGACCGGATGCAATAAAGTCGCCTGCGGCATAATGCTCGGCAAGATAGTCGCGATGCGCCTGAAGATGACGGTCAACCTCTTCAAGCGGCTTCTTATATGTCAGAATTGCGATAAACATAGTTTATTTTGCATTTTGTCGGTTTTTCATTATCTGTTCAAAGTTCTCGCGGCCCCAGCTGAGCAGAGCCTCGACATGAGGCAGCAGTGTCTTGCCAAAGTCTGTCACCGAATATTCGGTGCGTGGAGGAACATCCGGAAAGAGTTTGCGGCGGATAATGCCGTCGGTGGTCAGCTGACGAAGCACCTGCGAAAGCACTTTCTCCGAGACCGACGGGATGTTGCGGTACAGCTCGTTGAAGCGCACCGGCTCGTTCTCTGAAATCTTTACGAGAACAACCAATGCCCACTTGTTGCCGAACCATTCAAGCATCGGAGCAGCCTTGCAATATTCGTAGTCAAGTTTTTTAGCCATAACCGGAGTTGCAAAAAGACTGATTAAGAGCAATGCAAACTTTTCGGTAAGGGTCAAACTCTTAGGTAAGTCATTGATTCCACGCTGATAATCATCTAATTTTGCACTACGAAGATACAAAAAATAATCGAGATATGATATATCCGCAACTACATTTCACAGGGCAGGTATGGCGTCCGCCATACGAGGCGAGTTCTCAGCTTCTTCAGATTACGTCAGGCTGTACATGGCACAAGTGCAAATTCTGTAGTCTTTATCACGGCACACCGTTCCGTATGTCACCGCTGTCAGAGGTGGAGGAAGACTTGAAGGTCATACGTCAGTGGCAGCCACGCGCCCGGCGTGTCTATCTCACCGGGGCAAACCCTTTTGCATTGAGCTACAGCCGGCTTATGGATGTGGCACTTCTGCTGAGGAAATACCTGCCTCACATGGTGTCGTTTGGAATGTTTGCCCGCGTGACAGACATCGCGCCAAAGTCGGTGGAGGAACTGAAAAACCTCCGTCACATGAAGCTCGACAGTATCAACATCGGCATTGAGACAGCCCACGACGAGACCCTTACAAGGATGAACAAAGGTTACCAAGCATCGGACATTCTTGAGCAGCTGTCGAAACTCGACGAGGCGGGAATCCGTTACAACGTGTTCTATCTTAACGGACTCGGAGGTAAAGGAAAAGGAGTGGAAAGTGCCGTAGCGACAGCTGATACCCTTAACCGGCTCCATCCGTGCATCATCAACATCGTATCACTCACGATATTTCCCGAATCACAGTTGTATCAGGAAGTCGTTGATGGTAGCTATGAAGAGGAACCGGAAATCGAAAGACTAATCGAGATACGCACACTGATTGACCGACTGAAGATAAAGGTCAACCTGCTTGGTCACCATGTTTCCAACACTGTACCTGTAACGGGTGCGTTACCCTATGACAAGGCGGTGTTGCTCCATGAATTTGACAAAGCGATAGCCGAGTTTCCTGAAGAGGAACTCAAGGCATATCGCAACAGGATATGGCATCTGTAAATCCGGAACTTATATTTTCTACAAGATTAGTTTGGCGCCTTGCGCTAAAGATTTGACTTGTAGGAATATAGGTATTTCCACGATTCATGAGAAACCGGGATTTCAGTAGCTTTGAAGAATTTGCCATCATGTGACCTGTATTTTTCTGCTTCATAAAAATGACACATACCTATGCCGCAGTCAAGCACAGAAGCGTCACTTTTAGGTTTATAATAAAAATGTACGGTATCACCGGCGACAAGCGCTCTCCACGGCTGCGAATTGGTTGACGACGGAGCAAGACGCATCATCTCAAGGGCAACACCAAACCGACTTTCTACGGATAGCGGGTGCTTAAAGTCTTCATCATAAAACAACTCGCCAAACGGTTTACGATTTTTACTTCCGAGCGACAGACGTGTGATTCTCTCCATCATACTCTGTTTTGCCGGAACCCCCACAGGACAAATGACTTTTAGTTTCTCGCCATCTCTCCATGTCAGCCCGTCATCAAATGTCGATCCCTTGAACGTGGCGGCAATCCAGCAGGTGCCGAGTCCGAGTTGCCATGCCTTCAGAACCACCTGTTCAAAACGAAATCCGGCAGTGAGCGCTGATGCCTCGTCATCGCCTATGCCAAGCAGAAAGAAATCGACGGCACCCTTTATCATGCCGTAAGTGCTTGGTTTATATCCATCTTTTATATCAAATTCTTTAAGACGGATAGTGACATTACCGCCAAACGGGCTTGAAGATTGTTCTACTGCATCCATCAATATCTTGCGGTTGCTCCCGGAGAGCGCCTCTCCATTAAAGCTTCTTACCGAGCGGCGTGATTTTATAGCGTCAAGTATATCCATATTTATTTTCTTTTTTTTATTCAAAAACGAAAAATCATCATTCAAGTTCACCACGGATTGAAGGCAGGCAGTTTTCATTTACTTGAAATTAGAACAACAGCAAAGACAAATGTATTGTATTGAAAGCGAAGCATTATTAAAATAATTTACTATATTTGCAGTTATCGAACGTTAATAGACACATCAGCTTGCAATGATACACGCCTTTATTTTCAGCCCGTCAGGGACAACCGCAAAGGTAGCAAAAATATTTATAAATTATCTTGGCGCAGAAACCAAGACACATGATCTCACATTAGAAGAATCGGGAAACATTAATCTCAGCGCTGAATCCGATGTGGCAGTATTCGCTATGCCGGTTTATGCCGGAAGGATTCCTGCCCTTGCCGCCAAACGCCTTCAGACTGTAACCGGTAACGGGCAGAAAGCGGTCGTGATTGTCGTGTATGGTAATCGCGACTATGATGACGCGCTGGTGGAACTTGGCGACATCGTTACTGCGCGAGGATTTAAAGTGATTGCTGCAGGCGCGTTTATAGCCCAACACTGCATTTTCCCCAAGGTGGCGACAGGACGTCCTGATGCTGATGACGAGAAAAAACTGTCGGCATTTGCCGATATCGTCTCACAGAAAATTGCCGGTAAAGGCTTGCTTGACCTTAATGCAATAAAAGGAAACCGACCATACAAAAAGGCAGCGGGAGTGCCCCTTCACCCCAATGTTGATAAACAGAAATGCAACAGTTGTGGCAAATGTGCCACGCAGTGTCCTACCGGTGCCATTGATTTAAAAAATCCCACGCTCACAGACGGCAAGAAATGTATGATGTGCTGTAGGTGCATCAATGTATGTCCCAATGAAGCACGCTATCTTGGCGGCATGCTTTACAAGATTGCCGGATGGAGATTTGTCAAAGACAACAGCCGCCGGCTTGAACCGGAGTGGTTTGTATAATCCATACATTTAAACCAATAACATTACTGACAATGAAAATCAGACCTACGGTAAAGAAAGCACTTTTTGCATTCATAGTTTTATTGCTTATGGCAGTGGTGTACGGGGCAATTATAGCCTTGTGCAATCAATATCTGCGTGAACACGAAATGCTGACCAAATCTACAAAATTTATGCTCAGTGCTTTCATGTTTCTTGGCTATTATTTCATATATAGATGGTTTTCAAAACGTCTTGATGAAATTTCATATAATAAAAAATGACTATGGCTGCGAAATCCAAAATACTGATAAGAAGGATTGCGCTAAGTCTTTGTGCATTTCTGCTTCTGATTGTGGCATTTACAGTTTATGCAAACGTCAAGGTAGAAAATGCCGCAGAGAGCCGTATATATTTTTCTGCCGACTCGGTTCCCCGCAATAAAGTGGCCCTGTTGCTTGGAACAAATCCGCTGAATAAGCTTGGGCGCCCCAATTCCTACTTTACCACTCGCATAAATACGGCAGCAGAGCTGTATCATGCCGGGAAGGTCGATTTTATCATCGCGAGTGGTGACAACCACACAAAGAAATATGACGAAGCAACAGCTATGAGAGACTCTCTGATAGCTCATGGAGTGCCGGAATGTAGGATTATTCTTGATTTCGCCGGATTCAGGACTCTTGATTCAGTTGTAAGGGCAAAAGAGGTGTTTGGATGCGATTCGTTGACAATAATTTCTCAGGCCGACCATGATGCAAGAGCGCTGTATCTTGCCGATGCCAACGGGATAAAAGCGGTTGCAATAGCTGCTCCGCTGCGAGCCGGAAGATTGGTGCGCACCCGCCTTGCCTTGCGCGAATGGCTTGCCCGCGACAAGATGATGCTTGACCTTTGGTTTGGCAAACAGCCTCATTTTCTCGGGGAAAAGATTGAGATTACCGACATAATGCCGCAAAAAAGCTATGCCACGGCTGAAGGCGTGACAATGAAAATAGTAAGCCCCGAGGTCATACAAAACCCGATAGATTCACTTGTCGTGGAGTTTACCAACAGTCGTGACGAGGAGATGACTACAGGGGAATGGTATAGAATAGACGTTAAATCTAATCGGCGAAATTGGATTCCGGCTTCTTACTCAAAAAAGTATCATGACCTCTTGGCAAAGGGAATGGAAGTATGTTTCAATGACATAGGACACTCGCTAAAGCCCAATGGTTCATTCCGATTGACAGTAAGGCCGTGGCTTTATGATCTGAGTGACAAGTCTGCCACATACCGTCTTGTCAAGAGATTCAGCTATCCGCCCTATCCTATCCAGAAGAGTGATACGGTATATGTTGAGTTTCAAATAAAATAAAATCACAGTCATCCACATAAAAAGCACGGTTGAAAAGAAATGAAAAAGATGTTTATATCGTTGACGGCATTGCTTATGTCAGTCATCGTTGCAAATGCGCAAAATAACACCCCTAACATGATTGAGGTAACGGGTTCGGCGACATTGAATATAATCCCCGACCGCATTTCAATCGAGATAGGCATGGAAGAATTCTTTAAACAGAAGACATTTGGCGACAGTACAATCGTGAAATTGGCTGACATTGAAAAACGCATCAGAAAAACTCTTCGCGATGCCGGGGTGCCGGATTCTCTTATTATAGTCTCTGACTTGGGAAATTACAGAGACCGTGATGTTTCAGCTACATTACTGATGGCTAAACGTCTCTCGGCTACTGTCTCCGACTTCAGTCAGATAGAGTATATATCCGACCGTCTTGACCGAAATGGCATCACGGCTTTCAATATCACCAAGACCGACTGCTCCGACATGGCGCGTTATAACCGAGAGGGACTAAAGTCGGCGCTCGACGCCGCGAGACAAAAAGCCGAGTTCATAGCTGAAAACGAAGGGCTGCAGATAATTGCTCCTTACGAGATAATTGAAACAACAGGCGATCCGTCGGGATATTCGACATTCAGTAACGTCGCTTACAACGGAGGCTCCGGCATGGAGAATCTCCGCCGTATCGTCCGCCGCTATAGCGTCAAAGTGCGTTTTATTTTCTCTGAAAGGCAGTAACGTCATGGACATCGAGAATCTGTTGGCTCAACGTGTCAATTTGCCGGAAATAAAAAGTGTTGCATCGTGGGCTTCAGGCTCCAGGGAAAAGATAACAATGCTTTGGAATTTAGCACAATCAGACGACAGAATGACGAGCGTAAACTCGCTATGGTCGATGACTCATCTGCCTCAAAAGGATGCGGAATGGCTGGTATCAATACGAGATGACATGATTGACATGTTGCTGACAGAGACCGATACAAGCAAGAAACGCATGCTCTTGCAACTCCTTAGAGAGCAAGAATACCGTGTGGACGAGATAAGAGCGGATTTCCTTGACTACTGCATGTCGAAAATCAATTCCGAGTGTGAACCTTGTTCAATCCGATGTTTCAGCACATATGCCGCTTACAAGATGTGCCGCCATTTTCCGGAATTGATTTCTGAACTTGAACACCATCTTGGCTTAATGCAATATCAAGCGCTATCGCCGGGTATTAGGAGTGCGCAACGACATATAAAAGCAAAAATCGAAAAATTGAAGAAACAATGAAAAAGCGAGTAGAACTCAGTTCATATTGTCTGATTATATCAACGCTTTCAACTGCGCTGATGTGTGGAGTGCTTGTGTATGCGCTGAAACAGCCTGACAACGAATTGGCAACAGGAATTTTAGTAGCAGTGATTATCCTGCTGTTACTGTCAACTCTTTTCTACATGCCGCTATACATATCCTTGGATAACGGTTGCCTTAACATTGTCAGATCACTGAGGGTAAAATCCATACCGTTGTCTAAGATAGCCGATGTCAAACTATGCCCTCCGACTATGGGCGCAATCCGTATTTGTGGCAGCGGAGGATGGTTTGGCTGGTACGGATGGTTCCGCGAGAAGGATCTTGGCAAGTATTTCGCTTATTACGGTAAAGCTTCCGACTGCTTCCTTGTAACCCTTGACAATGGCAAGAAGTATATGCTCGGCTGCAAAGACGCCCCTGAGATGGTTAGGGAAATAGCTAAAACAATAAACGGCTGATAAGGAATTGTACTGATAAATAAATGCAATCTAACTATAGCCTCTTTATTTGACGACAAGCATGTAGCCGAATCCTCGCTGATTTATAATGGAGATTGAGGTATCGTGGCGCAATGCCCGGCGTAGTTTGTGGATGTAACCATGCAGGGAGTTGCGGTTGCTTTGTTCATCGCGCTGCCACACGGCAATCATCAATTCTGAGGCATCGACAGTCTTGCCAATATTGGTTGCCAGACGTTCAAGAATCTTGGCTTCAAAGTGAGACAGCTCTGTCTCTTTGTCGCCAAATGACAATGTCTGGGTCGTTACGTTAAAAGTATAGGCTCCAATTGCAAACCGGATATCCTCGGTGCGATTGTTACCATATCGTCTTAATAGTGCCTTAATCCGCACTATCAGTTCGCGGAGTTCAAAGGGCTTTTTAAGATAGTCGTTGGCTCCAATTTCAAAACCTTGCTCAACATCATCTATTGTGCTTTTTGCGGTAAGGAAAAGCAATAGTACTGTCGGCGACAATTTCCTTATCTCCTTCGCCATAGTGAACCCATCCATTTTTGGCATCATGACATCAGCCACGACTATATCGGCAGCTTCGGTCTTGAATTTCTCAAGCCCGTCTTCGCCATCAACAGCAGTGACAACTTCATAGCCTTGCCCGCGCAGAGTGTCAGCGACAATCAGCGTCAGGTCTTCCTCATCTTCTACAAACAGTATCTTATTACTCATCTTCGCTGAATTTGATAGTGAACACCGAGCCGTCCCCCTCGGTACTTTTGACCTCGATAGACCAGCCCATTTTGTCAAGAATACTCTTTACATAATATAGTCCTATGCCATAGCCCCGGACATCCTGACGGTTGCCGTGAGGAACACGGTAAAACTTATTAAACAGATAGGGAATCGACTTTGCCGGGATGCCGATGCCGTTATCTCTGACCGAAAGGTCATGGCTGTCGCCGGTTATCGTAATCTCAACGCTATCGCCGGTTATCGGCTTGCCGCTTGCATCGCAAGAATATTTGATAGCATTGTCAATCAGATTGTTCAGTACATTTGCCAAGTGCGCCCTGTCTGCCTCGATGGTGGTATTTTCGGGGACATCAATATTGATGGTTATATCCTTATCGCCTCTCATACGTTGGGCAGCGGCAATTTCTTCTACAAATTCGCGTAACTGTATATCTTCAGGTCTGAGTTTCATAGTTTTTCGACGTTCCATACTCATTGCAAGGATGTTTTCAACAAGTTCGCCAAGTCTTTTCAGCTGTTTGTTTGCAATCGTCAGATACTTTGTCTTTTTGTCTGGGTCGTTGGTCGTGTCATAATTGAGCAGAGCGTCATTGGCTGAATATGCTATGGCAATAGGCGTTTTCAATTCATGGGTCATATTGCTGACAAAATCATCTTTCATCTCCTCAATGGTGCGCAGTCGCGAGACTGTGCGGAAGAGATACCAAAACGCCAGAGAGAATGCAACCATCAGAAGGAATACTGTGACAATAACTCCAAACATCTGCGAAAGTATATGGCGGGTCAGTGGTGTCATATATGCCTTGTAATATATTCCCTCGTCAGGATTGATATTGAAGCTGAATGAATCTAACCCTGATTCTCCATTTAATTTTGGATTGCCACAAATCACGAAATCGTTACTGTTGACAACTTCCACACATAGGAAATCCGGATATATGAACCTATTGGAAAGTTGATTATATAAGACGCTATCCATAACCGCCATGTCGTAAGGGATATATTTATCCATTATAGAGTGAAATTGTCGGCTCATAGCATCAACCATCTGATTGGAATAGGATGAGTTTTCAGATAACATCGCACGCTCTTCAATAACAGTTCCGTCAGCTTCAGTCCGGACTGATATGAGTTGACCGTTTTCATCTCTATATGTTGTTGCCTCCGCTTTTCTTGGAGCCTGTTTCTCTTCAACTTCTTCCTGCATTTGTACATTTGATGCCAATGCCTGCGCCCTCCCTGCCCGAAACATTAGGTCGTCAATGTCTGCATCGGCAATCGCTGTCATCACCTCGCGTTCCACATTTGCCCTGATTGAATTGTAAAGGGTTACAAGATAATAGACATTGCAAGCAAAAATCACGGCAATGATAATTATGAATGTGGTTGATATGGTCTTAAAGCGTTTCATAATGCGAAGTTACTAATAATCCGTCACACAATTGTTTAGACACACTTCGTTTTAAGACTAAATAAGTCTTCACACTCGTAGAAAAATAGGAGCAAAAATCAGAAATATAAGATTTATAAATCTTTAACAATCCTGACTTTTTAAAGATAAAGTCTGGGACTTCTCGGAATGGCTTTTAATCTCCCCCTGTTGCTCCCCTCGAAATATGGCAACTTGCCCCGAATTTTAGCGTTATTTTTGCGTGAACAAATAAATAATTACAATGACAACAAAAGAATTAGCCCCAAAGCTCTATCTACGCAAGGATAAAATAGATTGCGAAGGTCGAATGCCACTTTTTATCCGCTTTCCAAGAATTGACGGAAAGGAACCCAAGTTTTCAATGGGTAAAATTCGCTTATCGTTTGAAGAATGGGATGATGCCGCAAACTTGCCGAAAGATGAATTCCTCAGAGTTGAAATTGAGGCAGAACTAAACCGTATCAAACGTGAAATACATCGCTGCATTTTTGACAATATCCCGATAGATATTCCAAAGCTGAAAGATATTGTCAAGAATGTAAAACCTGTCGCCCCGACTGACAGCTTGTTCATTGACCATTATCGTGAATTTCTTTTGAAGAAGGAAAAGAATGGTCGAATAAAGCAAGCTACAGTCAATAGCCATATAACTACGATTAAAGCACTTGAAGATTTCAATTCCAAACTGCGTGTGAGGGATATTGATGAGAAATCAATCGAGAAATTTATTGAATTTTTGAAAGCACGTAAATGCAAATCAGGAAAAGATATTAGCAAATATACTTTCGGGAAAAGGCTGTCACAAATTCGCTCAGTCATTCGTTATATTTCAGCAAAAGGCATTCCCATTAAAGACCCTTTCAAAACTGGAGATATTTATATTAAACCGAATGAAAGGAATGAAATATATCTAAACGAGATAGAATTATCCCGAATGATTGGTTTAATAGACAATAAAGAATTAACCGATGCAGAACGCAGAGTATTATTGATGTTCTTGCTTGCTTGTGCAACGGGAATACGAATCAGCGATATGCGAGCTATGCGTTGGAGAAATATAAACTTGAATTGCTCTAATGGAACAATCGAATTTATTTGTAAGAAAACTCAACGAAAAGTGTTTGTGCCATTAAGTCCTATGGCTGGCGATATGTTATGTTTTGCGACCGAAAATGACATTAAGAATGTAAAGGCTGAATATAATGTTTTCGTGAGAGTATATTCTCCGACAAAGATTAATTCCACTCTTAAAACATTGACCAAGAAAGTTGGTATTTCTAAGAAAGTTACCTTCCATGTGTCAAGAAGGACATTTGCCACCTTGTGCCAACAATTTGAAGTCCCATACTTTACTATAAAGTTTTCTTTGGGACACAAGCCGTCAAATGTCACAGAGCGTTATATGCAATGGGATACTTATGCAGCTAACAAAGCCGCCACTCAGTTATCGTGTTTTGACCTTGAAAAGTTGAGAAATTTAGCGTAATTGTCATATATTTAATGTCTTACATTAAAATTGTTTGGAAAAATTTTGCCGTTTACTGACAAGCCAATAACTTCGCCCATAGAAAACTGTAAAACAAACTGTAAATGGCTGATTATTCAATATCTGCATTCATTAGGAATGACAAGCCGATAAAGAGAAACAATAAATACCCAATCTATCTTCGCGTCAGAGTATATGACCGAGAAACCAAGTTGCCGACAAACTTAGATGTCGCACCAACAGATTGGAATGCCAAGAAAAAAGAGCCAAAGGAGCGAACTCTCCGATTGGCTCTTATTTCAAAAGTGCTGGCAGTAGAAACATTTCTCAATACTTGTATAGCCACAAATGTGCCTATTTCCATAGCGAGCGTTAAAGACCATCTTTCCGCCTCAAGTTCACGCTCTCGAAAATCACGTAACGGCACTTTTTATGACTATTACAACACTTTCGTAGAAAGGATGAGGTCTACCCTTAGCCATGGTACGATAATGGCTTATATGAACACTTACAATGCTCTTAAAGCATATCGGCAGATTATTGATATAACCGACATCAATCTTACGTTTATTGAGGACTTCGATATATTCCTGCGTGACGTGCGAAGGAATGAGGACGGAGGACGAGCCAACAAGCACAAGCATTTGAAAACAATCATACTGGATATGGTCAAACACGATTTGCCGATTAAGAACCCATATCCGCTCTTCAAAATGCCAAAATGCAAGGTCAAGGAAACTTATCTTGAAAAAGCTGAGATAGAGTTATTCCGCAATTTGTATAACAGACTTCCCAAGACTGAAATGTTGTTCAAATGTTTGGAAATGTACTTGTTTGCGTGCTATTGCGGATTACGCCTATCCGATGTCGTAACTTTGCAGTGGAATCATATTGATTTTGAAAATGGATTGATTATAAAAAAGCAGGTCAAGACAAAAGCTGAGGTAAAAGCGCCCTTATTTGAAAAAGCAAGAGAGATACTTCTGCGTGTGTTGCCGAGCAAGAGCAAAATTGGGAGCGAGGACGTGGTCTTTGGCGATTATTGCTATCCCTACATTAACAAAAAGTTGAAAGAATTGGCGGTTATCGCTGGGATTAAGAAACACCTTACATTCCATTCAAGCCGCCATACTTTCGCCACCCTGCTTGTCATGGACGGAGTTTCAATCTACAAAATTCAGAAATTTCTCGGACATAAGTCAGTCAATATGACTGAGCGTTATTTGAAATTTGACCTTAAAGTGGCACAAGTCAACATGGAAGAAATAGATACTTTCAGCTAAAACACATAATAATCATTGGCGTACAGGATTATGCTCTTGTTACTCTCGGAATAAATGAGTAATTTTGTACCGTCAAGAGTGACAAGAATAAAGGAAGTGCCTCTAATTCGATAAGTCGCCAATCTATCAATGCAAACGAGGCGCAGTTGAACAGCTCATTCACGTGGGCTGCTCTCTGTGCGTTTGCATAGGCGTTTGGCGATGCCTTCGAGTTAGCATGGGAGCAGTCCACTTTTCTTATACTTAACCCTCCGCAAGACTGTAACGGAATAAAACTCGAAAAAACGCCAAAGAATGAGAAAATTAGATAATTGGATTGATAGAGGGTTTAAACCAATCCTTTATGCAATAATACTGCTTATGCCATTAACGGTATTGGCTCAAAAACAATTTGTTGCAGAGCTAATTGAACAAGACAGTGATAGTGATTATAAGGGAATATATCATTGCGTTAATTCCGATGTATTAACTCCAATTGAGAAATTGATGAGTCAATCGAATTTCTGCGAGATTAGCGATGATTTTATGCTCATTCCAAATTGTGCTTCTGAATTGTTTGAGGACGGAACTATACCCGTCTATGAAATTCGTATAGACAAACTATATCACTTGTTTAATGGGGATGTATTGGATTATTATGCTTGGCTAAAAGAGGATTACAACACTCCTTTAAAGGTCAAACGATATCAGGAAAGTGACGATTATAAATATCAAAAGTCAGAAATGCAGCAAGACGCAAATTGTATTCTCGGCACTACTTATTACTTAATTCGGAGCATTTCATCGGAAGAAAACTATGATTTGAATAGTAATACTTTTAAAATCCAACTTCCAAATGCTCTTATTGGATATGATTTATATCTAAACAGAGAAGATAGTCATTTTGGAATGTTTGATTTCAAAACAACTCCCATAGATGAAGATACTGCATATAAGATAGAAACCAATCCTTGTAACATAATCGTTTTTGTAAAATTTACAGGGAAAACACAGGTTCATGGAGTTAGCAACCAAACGATTTGCGAACCGACTAATGTTATTATTGCAGATAACAATAGTGGTGAAATTTATTATGAATACACCCCTACCAAAGATACAGCATGTTCAACAAAAGAAGGAAAAGAGATAGGGCAATCCTCAGAGTCCAAACCCCATGAGGAAAAAGGTGCTATGTTTGAAAATGGTGACAGCGGAGTATTCAAACATATAAGCGAAAACCTCAAAATATGTAAGCACTGTAAAAAAGAAGGCATTCGTGTTAAGGTTATCGTGCATTATGAAGTTTTGCCAGATTGCTCGGTGAAATTTTTGTCATTCTATCGAAATACGGGATGTGAGATTCAAGATAGATATATTAAAGACGTGATAGAAAGTATAAAAGTAATTAGTCCAGCTACAGTAGATGGCAAACCAGTAAAGACAAGTTATAGAGTCCCGATAAACTTATATTTATGAACCTTACTCAAACCCTCAAAGCAATCGTCATTGGCTTTCTGTTCGGTGTCGGTTTGACTTGGCTCTTAGCCATTATTCTTCCATTGACAATGGGAGTAAGCAATGTCGGAAAATTCATACATGATTGTTCCGATGATATATCTTCTATTTCTGTATTTGTGGGTGGCATGTCATCAGTCTTATGGCTTATCCTTGCCGCTCGTGAACAGAAGAAGAAAAAGAAAGAGGAACTTGAAAACGAGATGTTGGAATATTTCCGAAAGCAAAACGGAAACGCAGAAAAAGACTAAAAACCTCAAACATTATTAGCTGAAATTTTGTTGGTTAATAATATTTAACAGAAAGTGACGCAAATTACGTTGCTTTCCGTACTATTATATACATAGGAAAGCCGATGTTGGCTACTATAAATACATTAAAAATGACCGACAAATTAACATTTGGAATTCGATTAGATGAGTTTTATAACTTAGGTGGAACTCTTAGGCACTGTATGCCGATAAAAAAGACTTATATCAATGATGTAGAACAAGAGACCAATGAAAATAGGTATAAATGGCGTGTAGTTGAAGAACGCTATCTACCCAATTCGAGAGGCACTCATAGTTTTCGTGTCGCTATTGAAATAAGAGGCAATACGAAACGATTAAGAATTGACGGAAGTATCAGAAAGTGGTTGCTTGGCAAAACTTCAGTTGAAGATATAACCCAAAAACAGTTGTCATTATTCGTAAAAGAACTTGCAGAAAGATTGTGCCTTTCGGACGATATTGTATGGGATAGGCTAAGTATCTACAATACGGAAATTGGTTACAATTTCTTTACTAATCTACGCTGGGAAGACTTTGTAAAGCATTGTGTTCAATATGGACGAACCAAAGAAAGAATTGACTACGATAATAGAAATGAATGCTTGTATTGGAATGGCGATGATAAAAGCTTGAAAATGTATAACAAGAGCAAAGAGATGCCTGCTAATATAAATAATCAAGCACTCAAAAGCACGGCAGAGAACATAGTTTCCAATTTAAAATCAAAAGGTCTGACACTATGTCGGATTGAGGTAACATTTGATGACAAACATTCGTTTCATAAATATGGATTATCTCAAATAAGTACATTGAGGGAGATTTATAAGAATTGGTATAACCTTCATTTGCTTTTGACAAAGGAGATTGCAAAGATTACGATTGAAAGTAAGGTCTATATCTCCGAAAATATGTCATTGCGTCAGCGAGAAATCGCGCAAATAATTAATAAGTCGAGGACATCAACAAATGCTGTCAAACGCTTGGCAAAAGAGTTTTATAATTCAGATGAAAACCGAGCAAGACGACAAGTTTATGCGATTATGAATGAATATTCATCCCCAAAAGATTACTCCATACGCGCGTTTCGCAAGACGATTGCGAAACGATTGATTTGGATAGACCGCAATAGAGAGAAACTTCCCTTAAATGATTTATTTCATATTCTTTGGAGAACCAATAAAGGGCGAAAGTTAAAACTAAATGCCATATAATAAAGAGGAATTAATTAACCGTATATAGATTGTATGTAATTGTAATATAATGAATAATGCAATATAATAGAGCTGAGTTTATCTTTGTTGTAATATAGAAATGAATCTCTAAATAAACTTGTATTGCAATTTAATCTTAGAGTATTATAATTAATTATCTTGGATGTTTATGGAACTAAATGGGATTGCACGTGCAATCCCTAATTAGTATTACAATACTCTTTGAGCCTTGCTCGGGCAGTTAAGGTTATACTTTTGTTGCGAGCATATTCTAAGCGTCATAGTAGCCTTTTCAGCAATCCGATAGATAAGATTACCGCATTGCCTTGAAAGTGGCTTAGAATGCTTGTAAAAGGCACATATCAAGATTTCTTGTTCTTGACGGATATGGCTTTTAAAAATTCACTATCTTTGTAAACGGATTTCGATTGAACGTAGGAGTATGTTTAATATCCACTCATTTCTTCGGGTGTCCGTTGCCGACTTTCTACCAGTTTGTACTTGGATGGATTAGCACGTTTAATCTCACTAAATCTCTGAACGATATGAAGACATTAGGTAGCTTTTTAGAACGGTGGGCATTTGGCGGACTGGGCGGTTTATGCTCGAAAATGAATGCGTGGTAAAAACAGATGCCGAAATCAATAGCTTCGCCATGAGGGTTCGACTCCCTTGCCGCCCACAATTAGAGGACAAGTCATTATTGCCCTCTTTTTTATTGTCAGCACCCCTATATGCACCCCTCCAAAATTGAGATTAGTGGTAAAAGTGGTTATTCCAGCATGTTATTTCGGTAGTTTTAAGACTAAATAAGGGAGCGTTTAAGACTAAATAAGGTTGAGGATTATCTGCCAAAGACCATATGCCTGTAATTTTGCATCAAACAAAAACAAAACAGCTATGAGGAAAGTCTTGTTATTCGCTTCATTCATTACGTTCATATCGGCTGTGGCTCAGACGGAAGCAACCGATACTATTTCCACCAGACAGCTTGATGAAGTTGTTGTAAAGGGAGAGAAACCTCAGGTCAAAGGCGAGGACGGAATTATGGTGGTTGATCTCCCCGGAATAGTCAGGGACAAGCCGGTTAACAATATTCTTGAAGCTCTCGGCTATATGCCCGGAGTCATGAACAACAATGGAATGATATGGCTCACGGGAGCTTCCAATGTCACCATTATTCTCAATGGTGAGCTTACCAATATGCCGCTCCAGAATCTTTATCAACTTCTCTACAATACTCCGGTTGACAGGCTGAAAAACGTGGAGATTATGTATTCCGCTCCGGCGAAGTATCATGTAACCGGTGCGGTAATCAACGTGGTTCTTAAAACGCCCACGCCTCTCGACGGCTTGCAGGGACAGGTCAGAGCCGGATATAATCAAGCCCACTATGGTTCGTATGGCGGTGTGCTTGCAGCCACATACGCTATAAAGGACTGGACTTTTGACTTAAACTATGGACTGACGCGCAGTAAATCGTGGAGCCGTGAGGAAACGTGGTCGAATCATTTATATAATGGCAAGCAGACTATGATTGAGGATGATATGCGCCGAATCGGACAGAACTGGAGCAATACCATATTTGCCTCCACTTCTTGGAAAACACTCAAACTCACTTACAACGGTCAGATAATCTCCGATTCAAAGAGTTGGAGTCTCTCATCAGGCACTTTGGGCAACTATACAAATGCCTACAATATGATGTCGCCTGTCGGCTATCATAATATAGCCCTGCGTTACACAGCTCCTTTTGGTATGACCGTCGGCGGCGACTACACCCGCTACTCCGAAAACCGTTCACAGTCATTGTTTAAGGACACAGACTATCTTCTCGGCTCTGAAAACCGTCAGGATATAAACCGCTGGCATGTGTATATCGACCAACAGCATCAGCTTGGACAGTGGCAACTGAACTATGGCGCAGAATATCAACACTCAAAAGATCACAGTTCACAACACTACGCAATGTCCGACAATCCCGATTTCGATGATATTTTCAACGAAGATGTGGCGAGTTTTTACGTCGGCACAGAACGGTCTTTCGACTGGGGACTGTCGTTCAATCTTTCGGCAAAGGGTGAGTATTATTACACTAAATATCAGCACAACTGGAATTTCATTCCTCAGTTCGGGGCGACTTACTACAAAACACCCAAAAGCATATTTCAACTGAACTTCAATACCCAACGCATATATCCCTCATATTGGGAACTACATGGCGGCACGAGCCACATTAACGACTACTCGACAATTGTCGGTAATCTCCAGTTGCAACCCTATATTCAATATGATGCCCAGTTCAACTATATCCTCAAGCAAAAATATGTAGCGACCTTCTATTTCCAATATGGCGATAAGACCACGGTGCAGCTTCCTTACCAATCGCCGGATGCCATGAATCTCATCTATCAGACCATCAACATGAACTATAAGCGCGTTGTCGGGCTTAATCTTTATGCGCCTTTTGGTGTAGGATATATCTGGAATGCCACGGCCACAGCCAATGTTTTCAATCAGCGGGAGAAAGCCGACCATTTTCATGACATCGGCTTTGACAACAGCAAGTGGATATTCTATGGTGAATTTACCAATTCTTTTAAGTTCAGTCAGAACTACCCGGTATCACTGACCGTTGATTTCAGCTACATCTCGCCATCATTGCAGGGTATAGCCGACTTATCGAGTATATGGAAAGTCGATGCCGGCGTAAAATGGCAGTTCGGTAAGAGACGATGCTGTGAACTTGATTTGAAAGCCGATGACATATTCAACAAATGGTCGCCAACCATGACCATCAGCCATGCAGGTCAGGATTACCGGATGAAAGTGCGAGACATGTCCCGTAATCTCAAACTGACATTCATCTGGCGATTCAACGGCTTCAAGCCCAAAGAAACAAATATTGACACATCTCGCTTCGGCACAGGAAAATAGCGACAAAAAAGGAGCGTCATTTGACGCTCCTTTGTATCGTAGGGTTACTTTATGACAAATTTACTTGCAAGAGATTTGTTTCCGGAATTAAGCCGCGCAATCACAATTCCCGGGGACAAAGAAAGCCTATGTCGCTCATGCCGGCTATCGCTTATGACGTCACTTACAGAATATAATTTTGAGCCTGAGGCATTAAACAAGTCAAGACGATAGTCGCCATCACATCCCGCACCAAAAGTCACTGTACATATGCCATCGGGCGAGATATAAATATCCATGTCGTTATCGACGATAATATCATCAGTCGATGCAACTTCCGCCCAACGGTCAAGTGTCATCGTAGCCGCATTCTCGATATATCCCGTTTTATAGTCAAGCACATATACTATTACATTAATGCCTTTCATGTCATCGGGACAGTCGGCGACCGGAATGCTCCATGACGCGCTATATTCACTGTAAGGCTCCACTGCGTCGGGTATTGAACCGGCTATTCCGGTGAATGCATATTCCGACGGAAGTGTCACATCATGAAATTTAACCATGTCGGCAGAAACGTAAGAAGGCAGATAATAGAATCGCTTACCTGTGGGCCCGGTCATGTTATTGGATTGATAAAACATCATCCCTTCCGGCTGCTCTTCGTAATCACGGGTCAGCATCCAACCTACACGGTAGCGGTCGGTCGAATTATCTACACCAAGAGCCGACATGACATTCACATTTACGTTCAGGCGTTCACCATCTTTCTCAAGACCGGCAAACCGTACATGCCAGGATGTCTCAGCCTCATACTCTTTTTTAAATTTTGAGTCATTGCTGTTGGCTGTGGAATTGTTGCGATTCAACTTGAAATATGGCGCTGCATAGAACCCCAGTTTATCCCACATGTCACGTTGCCCCAACGCGTCATCAACATGAGTCTCTACCGCTATTAATGAATTGCCATAGCGTGACTTCAGCGATTCAAGCACCAAAATACCTGAAGGACAATTGTTACACCACATTCCGGTACCCTTGTCGACAAGTAATGTGCGGCGGAAATAGGAGGTAAAGAAACTGTCGTCATGTATAGCAATCTCGCTGCCGGAGCTGTCTATGCCATATATATAATAGTGGGTAGACTTATTGAGTTCTGACGGAATCTCAAACATATAGTCAATCTTGCTCCCTGTGGCAAATGCACCATTGACCGGCATCTCATCGGCGACTTCATCGTCAACCTTACATACAAGTTTTACAAGATCCAGCGTCATGCCAACATTTGAGATCACGCCGTTTACACTGACTTTCTCATCGGACAACCCCGCATAACGCCGGGTGAGGTCAGTAACCTGAAATGCCGGTGCTGTCATCTCCCCTAACTCTACATCATCTATCACGAGTAGATAACCCGAGGCTGACGTCGCGACAAACCCTACATTAATCTCCTTTCCGTCATAGGCATCAAGCCCGACAGTATGTACAGTCCAGTCATATGACTCACCTTCAGTGGAAAAGATGACTTCTTCCTTGCCCTCAGGCGTAACGACTATGACGTCATATGATTCCGGAAAATCGGGATGTGCAGAGCATGCCCCCCATCTCACCACTACATTTTCGCCTGTCACCGTAATTTCAGGAAGCAGAAGACGATTGTTCTGAACGCCGCCTTTTTCGCTGCGCGTAGGGCTGACTACCACGTATCCTTTATTGCCATACCGGTCTACAGTCCATCCATTGTCGGTCAATCCATGCTTATAGCATTTCTCGTCAAGAGCAAGCCCGTCGACATCCTCCACTGTGACTCCCTTGGGAAAATCACCATAACTGATATCAAGCGTGTACAACAAATTTGTCGATGTCACGGACAACCATGACATCGACAATATACCACATAATAATGTGCAACGAATACCTTTCATACTCATTTATTTAACAAGCACCTTCTTTACGACGTCATCAGCCTTAACGACATAGACTCCGGAAGCCACATGAGCGGTAGCCGAACTGCTTACCTTACGACCGTTAAGGTCATATACAGCAACTGATGCAGCGCCTGCGACATCAATACGTCCTTCCGACACGATAATAGTCACGCCGTCAGCGCCTATTACATTGTCAATGCCGGCAACGAGGGGTTCGTCAAGCACTACTATGGCGGGGAAATACTGATATTCTCCTGTCCCCTCGTTGAGCTCGGCGGTATTGATTCCAAGCACCTTGCCATCAGACGAAACGCTGCGCACAAATGTAAAAATGCGGTCGGTGGTGAAGCCAAGTTCCTCGGTGATTTTCTTCTTTTCACCGTTTACAAGCATACTGCCTCCGTTGGCAAATACGATGTCGGCATTTCCAAGACCGATGGCAAAATTGGTAAATCCGGTATTGTCGGTCCATTCATCTTTACCATAATTATATATAGTCGCTCCGTTTTCAAGGTCACCCGACCCGTCTTCCTTTACATTGAAAGCCCTTGTGCGGTAACCATAGAAATTACCTTGCGCGTCGACCGTCGAAAACTCGCCTGCGAAATATTCACCGGTCTCTCCGTCGCGATACCCGTCGACAGTCGCATAATCATAGTAGAATATATTCGGATCGTTCGGGTCATCAGTAAAATATTGCTTGCCATTCTCATCATAAGCACCATATTGTCCCCTATAAATCAATGGCTCACTATATGATTCAATTTCATTCCAGAATTTGAGCTCTCCATTCACTATCAAAGCAGGCACTTCCGAACCTATTCCACAATACAGCCTGCCACCGATTATGATGTCATCACCGTTGACATACAGACATTTGGTCAAAAATCCCTGATGGTCGGGAAGCTTGATGTAACTATAGTCGGTAAGAGTCCATCTGCCGTCATCATTCTTTTTCCATATGCAAGGATAATATCTGCCTTTTATCTCAGACGTAGGATCATTTATAAACTGAGTGCCTGCAATTATCTTGCCGTCGGGAGTTATACAGTTGGCCTCGGCTGTGTTTGCAACTGCGGGATGGCATGGAAGAAGCGTCCACTCGCCATTTTCCAGCACACATGGACGGTAAACACCACCGGGCTGCTTTATATATCCCACAACAGTACCGTCATTGGCAACTTCATAAGCCACAGACTCACCCGGCAAAGCCTGAAATGTCTCCGGATCGTCTATATTCCATATATAAGACAAGTTCTGTTCATAGTCGCCCATAGCGACATACTTGCCGTTTAATGAAACGTGTATCTCTTGTGCGAGATTGTCGGTGGTGTAGACTTTTGGCTCAGCATTCACCATCAGTGCAGGTGCTGACAGAATAGCACCAGATAGAAGTAAATTTTTAATCATTAATGATATGGTTTAGTTGAATATTTTTAGCAAAATTGCATTTATGCAACAAATTTAGCAATTTAATATTGAAATGCTAAACATTTCAACCATTTTTTACACCCGTTTTTACACGAGTCAACCAACCAAATCCAAATCAGAATTCATACAGGCGCATGTTTAGATTAAGCATGAAAGTCGTAGCGCCGGTGTGAGGCTGGGCAATAGCGACCCCTACACCGAAACGGCTTACATTCACTCCCGCACAGGCAGAGAAGCCGGAAAGGAAACTCCGGGAATATGTACTCATATCGGTGCGTGTCTTGTAATTATATCCGACTCCTACATAAAAACGGTCGGACGGCGCATACTCCGCCGCAAACACAAGATGCCTGAAAAGATTGGATGCAAACGACTCCTTTTTCTCAAAAGCGACCGATGTGCCGTCACCGACATCAACATAGGGAAGACTCCACTTGGTAAGATTCCATGCCGTTACCGATATACGGAAAGGTATCGAGCCCAACCCTTTAGTAAAACCGAGCCTTACATCGACAGGGAGTCGGTCGTAAGTCTCATTGAAACGCTTCAGCTGACCGCCAAGATTTGCCACGACAAAAGAAAGCGACAAATCACGTTCGTCGTCAAAATAATTCAGTCCAAGGTCGGTCGCCACTGCAAACGCGCTATATTCGTCATATGATGAATAAATTCCTTTCAACGTTATACCGCCACGCAGATAACCGGTTATGTCATGAGAATAGGAAGCGGAGAAGCATATGTCCTTAGGACTGAACGTACCTGTGACAACACCCGTCTCATCGGCGCTTTTCATTGACCCGTAACCAAAATACTTGATGCCGGCAGCCCAGGCGCCATGATCACCGGCAGCCATGCCATATCTTACGCCTGCGAAATTAGATTCTCCGAGATAACGCATATAGTCGACACCCATCTGTTTTTCTATCTCAGGACCTAAAAGCGCAGGATTCTGGTCTATGACATTTATGTCATCTTCAATTATGGAAATATTGACACCCCCAAGTCCATATATGTGGCTTGAAGAAGTAACGTCAAGAAAATTGTATGCCGTGGATCCGTCGGCTGCGTTTGCCGCGATTCCGCCAAGACACAATACTATATATGATATGACACTGCGAATATTCATAACTGTTAAGGTAAACGTATTTCATCGCGTCATATTGCATGAACAACCGTTTAATTTGCTAACAAACCTGAAACATCGCTAAACAAATGCAAAATAGACAGGCTAAAATTGTAAATCTAAATCAGGCACTTTATATTTGCAATACATTTCACCTCAAAACAATGGATATATCGAACCTAAGACTAACAATTGTATCGTTGCTCGCGGCAACGGGCATAATAGCGGCTCCGGCACAGGCGAGACGAATCGTCGCCCACACCACCCAGCAGTCGCTCGCCATGACTGACATCCGGGAAATGCAGCAGACCTTCTCTGCCGAAATCATAGAAGCCTATGAATATGAAATGGTCGACGAGCCGCCGATGTTTCCCGGAGGCAACAATGCACTGGTCCAATATATCAATTCATCACGCCGATATCCCGCACAGGCATATAAGAACAAAATTCACGGACGTGTATTATGCTCGTTCATAGTGCAGCCCGACGGTGAAATCACTCACGTAAATGTGTTGCGCGGCGTGGAGCCGTCGCTCGACCGTGAAGCCGTAAGAATACTCGGGTCAATGCCCAACTGGCGTGCCGGACGCATCAACGGCAACAAAGTCGCGGTCTATTGCATACTTCCTGTCACTTTCCGTCTCTGACGCTTTTTCTTGACAAGACTTGCGATTATTGACAAAAAAATTGTTATATTCGCAGTGAATTATTCATTTCAAACATAACGATTATGGCAAATAAACGCAAACTAAAGAAAGCCATCAAGGCTGCTTGTGGAAATATGGCTGGCGAATGCATAATGACCCGTAACTATGTGCCGGGAGTTGATACCAGAAAAATGGATGAGATAATCTTCAGCATCGCTGACCTGCAATTCTCGTCAATCGAAAATGTATCTTTCTCTTTTGACAAGAGTGAGAAAAGCTTTTCTTCGCGCCACGAATACAAGAAAGCCCGCGAGGCATATTTCCATAAAGGATACAAAAAACTTATCGACGACTTCAAGAAAGGAGTTGACCAGATTGTAGGTCTTATGAATGAAGCGCTGCCGGCTGAACAGAAGGAACGCAATAAGGCAGCTGCGAAATAATCAAAAAAACTACAACGAGATTTATCGGCAATGAATCTGTCGAAATTTATCCTTAAAATAATCGGGTGGAAGGTGAATATCACCACACCCGATTATCCTAAGTGCCTCATTTGCGTCGCTCCGCACACAAGCAACTGGGACTTTATTCTTGGCGAGCTTGCCTACACTTCAGTGGGTCGCAGAGCAGGCTTTTTGATGAAAGAAGCCTGGTTCCGATGGCCGCTCGGCTACTTTTTCCGTGCTATAGGAGGCATCCCTGTGCCGAAAAAGAGGGGTTCGTCGCTTACAGCGGCTATTGTCGACAAGTTCAACCATTCTGACAGGCTGGTGCTTGCGATAACTCCGGAAGGCACCCGCAAAGGCACTGCAAAATGGCGTCACGGCTTTCTGCACATTGCGATGGAAGCCAATATCCCACTGCTTTTGGGCGCCATTGATTATAAACGCAAATATATAGAGATTGCTACCCGATTCTCGCCAACCGGCAATGTGGATGCCGACATAAGAGCGATAAAAAATTTCTATAGCGGATTTTCTGCAAAATATCCGGAAAAATTCATTACCGACGATGAGTGACATTCTTAAAACAGCCGCGCTGCAACTTGAAATAATCCAAGGTGATAAGTCGGGAAATATAGCTGAAGCGGAAAACCTGATAAAGTCATTGCCCGAAGGCTATGACATAGCTGTGCTGCCGGAAATGTTTACCACCGGCTTTATCTGCGACCCTGTCATGGCGGCATCGCTTGCCGAGAGCAACGACGGGATGACACTTACGGCAATAAGAAAGATTGCCGCCGGCTACAAGATTGCCATATGTGGTTCGTTCATCGCCCGCGACAATGATGCTGTCTATAACCGTGCATTTTTTATCGAGCCGTCAGGAGACACCTATTTTTATGACAAGCACCATCTTTTTTCAATAAGCGGAGAAGACAATGCCTACCGTCGGGGGGACTCGCCCATCCCGCGATTCCGCTACAGAGGGTGGAACATTGCAATGGCAGTCTGCTTCGATGTGCGCTTCCCCGCGTGGCTGAGAAACAATGACGGAGCCTACGACCTTCTTATAATAATGGCAAACTGGCCTGACTCACGCGCCTACGCGTGGAAACACCTACTAATAGCGCGTGCTATCGAAAACCAGGCTTACGTAATAGGATGTAACCGCACAGGAGAAGACAGCTATGGCAAATACTCAGGCAGTTCGGTGATTGTTGATGCCAAGGGCAGACTAATAGGCGAAGAGCAAAACGACAAGACAATTGCCGCTTCGCTGTCTAAGGAATCCCTCGTGTCGTTCAGGACAAAATTCCCTGTTTTGCAGGAATCTGACCGTTTTGACATAATCTGACGCCGCAGGATTTGGAGAGACGATTTAATATTACTAAATTTGCAGACATAGACAAAGGGGTGCCGTCATTTTGACGTGCTGAGATTATACCCTCCGAACCTGACACGGTTAACACCGACGAAGGGATTGTTGATTATCTTTAGAGCCTTTTTGTCTATTATTTTGTTATTAAGATAAAAAGGCATATGAATTGTTACACCACCGCACTTTCGATAGCCGGGTCTGACCCATCAGGCGGCGCAGGCATTCAGGCCGACATCAAGACCATGTCGGCACTCGGTGTCTATGGCATGACGGCAATCACAGCTATTGCCGTTCAGAACACGTCGGGAGTGCGTTCCGTTACCGGCATCGAGCCTGAGGCGGTCGCCGCTCAGATTGACGCGGTGTTTGATGACATATACCCCGACGCCGTAAAAATAGGGATGCTGTTTTCCCCGGATATCGCTAATATTGTTGCCGACAGGCTGGTTGAGAGAAACGCCAAAAACATAGTTCTTGACCCTGTAATGGTGGCTACGTCGGGCGACAGGCTCATATCAGAAGAAGCGATCGATATCATTACCAGACGCATTATACCTGTCGCCTCGCTCATAACCCCCAATGTCAATGAAGCCATAGCCCTCACCGGCACTGATGATTTAAAACGCCAGATAGAGGCGCTGCGGAAGCTCGGGGCAAAAAATGTACTTTTAAAGGGAGGTGACAGAGACAGTTCCAACGGAATGTCGGTAGATTACCTCGCCCTCGAAGGCTATGACGAGCCGGTAGTGCTTGAATCAAGACGTGTGATTACAAAAAACAATCATGGCACAGGTTGCACCCTGTCGTCAGCAATAGCCTCCTGCCTTGCCCTTGGATATGACATGGTTGAAAGTGTATCCAGGGCAAAACGATATATAACAGATGCATTGAAAGCCGGTGCCGGAATCACTATCGGTCACGGTCATGGCCCGGTCAACCATCTCTATGCCCCTGTCCCATTGAAAATAACAACTAAACAATAAGACTATGAATATTTCAGTAAACAACAAGCCGATGACAGTACCCGATCACACCACACTTCAAGGCGCACTTGACCTTGCGGGAATAAATCCTGAAGGTATCGCCACGGCACTTAACGGCGAAGTCGTGTCACTTGTAGACCGCGACTCCACAGAACTTCATGACGGCGATTCTGTTTTAGTAATCGAACCATTTTACGGTGGATAAGAAGCCGCTACGAATAGCAGTGACGCCACCCGATGCGCTTGAGAATGAACCGATTTGGATAAAGGTCATTCTTGAGGCAGGATGGGATTATGTCCATCTGCGTCATCCCGGCGCTACGCTTCGCGAGATGAAGGCGATTATCGAGAGCCTGCCGCCTGTATATCACTCGCGGTTGCGGTTGCACGGTCACTTTGAACTCCTTAATGAGTTTAATCTCGGAGGCATACACCTTAATTCCCGGTGTCCTGATGCACCGGCAAGATACAACGGGTCAGTGAGCCGCACGTGTCACACCATAGAAGAAGTGCAGGAATATAAAGATTATTTCGACTATCTGACGCTCAGCCCTATCTTCCCAAGTGTTTCAAAGCCGGGTTACAGCGGTTCATTCGCAGCAGAAGAGCTTGCCTCGCTTCCTGAAGGGAAGGTAGTCGCTCTCGGAGGAGTCACCCCACTGCGCCTGCCCGAACTTGCCTTGCTACCCTTCAAAGGCTATGCCGTGCTCGGATACCTGGCGGGGGCTAAATCTATCGAAGACCTGAGGCTCAGGCTCGGATTATTTAACAACTGATTGACTGATACAACTACTATATATTATGTTACAATTCATTACTCATCCCTCGGAAAAATATTCAATCCCCGAAGAGGTGAAAATGGCTATAGAAGGAGGCTGTAAATGGGTACAGCTCCGAATGAAAGATGCGTCATATGAGGAGCTAAAAGCTACAGCTCTTGATATAATACCTATGTGCAAAGATAACGACGTAATACTCGTCATTGATGACAACGTGGAGCTTGTCAACGAACTGCGTGTTCATGGCGTTCATCTTGGCAAGACTGACATGGATCCGCGCAAAGCAAGGGAAATACTCGGCCCGCACGCCATAATAGGCGTGACAGCAAACACGGCTGATGACATACTCTCATTCAAAAGGGTGGATGTCGACTATGTAGGACTCGGCCCATTCCGCCACACTGACACCAAAAAGAACCTTGCCCCTGTTATCGGGCTTGAAGGCTACAGGCAAATTGTCAAGACTGTAAGCGATGCCGGAAATCAATTACCGATAGTCGCCATAGGAGGGATAACAATTGACGACGTAGATGACATCATGGCTACAGGTGTCCAAGGTATCGCCGTGTCAGGCGCGATAATAAATGCGCCTTCTCCGGTTGAATACACCGAAGATATTCTCAGGCGGCTTGCCCGATGACATACAAGAATCAAGAATAATCACTATAAACTATCATAAACCAATCATGCAAGACAAATTAATAATAGGAGGTCGTGAGTTTGACTCACGGCTCTTTGTCGGCACAGGCAAATTTTCATCAAACACCCTGATGCTTGAATCAATACTGGCGTCAGGCTCCGAGATGATAACCGTGGCGATGAAGCGCATTGACATGGATAATGCCCGTGAAGATGACATGTTACGCCACATAAACCGCGAAAAAGTACAATTTCTGCCAAACACATCGGGAGTGCGCGATGCCCGCGAGGCTGTATTGGCGGCAAAACTGTCACGCGAAATTTTCAACACTAATTTCATAAAACTTGAGATACACCCCGACCCTAAATACCTTCTCCCCGACCCTGTCGAGACTTTGAAGGCGACAGAGATTCTTGCCAAAGAGGGCTTCATCGTGCTTCCATATATCCAGGCCGACCCTGTATTGTGCAAAAGGCTTGAAGACGCCGGCACTGCCGCAGTAATGCCGCTCGGAGCGCCAATAGGCACCAACAAGGGTCTCAAGACACGCGACCTGCTTGAAATCATCATAGCGGAAAGTCGTGTACCGGTGGTGATCGACGCAGGACTTGGAGCGCCATCCCATGCCGCCGATGCCATGGAGATGGGTGCTGACGCCGTGCTTGTCAACACAGCAATCGCCGTGGCAGGCGACCCGGTCGAGATGGCTCGCGCATTTAAACTTGCCGTAGAGGCTGGAAGAATTGCCTACCGTGCCGGTCTTGGTTCTCAAAACAATGTTGCTGAAGCAACCTCGCCTCTTACTTCATTTCTCGGATAAAAAAATATTTCAATCAATGGAAATCAACGATATAAACGTCCAGTCTTATCCAGGCTCGGAAAAAATCTATATAAAAGGTAAGATTCATGACATAAATGTGCCTATGCGCCGCATAAATCTCACCCCCACGGTAAAAGTAATCAACGGAGAGCGCATGGTTCATGAAAACGCTCCTGTATATGTCTATGACACAAGCGGAGCTTATACCGACCCGCAGATAAAGATTGACATCAACAGTGGATTACCACGTACCCGCGAACAATGGATAGCATCTTGTGATGACATAGAGCAACTCGACTGTATATCATCGGTTTACGGTAAAGAGCGCGAAGCCGATAAGTCGCTCGACGCCATAAGATTCAGCCACCGTCACGCGCCGCGCCGTGCAAAGGAAGGCAAAGCAATCACGCAGATGGCGCTTGCCCGTCAAGGCATAATAACTCCGGAGATGGAATATGTGGCAATACGAGAAAACATGAACAATGAGGCTCTCGGCATAGACAGCCACATAACACCCGAATTTGTTCGCGATGAGATTGCCGCCGGTCGCGCCGTGCTGCCTGCCAATATCAACCATCCGGAAAGTGAACCGATGATAATCGGGGCAAAATTTCTTGTGAAATTGAACACCAACATCGGTAACTCAGCCTTGTCGTCGGGCATCGAGGAAGAGGTCAACAAAGCGGTGTGGAGCTGCTATTGGGGCGGTGACACACTTATGGACCTGTCGACAGGCGACAATATTCACGAAACCCGCGAATGGATTATACGTAATTGCCCTGTGCCGATGGGCACAGTCCCGGTATATCAGGCTCTTGAGAAGGTAAACGGTGATGTCGGCAGCCTTACATGGGAAATTTATCGTGACACACTTATCGAGCAGGCTGAACAAGGCGTCGACTATTTCACCATACATGCAGGAGTGCTCCGCGCCCATGCCGATCTTGTGGGCGAACGCCTTACCGGAATTGTTTCCCGTGGCGGCTCAATCATGACCCAATGGGCGGTAATGCACAATCAGGAAAATTTCCTCTACACTCACTTTGATGAAATATGCGAGATTCTTGCCCGTTACGATGTTGCAGTTTCGCTCGGCGACGGCATGAGACCGGGAAGCATTCATGATGCCAACGACCGGTCGCAGTTCCTTGAACTTGACGTGCTTGGCGAGCTTACGGAGAAAGCGTGGGCACACAATGTACAGGTTCTGATAGAAGGACCGGGACATGTGCCTATGCAAAAAATCAGGGAGAATATGGACCGACAGATTTCATCTTGCCACGAAGCACCATTCTATACACTCGGACCGCTTACCACCGACATCGCGCCCGGTTATGACCATATAACCTCGGCTATAGGCGCCGCCCAGATAGCATGGATGGGAACTGCAATGATATGCTATGTCACTCCGAAAGAGCATCTTGCCCTACCCAACCTTGAGGATGTAAGAAACGGAGTAATCGCCTACAAGATTGCAGCCCACGCCGCCGACATAGCAAAGGGACATCCGGGAGCCGTCGTAAGAGACAACGCCATGAGTAAGGCTCGCTTTGATTTCCGCTGGAAAGACCAGTTCAATCTGTCGCTTGACCCCGAGCGCGCCCGACGCTACTACGTGGAAAGCCATAAGGATGACGACCATTTCTGCACGATGTGTGGGCCCAACTTCTGCGCCATGCGTATTTCTCAGTCAGTAATCGACAATTGTTCCAAATAATCATGTTTTACGACGAGATTAAGCATTATGACTGGGATGACACTACCCGGTGCATAATGTCAAAGCGGAAAGCGGATGTTGAGATTGCTCTCGGAAAGACCAATCTCGACATCGATGACTTTATGGCGCTGATTTCTCCGGCGGCTGCCGACTATCTTGAGCCAATGGCTCAGTTGAGCCGCCGTTACACAAGAGAGAGATTCGGCAACATCATAAGCATGTACATCCCGATGTACATAACCAATTCGTGTACTAACGCATGTGTATATTGCGGATTTAACCATAACAATCCGTTCAAGCGCACGATTCTCACGATGCCGCAGATTGAAGAGGAATGTAAGGCGATACGCAAGCTTGGACCGTTTGAGAATCTACTGCTTGTAAGCGGAGAAAATCCTGCTAAAGCCGGAGTAGAATATTTTGAACAGGCCCTGCTCACCTGCCGTCCCTACTTCAGTAATCTGTCAATCGAGGTGCAGCCGATGAAAGCAGAAGAGTATCACAGGCTCACGAAGTCGGGGCTGAATGGCGTAGTGTGCTTCCAAGAGACTTACAACGAGGCAAACTATAAGAAGTATCACCCCGTAGGCATGAAATCAATCTACGACTGGCGACTTAACGGCTACGACCGCATGGGGCAGGCAGGCGTGCACAAAATAGGCATGGGTGTATTGATCGGGCTGGAAGACTGGCGAACAGATGTCACAATGATGGCACGCCATCTGCGATACCTGCGAAAGAATTATTGGCAGACAAAATTCTCGGTCAATTTTCCTCGCATGCGTCCTTCTGAAGGACATTTCCAGCCCAATGTAGTTATGAGCGACAAAGAGCTCGCTCAACTGACATTTGCATTCCGTATCTTTGACCATGATGTCGACATTAGCTATTCAACAAGGGAAAATCCGGTGTTCCGCGAGAACATGATGAAGCTCGGTGTGACCTCGATGAGCGCGGGAAGCAAGACCGACCCGGGAGGATATGCTGTCTCGCCCGACTCATTGGAGCAGTTTGAGGTCAGCGATGGCAGAAGTCCGGAAGCCGTAGTCGGAGGAATACGCCGTCTCGGCTACGAGGCTGTATGGAAAGACTGGGATAAAATATTTGATTCAAATGACACGATTTAACAACCCTCTTCAGGAGATAAAACACCGCATGTACTCACTGCGCAACGGTGCTGTCGCTGATGCAATGCGCCGGATGGGCGCTCCATATAAGATTATATTCGGACTAAACCTGCCTCAGCTTACAGCATTGGCGGCAGAGATACCTCCGTCGCCACAGATAGCCGACGAGCTTTGGCATAACGATTCCACACGCGAAAGCCGGCTATTGGCGCCAATGGTGTATCCGCCTGAGCAGTTTGACATATCAGTGGCACGTGAATGGGTCGAAACAATCGCCACTACTGAAGTAGCTGACATCTTATGCCTGAAGCTATTGAAAAAAATGCCGTGGGCATGTACTCTTGCCGAGGAGCTTATACTCTCCGACCGTGAGATGTACAGATACACGGCTTTACGGCTGATGTTTAACCTTCTGCCCGAAAGGCTTGCGGAAACACGCGCATATGCAGTGTCCGAACTCGAGCGGAAAAATCCGCTTACCGCCGGCATAGCCTCAGCGCTTGTAGAAGAGATTGACTTTATAACAGGCTCTAATGATTAGAGCCTGTTCCCCATCGGTCGCTGACCCACACGCCAAGCAGTATAAGCGCGCAGCCGGTATAGCCGATAATTGACACTTTCTCGCCAAGGAGCAATGCTGATGCGATTAGTGTCACAATCGGCTGGAAATAAAGATAATTGTTTGCTTTGATTGCGCCAAGCCCTTTGTTGACCCATGCCCATATTATAAAAGCGAGCATCGAGCAGAATAGTCCGAGGAACAGGAAATTGGACCATACATCAAATTCCATAAACACCGAAACAGGTGTATGGCTTGATTGCATAAACAAAAACGGCACAGCTGTAAGCATTCCATAAAAAAATGTCTTACGTGATATAAACATTACGGAATAGAATGCATTCAACTTACGTAATACGAGCGAGTACACCGCCCATGAGAGTGCGGCGGCAAGCGACAACAGATCACCGAGAGGCTTGACGTCAAGCACAAAACTGCTGTTGAAGATAACAAACCCCACACCGGTCAAAGCCACCAGAGACCCGACAAGGACCCCCTTGCCGGGTTTTTCGCTTTTATATATGGCTCCGACAAGAAGCGTGGTGAGCAGAGGAGCAAGAGTCACAATAAGCGACACATTTGATACAAGCGTATATTCAAGAGCCGTGTTCTCCGCGATAAAATATAGAGAACCTGCACATAGTCCACATACGACAAAGAGAAGTTCGTCACGCAGTGAATTTGAAAAAAAGCGTTTGTGACATACACATAACACCATCATATAGGCAAGCAATGTACGGTACACATACACTTCTGTAGGCTGCAATCCATGTTCAAGCAGGACTTTTGTTGAAACAAATGATACACCCCAAGCTATTATAGTCAGTAATGCGCCGAGATGAAACCACACGAGAGTCCCTCGACCTATGCTGAATTTTCTATCCATCATCTCCCTTATATATTGAATATGTATGCAAACTTACTGAAAATCCTGCAAGTCTAAAAACATTTTTTCCGTTTATCTTGTATTAAAAATAATAGCGTCGATTCGCTTTTTTATATTAAACGCATTTATTAACTTTGTGGTTTAAATTTTATTAAATTAATTAAATATACGACGATGAAAGTTCTTAAATTAACAGGTGCGGCTCTTCTTGCTGCATGTATGCTTCTCTCTTCGGGTTGTAGCTCAATGACCAATACCGGCAAGGGCGCTCTTATCGGTGGTGGCGGCGGTGCCGCCGTTGGCGCAGGTCTTGGCGCTCTTATCGGAGGCGGCAAAGGCGCAGGTATCGGTAGTGCAATCGGTGCTGCCGTAGGAGCGGGTGCAGGCGCGCTTATCGGTAAGAAAATGGATAATCAGCAGAAAGAACTTGCTGCCACCCTCCCCGATGCACAGGTAGAACAGACCACCGACCAGAATGGCTTGCAGGCAATCAAGGTTACATTTGACGGAGGTATCTTGTTCCCGACCGGTAAATATACACTTAACACTTCGGCACAGCAGGATCTCAGCCAGTTTGCAGTATCTTTGAAGCAGAATCCTCTTACTGACGTGCAGATTCTCGGCTTTACTGACAACACAGGTTCATATGCTGTAAATGAAAAGCTCTCTAACGAGCGTGCCGACGCAGTGCTGACCTACCTCGTAAATTCAGGAGTAAGCCCTACCCGCTTAACCGCAAAGGGCATTCCTATGGCTGACTACGTCGCATCCAACGAGACCGCAGCAGGCAGGGCTCAGAACCGTCGAGTTGAAATCTACATCACCGCAAGTCCTGAAATGGTGAAGGAGGCTGAGAACGGCTCTCTGCAATAAACAACCATAAATGTAACTGATAAAAATAAGCGGCATTTTGCCGCTTATTTTTTTATTCCTGTATAGACGAGCGCACATGCAAAAAGAAAGAGACTGCAACGTAAATGATTTACGCGACAGTCTCTTCTTTATAGGACCACACCAAAGGATGCGATGAAACTCCGAATGACAGGATTTGAGTGCTCGCCAACCTTTGTAATCCGCCTGGGTTATTAGCCACCGCTCCGAAAAGCGGTCGGGGCCCGCCATCAGTCGACTAAGCTTGTCTCGGTATTTCATATAAATTTGATGAGTTTCCCAATCAACTTTGATGTGGTATATCTTCGGCTCTCTTGCCTTCATTGTTATAACACAAAGTTAATTCATATTGTTGAATTTTGCAACTTTCGAGGCAAGATTTTTTGTCGGTACCGACAAGTTTTAGCTATCTTTGCAGCCTAATGATTAACAACAATATTATATGAATCTGTTTCTCAACATAATCTGGATTGTATTCGGTGGATTCTTCGTGGCAGTCGAATATGTGGTGTCGAGCCTCGCAATGATGCTTACGATTATAGGCATCCCTTTCGGACTTCAGACCCTTAAACTTGCAGGTGTCGCGCTTGTGCCTTTTGGCACAAAAGTGCTCCCGTCGCCCACCTCAAGCGGATGCCTCAACTTGATAATGAATGTAATCTGGTGGTTTGTCGGAGGAATTCCGATTGCGCTTACTCACATAGGATTCGGGCTGCTATTCTGCATCACCATAATAGGCATCCCATTTGGAGTCCAGCATTTTAAGCTTGCCGGGCTTGCGTTCATGCCTTTTGGCAAGACAATAGTCTAATCGGCAACACTGTTGTAGCGTACATGATTCAGCGCACGGAGCACATTACACAGTATCCGGCTCCAATATGCGCCGAAATCTTCCTTTATGGCGACGAGCCCCATTGCCACAAGCTCTTCCGGGACATCTTTCACCGCCTCAAGGAAATTATATAGCACCTGGAATATATCGGCAAGACCTTCTGATATCGATGCCGCAATAGGAGTGTCGGAATACTTCATGTCTTCCTCAAACACTTCCAGATATGTGTCGTCGGGACCGAGGAGATTCTCAATGCTGCGCCTTACCGCCTCATAATAATCCTCTTCAAGCACCCCGGCAATATATGGCTCTTCAACCGGAGTAAAATCGGTCTTTACATCGGTTGCAGAGATATAAATACGCGGTAACAGGCGAAGCATCGCGGCGACAAAGGCATCGCGCTCTGTCTCGCGGGCACTTTCCACCTCATGACAATACTCATTACAAAGCGCCATAAAGGCGAGCGCATTATTATTAATTATCGAATCACTCATAATTCAGACTGATATAAATTGTGTTGGCATATATAATCATATACCCCGGAAGGAAGAAAATAGTTCATATCTTTTCCGAGTGATATGCTGTTTCTTATAAATGTCGATGATATGTCAATCATGGGCGCATCTATTAACTGCACACGCGAATCATTTGTACCGGAGACCGGATAGCCACGACGCGGATACACAATCACGCCGAAACGGTCAAGAATCTCTTCTGAAGCACGCCATTGATTGAATATCGCCCAATTGTCACTGCCTATTATAAGCTTGAATCTTACTCCGGGGTTGTCATGCTCAAGCCGTCGGAGCGTATCTATTGTGTAGGACGGACGTGGCATAGACAATTCCAGGTCAGATGCATATACACAGTCGGAATCATTACAAGCCGTAAGAAGCATATTGAACCGGTCGGAATCCGATGCCATGCTCTTCCCCTTTTTCAAAGGGTTGCACGGCGACAGCATCAACATAACAGAGTCGACATCCCCAAATTGAGCTATGTAGGAAGCGAGCATCATGTGACCGGAATGAACCGGATTGAACGAGCCGCCAAACACACCGACAACCGACGATGCCTTCATTTTGAAAGGAAATCCGTTATAACCCTGTGAGTATCGGCTATTGCTGTGGCAAGATCGTCATTAACGACGGTAACGTCATATCGAGGGGCAAAACCTATTTCATATGATGCCTTACGCACCCTCTCTTCAATTACCTCAGGAGCATCGGTAGCCCTGCCTTCGAGCCTGCTGCGCAGCGTTTCGATAGACGGCGGCATGATAAACAGCGCAAGAGCCATGTCGCCATATATACGCTTGACATTCATGGCGCCTTTCACATCTATGTCAAGGACGACATTATGCCCGTCACCGGTGATGCGGTCAATCTCGCTTTTGAGAGTACCGTAAAAACGTCCGGCATAGACCTCCTCATACTCTACAAACTCGTCACGCGAGATACGTTCACGAAACTCTTCTTCCGTAAGGAAATAATAGTGAACTCCATGCTTTTCTTCGCCACGCGGCTTGCGGCTTGTCGCCGATATGGAAAACTGCATGTCTATATCACCACGCTCAAGCAATGCGTTGATAATGGTCGACTTGCCACATCCTGATGGCGCCGACACAATAATTATCTTACCTGCCATAGAGCGATTACATAACGTTAAGCACCTGCTCCTTTATCTGCTCGAGCTCGTCTTTCATCTTTACGACAATTTTCTGCATTTCAGCATGATTGGACTTAGAACCGAGCGTGTTAATCTCGCGTCCCATCTCCTGGCTGATAAATCCGAGCTTTTTGCCTTGACCCGGCGCGCCGTCCATTGTCTCCATGAAATAGTTGAGATGCTGGGCAAGACGCTGCTTCTCTTCGTTTACATCAAGCTTCTCGATATAGAATATCATCTCCTGTTCAAGACGGTTTTTGTCAAACGCGACACCGTCAATCTTCGAGAGATTCTCCTCTATGCGGGCGCGAATCTTTGCAACACGCTCCTTTTCAAATGGCTCGACGTTATCAAGCAGAGCGCGTATGTTTTCAATGCGTCGTGTAAAAAACTCGGTCAGCTTCACGCCCTCTTTTGCCCTGAACTGCATCAAGCCGTCAATGGCATTGCCGACAGCCGACATAAGCACAGCAGAATCTTCTTCTGAAAGAGACGCCGGCAGCTCGCTTTTCACCGTCTCCGGGAAGCGCAACAAGACACTGTACCAGTCATCAGGCCAAGCAAGTCCAAGCTGCCTTGCCATCTCCTCTACTTGTGCCTTGTAAGCCGCCATGAGCGGAATATTAAGTGACACAGTGGTCTCTACGCCCACTGATTCAGCATATATCTGGAAGTCGACCTTTCCCCTTTCAAGACGGGAAGCGATCAAATTACGAAATTCAAGTTCCTTTTCACGGAAAGCGGCAGGCACGCGCGACGATATGTCGAGCTGCTTGCTGTTCAGCGATTTAATCTCCACTGTGATTTTCTTATTTGGAATCTGTGCTACAGATTTTCCAAATCCGGTCATTGATAGTAACATGGACAGATATTTTCTACAAAATTACAAAATCTCCCGATAATACAGATGTTTCACGCAAAAAATCGTATCTTTGTATTATAAAAAAATCTTGAAATGGCGGTAATACTTAACATAGAGACTTCTACCAATGTGTGCTCAGCAGCACTGACGTATGACGGGCATATCATCACTCAAAGAGAAGATTATCAAGGTCACAACCATGCCACCTTGCTAAGCGGATATATCAAGGATTGCCTGGAGGAGGCAAAAGAGAAAAAGCTCAAAATCGACGCTGTCGCAGTGAGCATAGGACCGGGAAGTTACACAGGACTGCGCATAGGGCTGTCAGAAGCGAAAGGGCTTGCCTATGCTCTTGACGTGCCATTAATCGGGGTAGACACCCTTCAGATAATGACAGTCGCAGTAATGTTCAGTGACTTCTTTGATGAAGACGTGATGTTTGCACCGATGATTGACGCCCGCCGCATGGAAGTGTTCACTGCCGTGTATGACTATGCCCTTCGTCCCGTACTCGCGCCCAAGCCGCTCATACTTGATGAGGAAAGCTACCGCGAGTATCTTGACCGCGGTCCAGTAATATTTTTCGGCAACGGCAGTGACAAGGCGAGACAGCTCCTTGAAAGTCACCCCAACGCTAATTTCATCACAGAGATACACCCTACCGCAGCCAATATGATGGCACTTGCCGACAAGGCTTATCTCAATAAAGACTTCCTTGATCTCGCCTACTCCACACCGGCTTATCTAAAAGAGTTCCAGGCTACAGTTGCAAAGTCAAAATTAAGTAAATAACATCACATTATATATTCTGTCAATGAAAGTCACCGATTTAATAGCCACCAATGGCAAAACCGGATTCTCATTTGAGGTGCTGCCTCCGCTTAAAGGAAGAGGCATATCTCAATTATTCCGCAATATTGACGTCTTGAAAGAGTTTAATCCGCTCTATATCAACATAACCACCCATCGCAGCGAGATGGTCTATAAGAACACTCCCGACGGGCTATACCAGAAAGTGAGTGAACGCAGCCGCCCGGGCACAGTGGCGGTCGCAGCCGCGATACAACAGAAATATGGCATACCGGCCGTCCCACATATAATCTGCAGCGGATTTTCGCGTATAGAGACCGAATATGCTCTCATTGACCTCAATTTCTTAGGAATCACCAATATATTGTTGCTGCGCGGTGACAAAGCAAAGCATGAAAACCGTTTTATACCTAACGACAACGGCTATTCCCACGCTACAGAGCTACAGATTCAGGTCAATGAATTTAACCGTGGTTATTTCATTGACGGCACCAAGATGGACATAGTGACAGGCGAACCGTTTTCTTATGGTGTCGCAGGCTATCCGGAAAAGCATGAAGAAGCGCCGAATATTGACATTGACATCCAATATGCCCGCCAGAAAATCGATAATGGGGCGGAATATATAGTCACACAGATGTTCTTTGACAATCAGAAATATTATGACTTTGTTGACCGGTGCCGCAAAGCCGGAATCAATGTGCCGATAATAGCGGGACTCAAACCGATTACCACAATGAATCAGCTTAATCTTTTGCCGAAAGTGTTTCATGTGGACTTACCGATGGAGCTTGCTACCGAACTGATGAAATGCAAGAGCGACGCTGATGCAAAGCAAGTAGGCGTGGAATGGTGCAAGATGCAGGCTGCCGACCTCATTGCCCATAACATACCGAGCATACACTTCTATTCGCTGAATGCCACAAAGAGCGTTGAACAGGTGGCAAGGGCAGTTTATTGACCAATATATCCAGAAATTTTTAATCCATGAAATTTGCCGACATACCATATCATGATAATGCCAAAGAGCGACTAAGGTCAATGATTGACAGTGACCGCATACCTCATGCCTTACTGATAGAAGGTCCTGCAGGTATTGGCAAATTTGCACTTGCCCGTGCTGCGGCACAATATATTCATTGTGAACATCGTAGCGGAGGCGACAGTTGCGGGGTGTGTCCTTCGTGCCTGCAACATCAGTCGTTTAACCACATCGACACCCATTTCGCCTTCCCTATTATAAAGAAGAAGAGCGACAGGGCTTCTTACTGCGACGATTTCATCGGCGAGTGGCGCGACTACCTCATGGAAAATACCTATATGGATTTTCAAAAATGGCTCATTGCTCTCGGCTCCCCCACGACTCAGCCTCAGATATATGCCGACGAAGCTGACGCATTAATACGCAAGCTCAGTTTCACCTCCCACAGCTCGCGCTACAAAATTGCAATCATGTGGCTACCTGAGAGACTCAATATCACCGGAGCCAACAAACTGCTTAAACAGATTGAAGAGCCATATAGCGACACAATATTTATACTTGTCAGCAATAAGCCGTCGGAAATATTGCCGACTATATACTCGCGCACCCAGCGGCTGCAGTTAAAGCGTCTTCCCGACAATATTGTGGCAAAATATCTCAGCGACAATTTCTCTATCGAAATCACCGATGCAACGGCAATAGCGCACATCGCGGAAGGCAACGTAATAACTGCGGTCAACAGTCTGAGTCTAAGCAAAGAAAACCGCGATTATCTTGACCGGTTCATGGCACTGATGCGCCTCGCCTATCAACGTAACGTCAAGGAGCTTAAAGAGTGGGCGGGCGATGTTGCCTCAATGGGCAGGGAAAGCGAAATCCGCTTTCTTGAATATTGCCAAAGGCTTATACGCGAAAACTTTATCTACAATCTTAACATAAGCGAGCTTAATTACCTGAATCGCGATGAAGCGGCATTTAGCCGCAATTTTGCGCGATTCATCAATGAGCGCAACGTATTGCAGATTGCAGCTGAACTTGACAAGGCAGCTATAGACATAGCCGGAAACGCCAACGGGAAAATTGTGATGTTTGACCTTGCCGTACACATGATTCTGCTTTTGAAGCAATAAGACAGCCCATACCAGCGACCCATTTTTTAGACCAACACATCATGACGTCATTTCTCCAACGTATCGCCGACATATATTTTCAAGCCGAAAAAGAAAAGCTTGCCGATTACTGCTTCATCTTTCCCAACAAGAGAAGCGGCACTTTTTTCCAACACTTTCTCAGTGAGCTTAATGATGGCCCGACGCCGGTGTTCGAGCCCAAAATCACTACTATCAGTGATTTCATCGCCGATTTCTCCGACTATGTGGAGGCAAGCCGCTACGACCTTCTGTTCACCATGTACAACGAATATGCAAAGCTGTCGCAGGAAATCGAGGACTTTGACCGCTTTGTATTCTGGGGCGACATGCTTATATCTGATTTCAACGATGTTGACCGTTATATGGCAGACGCTCCCATGCTATTCAAAAACATCACCGACTATAACGAGATAAGCACTGACTTCCTTACTGATGAACAGAAACTAATAATCAAGCAATATTGGGGAGTCGACCTGCCGTTAGGCAATCCGGAGTCATTCTGGACTCATCTTAATGAAAAAGGCGAACCGAGAACCAATCGCGATTCATTTGTAAAATTGTGGGAGATACTCTACCCTCTTTATTCCGGCTACCGCAAGAGTCTTGCCGACCGGGGATTATGTTACTCCGGCATGCAATATAAGGAAGTCGCCGAGCGCTTTAAAACAATGCAGGCTGAAGACTTCCCCTATAAACGCATCATCATTGTAGGCTTCAACGTGCTTTCAATGAGCGAGATAAAGATATTCGAGCGATTGCGTGACCTTGGCATCGGTGATTTTTATTGGGATTATGACCTGCCGGAAGCGTTCAAGGACAACAGATCAGCGACATTTTTCCTGAAAAAATATGTCAAAGAATTCCGGTCGCTCTATGACATTTCTCTGCCGGAGGTGGACATGCCTGAAATCGAGATTATAAGTGTGCCGTCCAATATAGGTCAGGTCAAGCTCACCGGCAAACTGCTTGAAGAGATGAGTGAAAGCGGCGACATTGCCGATAGAGGTAATGCCATAGACACAGCCATTGTACTGCCATCTGAGAATTTGTTCATCGACCTGCTACATTCAGTTCCGGAATCAATAAGCTCAGTCAACATAACGATGGGCTACCCATTGCGGCTGACCTCCATCGCCACATTGATGCGCAATATCACAATGATGCATATGAGAGCGAGAAAGGTGCGCGACATATGGAGCTTTTTCTATGAGGATGTCAAGGATGTGTTATCTCACCCCCTTCTCAAGGCTATAGCCCCGGAATTATGCAAGGATATTGTCAACCAGATTGACTTTAACAAAATGTTTACCATTCCGGTTGACTGGACAAACAGTAATTTCGACGGGCTGTCAACCGTGTTTTTCCCCGTGGAAGAACAGCACACTGGCGACTCCGTGTTTGATTACCAGTGTAGGCTTGTGGATTTCATAGCCGGGCGCCTTAAACAGCTTGATGACAACGGGTCTACTTCAATGGAGCTTGGTTTTCTGACCCGTTACCGTATCTCTCTTGACTTATTGCATAATGCCATATCCCGTTATGGCATTACAATGAAAGAAAACACATTCTTTCATCTCATCGACCGCACCATTAACGCTGAAAGTGTCAATTTCATCGGTGAACCGTTGAAAGGACTACAGATAATGGGAGTGCTTGAAACCCGCGCCCTTGACTTTGACAACGTTATTCTGCTCTCCATGAATGAGCGTATATTCCCCCGTAAACACTATACGCGCTCTTTCATCCCAGATGTGCTTCGACGCAGTTTCGGACTCTCCACGCTTGAGTTTCAGGAGTGCATATATGCCTATTACTTTTACCGCCTCATAGCACGTGCAAAAAAAGTGAAGCTGTTATATGACTCACGGACATCGGGTCTTAAAGGCGGTGAGATGTCACGTTACCTGTACCAGCTTCTATATCTGTGTGACAGCGGAAACATCGTGAGGAGAAACGCATATTATGACATGCCGCCGTCCAATCCCGACAGCAGTCTGAGCGTTGAGAAAAATGAGGAAATCATGGCAAGGCTCAACTGTTATCTGTCAACAGGCAGCGACCGTAAGTCATTGTCGGCATCGGCGATAAAAAAATATCTCAACTGCCCTCTTGAGTTTTATTTTCACTACATCGAGCATATACGCCCGGAAGATGAAATCACCGATTATATGGATGAAAGTACATTCGGAACAATAGTCCATCAGGTGTCGGAACACTCTTATAATCGTCTCAAAGGCAATTTGCCCGAGTTGAAAGTGACCGCTGAGATTCTTGACCGTCTAAAAAGCGAGGTCACAGAGCTTGAAAAGCTCATAACTTCCGCGACCAATCAGCATTACCATCATCTGCCCTCGCAAGCTCCCGATGACAAACCCTACATCAATCTCACCCCGCTTCACGGCGAGGCTAAAGTAATAGGAGAAGTAATCCGCGAGTTTATCATCAAGATGTTTGATCTTGAAAAGTCACTTGTCCCCTTCTATTTTCTTGAGGGCGAACACAAATTTCAAGCACGCATCCCGATTGATGATGACCGGGCATTCAATATCGGAGGTTCGATTGACCGCATAGACATGCTTGCCGACCGCAGGACACTGAGGATAATCGACTATAAGACAGGTGGCGATGATTCAACGTTCAAAGATATTGATGAGATATTTTCAAAGAAAAAAGCAATCTTACAGCTCTTCCTGTATTGCAACGGACTTGCTTATGAAAAAAAAGACAACAGCCCCATGCAACCGATTCTGTATCTTTTCAAGAAATTCAGCACCGATGGCATACAACCTGTCAAATATGGCTCTGACGACCTTGTTGATTACCATAATCTGAACGACGAGGTAATGGGGATGTTACGGGAAAGGCTTTCCGGACTTTTTGACCGGGATAAGCCTTTTGAACCTGACCCGAGCCCGGAACATTGTCATTTCTGCAATTACAAAGAGATATGCGGACAAGCACAATAAATCATCATATGGCAGGTCTTTACATACATATCCCTTTCTGTCATTCAAAATGCAGCTATTGTGACTTCTATTCAATGCCCGACACCAAACACACCGATGCCTATGTGGATGCATTGATACAGGAGTGGCACATGCGTAAAAGTGAAATATCGGCTCCTTTCACTACTGTGTACATAGGTGGCGGAACCCCGTCAATACTTCCTCCCGAGAAGTTGAATCGGCTTGTTGAAAGCTTGCCATGTGACAACTTGACCGAGTTCACTATCGAGGCAAATCCGGAAGATGTTACAATTGATTATACACGATTCATCCATAATCTTGGAATAAATCGGGTCAGTATCGGCATACAATCATTTTCCGACACGGAATTAAAAATGATAAACCGCCGTCATTCAGGAAAGAATGCAGAAGAAGCGTTACTCGCCTTGCGTCGCGGAGGGATAAAAAACATAAGCGGCGACCTCATATACGGTCTTCCGGGACAGACAATCAGCTCATGGCAAGAATCGCTTGACCGTCTTGTTGACAGCGGTGTCGAACACATATCAGCCTACTCCCTGTCTTACGAGCCGGGGACACGGCTTCACGCAATGTTATCGTCAGGAAAAATAATTGAGACAGATGAAGAAACAGTCAATGAGATGTATCTTCGCCTGACAGAAACATTGCGGAAGGCAGGATATGAACATTACGAGATTTCAAATTTCGCCCTTCCGGGGAAAAGAGCCGTACACAATAGTTCATACTGGCATTTCACCCCATACCTCGGACTTGGCACTGCGGCACACAGCTTCGACGGAACGACCCGACGAGCCAACCGACGAGGGATAGCAGCATATGTAAATGCAATTTCCTCGGGCAATCCATTTTATGACGTAGAGACAGAGTCGGCCGACGAGCTGTATAATGATTATATAATCACAGCATTGCGTACAGCAGAAGGAATCAATAAACAGCACTTCTCCAATCAGTTTGGCGCCAAAGCCCTCGATTCGCTATTGGAAGAGTCCCGTCAGTTCATCAATACGGGGAAAATAATTGATACGCCTACATCCATCTACATAGATGAGGCCGCGTTTCTTGTGTCTGACTCTATTTTTGTCGAACTTATACACTGATTGACCACCATGCATATACTTCTCGCCTGTGCAAAACTAATGAACGATGTGTTTCCCACCCGACATGTCATCAACGCTACCGAACCAAGATTTCTAAAAAATGCAGAAATGATAGCGCGACAGCTTGCCGGTTACACAGTAGATGAATTGCAGCATATATTGAAAACCAACAGAAGCATTGCTGTTGAAAACTATATGCGCTACCGGAATTTTGACATCAAGTCAGCCCGACATCCTGCCGGGTTCATGTATAACGGCATGGTTTTCAAAAGACTGATGCTTGAGAATTTCAACGACGAAGATCTTGTTTATGCCAACGACAATCTTACTATCTGCTCCTTTCTTTACGGGATGCTCCGTCCACTTGACCTAATAAGCCCTTACAGGCTTGAAGGTAATGTAGAACTTCCCTGTACCGACGGCAAACCAATGACAGAGTATTGGCGACCGCTGCTGACCGACACCCTTATCAAGAGCGTCAATGACTCGGGAGGTACGCTTGTCAATCTCGCAAGTGCGGAGATGAAAGGACTTTTTGACTGGAAGCGCGTTGAAAAAGAAGTAAATGTGGTGACTCCATCTTTCAAGGTACTGAAAGGAGGAAAAGAATGCACAGTCACAATATATGCAAAGATGTGTCGTGGCGAAATGGCACGCTACATCCTGCTCAACAGAATCGACAGTATCTCTGACCTAATTAAGTTTGAGTACGAGGGATTCAGCATCAGCAATCCCGAAAAACTTACTTTTCTCGCTCGATAGTCCTTACCACACGACATGGATTATCTTCTGTTGTGAGAGATAGCTATGTGATAATTAAGCGGCTATTAATTGGGTGGTGTACTGATGGTGTACCAATTAGTTGGATAAATCAAAATGAGAAACTCGATTTAGAGATTTTTGAGGGGGGTCACCTATATTTAATGCGATTCTTTTTTGAAGATTCAAGAACGAAGTGCAAAATTTCGCTCTGAATAGCCCGACAAAATTTTGACGTTCGAGACTTGATGGCGGATTGGGGGATGGGGCTTCATAAAGCCACAGCCTCTCCCCCAATCCGATATTAAGTCGCGCCAAGGATTAATTTCAACTGACAATACAAAAAAAGGAGACCTAAGTCTCCCTGAGATTAACTAATTTTGTATTGCAGTATGTATCATCAATTAACCT
>OLWA01000584.1_pt1 | contig 45046 bp, 37 predicted proteins | sample 1673251 | NCBI WGS metagenome assembly OLWA01 (sample SAMEA3178937, study PRJEB25190) | human gut metagenome | biome: human gut; feature: human-associated habitat; material: faeces | place: Austria | collected 2013 | reverse complement strand
CACGTTTCTTCCTCTCCATCCATCTGCCTCATTTATCATGCATGATTCCGTGTAGTTATCGGGCTTCAACATGGCTTGCTGCCTTACCCACATGCATGACCTCATATGAGATTTCTGTTCGTCAGACCAGAGATTTGCCCGTGAGTTAGTATATTCCTCACATCCGGCTTCCTTCAGATTCCATCTCACGATGGACACCCTTGCCTTCGGCTATATCCTTCCCACTACCGGGTGGATTCGGGACTTTAACCCATTAGAAACGTGCGCCGCTAGGCGCACCACCAACAAAAGCCCACAGGATTAACTCCCGAGGGCTTTCATGCTACTCATATTAAATTGTGATCACATTATTCAAGCAATCAGGTTATTAATAGATTCTAACTCATATACAGTAAACGGATCAATGTCAATACAACTGAATTCATCATCAAAGAATACCTGTACATGAAAGTTATCCAATGGTATCACTTGTACTACTGTTGGAAAATATTCATTCATATGATTTTCCCCCTTTTAGATTTCATATATTAGATATCCATACTTCCGAAATCAATCACAAGATCCTCATATATTCCTGCCTTAATAGAATCCTGTAATGTATACTGTTCTGTTTCGCCCTGTTCAAAATTATACACTATAATCAGATTCTTAGATGGATCAACAATCCAGTATTCACGAATACCTGCTGTTCTATACTTGAATAGCTTTGTATAATAATCCATCTGTTTACTTGCAGGTGATACAATCTCAATAATCCAGTCAGGCGAACCCTTGCATCCTCTGTCATCAAGCTTGTCTGGATCACAAATTACAGAGATATCTGGTTCTACATAGGTATTACTTCTTTCATCCAGATAAACGGCAAATGGTGCTGCATAGACCTCACACTTTCCTTTGTGTGAACGAATATATTCACGGATGATGCTGGAAAGTTCCATTGATATTTTCTGGTGTTTTCTGCTAGGTGGAGCCATCATATACATATGACCGTCAATCAGTTCTGCTCTTTTCCCCTCTGGCAAAGCATATATATCATCTATCGTATAAGTTTCTTCTTTCAGTAATGGCATGTTATCACCTCCAGTGAGTTTTTCTATCTATAGCCATATTATAATATAGGTGATACCTATTCAGCAACTTATTTATCTGTTTCTGACAGAACAGATATAAATATTGGTATGGCAGCAGTTATCTTATACTCATTTCTTTACAATATATAAGAGAAATAATCATCAAATTTCAACGCAAATGCTTTAAGGGTAAAGTTGTTAGGGTGTATGGTTTTCGTTGAAAATTTAAAGCTATATATAAGGATTCTCAGCATAGAATTGATCTTCTATGCCTTGCTTAATAACCATCCACATATGTATCTTTCCGTCCATTACATTTAAGTGTACCGTAACTATTATATCCGGTTTTTGCCAATTCATATAGATTCTTGTTTTTCTTTATCACTCTTCCATAGTTGGAAATCCATGTTTCTTTGTAATCCATCAATTTTACAAGTATGAATATGATATTGCTTACCATCACGTTTTAATATCTCGAATTCGTCTATTGGCTTTTCCTTATGACATTTATCGCATACTTGACATTCTTCTGTTCCCATTACTTCTCTAATCCTTTCTCATCTATATTATTATCAGCAGCAGTTGTCCTGTCAGCCATTGGACACCACTCAGGAATTGTCTCAGGTAACTTATCCTCGCCCAGTTTACCCATCAAATTTGTTCTATTTCTATTGTCACAATAATACATCTTTTTATTGACAGCATAGCATTTTACGTATTCACAATCTTTACATCTCATTACTCTTCTTCTCCTTCTTCGTATTCATCATCTTGATTATTTGCTTCTTCCTTGAGACAATCTCCATATGCTTCTCAAGCACGATTTAACACAGTACCTGCTTTAAACTTTGCCTTATATCTTTCTGGTATCTCATGCATATCTTTTGTGAGTCCACTATATTTTTTGCTTTCCTTATAAAATTCAGGTTCTACAGTGAAGTATCCTAATAATAAAAGTTTATCTCCATTTGTTAAAATGTCCTCTATTGTGCGAAGCATATAACGGATTGTCCAATAAGTGTTCCAGTAATCTCCACCTATCCTATTTTTTGGTATTCTCTCATATTCTTTGAATCTATTAGCTTCTCTCATTTTATCATGCACCATTTTGGTAAACTCTGTTTCGGTTATTCTTTTATTCATTGTCTCTTCCTCCTTATTTTTGTTCTATGAAATCACCATTTCTTTGACAATATTTTTTTAAGCACTAAAATAAGCCCACGTACCTGTTATTATGCAAGTACATGGACTTATTCAGATGTTTAAAATATTCAGTTGGCAATATCAGTCCTTTATTGTGTGAAATTCCCTATTATACATCTTTAGGTATATGTCATACCCCATTTTTATTGAATCCATACCCCATTTTTACTCCATTTTTACGTGAAATTATGTAAAAATACGGTAAGATACGTGAAGTTGTAAATTCCGCAAACCCTTTAGATCTCGCTGAAATTCGGTGTTCCATAGAGGTCAAACGGGGTGCTCTGGTATACGTAATAATTCAGCCAGTTTGTATACAGATTGTTTGCATGGGCTCTCCACATAAGCAGTGGTTTGTTTGCCGGATCATTTTCGCGATAATAGTTCTCCGGAATTTCAATCGGAAGTCCCTTGCTCATGTCACGCTTGTACTCTCCGTCCAGTGTGACACGATCATACTCCGGATGTCCCATCACAAAGATCTTCCTTCCGCCTTCTGCCATTGCCAGGAAAAGACCTGCCTCCTCGGATTCTGCCAGGATCGTAATGTCTTTGCAGGCACGGATGTCCTCGATCGGAACCTCTGTATGTCTGGAATGCGGTGCAAGGAACATGTCGTCAAAGCCTCTTACCAGCGGGATCTTGCGGTTCAGGACTTTGTGCCAGAACAGACCGAACATCTTGTGGTCAAGCTGGCGTTTCTTAAGTCCATAGAAATGATAAAGACTCGCCTGTGCAGCCCAACACAGAAAGATCGTAGAGGTCACGTGAGCAGATGTCCAGTCCATGATCTCCTGGAGTTCATTCCAATAATCTACTTCTTCGAATTCCATCTGCTCGACCGGAGCTCCTGTGATAATCATTCCGTCAAAACGTCTGTCTTTGAGGTCAGAAAAAGTCTCATAGAATTTGTTCAGATGACTGATCGAAGTGTTTCTCGCCTCATGGCTCTCCACTGCCATAAAAGTCACATCCACCTGCAGCGGTGTGTTGGAGAGAGAACGTAAAAGCTGAAGCTCTGTCTCCTCCTTGAGTGGCATCAGGTTCAGGATCAGGATCTGGATCGGACGAATGTCCTGATGCACAGCCCTTCCCTCGTCCATGACGAATATATTTTCTCTTTCCAGAATTTCTTTTACTGGTAAATCTCCCTGTATTTTAATAGGCATTTTCCGTTCCTCCTCTATGTGTGTTCATTCTATATTATTTGCATTACTGTTCTGTCATTTTGATAAAGTCTTCCTCTGACAGGATCGGGATTCCAAGTTCCCTGGCCTTTTTATTTTTGGATGAATTGGATGTGGTATCGTTGTTGATCAGGTAGTTTGTCTTACCTGTTACGGTACCTGTCACCTTGCCGCCCAGGGATTCGATCAGCTTCTTGGCCTCACCGCGGTTACTGAAATGCTCCAGGCTTCCCGTGATAACAAAATTCATTCCCGCCAGTGTCTGGTTCTCAGAAACTTCTTCTTTATTAATATGAAGATATCCAAGCAGGTGATCCAGCTTGCGGTTGTTCTCCGGATCACCGAAATATTTCGTAAGGCTCTTTGCGATCACCGGACCGATTCCGTCGATCGCACTGATTTCCTCTTCCTCGGCTGTCCGGATCTTGTCCAGATCATCATCAAAATGCCGGCAGATCACTTTCGCATTGGAAAGTCCGATATTGGAGATTCCAAGGCTGTAGATCACCTTTGCAAGAGTTGTCTCCTTCGCCTTGTCAATGCTTACTATAAGATTGTCATAGGATTTCTCGCCAAAACCTTCCATTGTCACGATCTCTTCTCGATGCCTTGCGATCTCAAAAATATCTCCAAAATCATGGATAAAACCTTTGGCGATGAATTTCTCCAGTGTAGCTTCAGACAAACCGTCTATATTCATGGCATCTCTGCTTACAAAGAGTGTGAATGCCTTGATCTTCTTCGCGACACAGTCCGGGTTCATGCAGTAGAGAGATTCTACTTCATTTTCCTGAATGACCCTGGCTTCCTCACCGCAGACCGGGCAGATATGCGGGATCTCCAGGTTACTGCTCCTGGTCAGGTTCTCTGCAATCTGCGGAATGATCATATTTGCCTTGTAGACCTGGATCGTATCGCCGATGCCAAGCTGTAATTCCTTCACAATGCTGACATTGTGAACACTTGCACGGCTGACTGTCGTTCCCTCCAGTTCCACCGGGTCAAAAACTGCGATCGGATTGATCAGACCTGTTCTCGACGGACTCCACTCAATCTCACGAAGTGTCGTTTCGCGGATCTCATCTGCCCATTTGAACGCAAATGCATTTCGTGGAAATTTCGCAGTACTTCCAAGCGAATCTCCATATGCAATATCATCATAAAGCGCAACAAGTCCATCGGATGGAAAATCATTACTCTCGATCGTATGAGAAAAATAATCCATCGCTTCATCCAGACTTTCGCCTGTCACCATACGGTATTCCACCACCTCAAAGCCCTGAGACTTCAGCCATTCCATCTGATAAGCCCTGGAATTATGCATATCCACATCCTGTGCAGATACCAGTGCAAACGCATAAAACCTCACATTTCTCTCTGCGGTGATCTGGTTATTCAGCTGTCGGACCGATCCGCTGCAGAGATTTCGCGGATTTTTGTATTTGGCATCGACATCCTCGATCGTCTCATTGATTCTCTCAAAATCGGAATAGGTGATGATCGCCTCGCCCCTCAGCACAAGCCTGCCCTGATAGGCGATCCTTAGTGGGATATTCTTGAATGTCCTCGCATTGTTGGTGATGACTTCCCCGACGATTCCGTTTCCTCTGGTGACTGCTTTGCGCAATTCTCCATTCTCATAGGTAAGGACAATGGTAAGTCCGTCCATCTTCCAGGAAAGCAGTGTCGGATGTGTTCCGATAAAAGCTCTGAGTGTCTCTCGCTCTTTGGTCTTGTCGAGAGAGAGCATCGGAGATTCGTGTGTTTCCTTTGGCAGTGCATCTACTGCCTCATATCCTACATTAACAGTCGGACTATCTGCCAGAACGATGCCTGTTTCTGCTTCCATTTGCTCCAGCTGATCGTACAGAGCGTCGTACTCTCTGTTGCTCATGATCTCCCGGTCTTCCTGATAATAGGCCTTTGCCGCTTCGTTCAGTTTTTTTACCAGTTCTTTCATTTGGTTTACGGCTGCTGTTTCCATGATGTCCTCCTGTCTCTTTGATCGTTTCACTTGATGAATTTCGGATCCGTTTTTCTAATTCCTTCCATTCTTCCTTTCGGATCTCACGGTATTCTCCCGGATTCAGCCCGTCAAGGGTCAGGTTCATGATCCGGACTCGCTTAAGTGTCTGCACCTGATATCCGAAATATTCGCACATCCTGCGTATCTGACGGTTCAGCCCCTGCGTCAGGATGATCTGAAAACTTCTACGTCCGGTTTTCTTCATCGTGCAGGGTCTCGTCACCGTGTCAAGAATCGGAACACCGCCCCGCATCCCCTTAAGGAAATCCTCTGTAATCTCTTTATTTATTGTCACAAGATATTCTTTCTCATGATAATTCCCTGCACGCATGATCCGATTCACAAGATCGCCCTGATTCGTCAGAAGCAGCAGCCCTTCAGAATCCTTATCCAGCCGTCCGACCGGATAGACACGCAGCGGATAGTTAAGGTACTCCGTCACCGTCGTCTCATTTCGCTGTTTCTTAGTGCTGCAGACGATTCCCCTTGGCTTGTAAAACAGCAGGAGGACTTTCTTCTCCTCCTTCGTGATCGGGTGTCCGTCCAGACAGACTACTGCATCTATTGGGATTCTCTCTCCTGTCTTTATGGCAGTGCCATCCAGCGTAACCCTCCCCGCATCGGTAAACTGATCGGCATCCCGCCTGGAGCATACACCTGCATTGCTTAAGTATTTATTTATTCTGATCGTTTCTGTATTTTCTGTTTTGATTTTTTTGTCCATTGTTCTATTATATAATTTTTTCTTTTTGACCGCAACAAAGAGTTTCAGGTTTCCGTTTACTTCTTCAGATTTCCGTTTACTTCCAGCCTTAATTTTGACGGACTCTTGTATTTTTGTGTCGATTATTGTATCATGTATAGAAGTTCGGGCTTTTGTCTTCTCATACAGACCCGGCATTATTTTAATAAATGTTAGGAGGAAACGGCATGCCAAGCCGCAAAAAACATACAAATCCGTTTCTGCTGCTCATTGCCATCGCCATCTGTCTCGTTCTTGGTGTCACACTCAGACAGTCTACGGTCGATTTCTCTGTCCTTGAGGAAAAAAGCACCGCCTCTGCCTCTGATCATGATAAGAAAGAACAGACAACGCCAGATTCTGCTCAGAACACAGTATCACCTTCTGAGACATCCACTCCGGTTCCTACAGAAGCGCCTTCCGCTTCCGATATCAAAGTTTCCGATGAGGCTGCTTCTGGTGTCTGGACTTCCAGTGGAAGCAGCTGGCTTTTTATGGTGGATGGCAAACCTTACACCGGATGGCTGACAGATACAGACGGAAAGAAATACTACTTCAATAAAGACGGGATCATGCAGACCGGATGGGTAAATTCCGGTGGCAGGCGTTACTACATGGATCTGGATGGAATCATGCAGACCGGAATCATCACCGTGGACGGCAAGAGCTACGAACTTCTTGACGATGGCTCTCTGAAGGGCTACAAAGCCAAAGCAAAAAAAGCAGCACCAACGCCCACAGCCGAAGCCAAGACCTCCGGGGCACAGACCAGTGCTTCCAGAAAAAAAGCAGACAAATATATTGCTCTGACTTTCGATGACGGTCCAAGTTCTTTTACTAACAGACTTCTCGACTGTCTTGAAAAAAACAACGCCAAAGCCACATTCTTTATGGTAGGCAAAGAAATCGACAGTTTTCCGGATGAAGTCAAACGTATGGAATCTCTTGGCTGTGAACTCGGAAACCATACCTATTCTCATGTAGATCTCACAACACTCTCTCCGGAAGATATGTCCGCTGAGATTGCAGGCGTAGATGAAGACCTGGTAAATCTGGTCGGACATGGTGCTACTGTACTGCGCCCGCCTTATGGAAACATTAACGATTCCGTCAGATCTACGGTGGGTACTCCGATGATCCTGTGGTCCATTGATACTCTCGACTGGGAATCCCAGGATGCCCAGCAGATCACAGAAGCAGTCATGTCACAGGTTCAGGATGGTTCTATCATCCTGCTGCATGACATCTTCAGTACTTCTGTGGATGCAGCCGAGATCTTTATTCCCAAGCTGATCGCCGAAGGCTACCAGCTGGTGACCATTCACGAGCTTGCCAGGATCAAAGGCACAGAACTGCAGACCGGTATCGCCTATGGTGATTTCACAGATCAAGATCAATAATACAGACACAGTAAAAGGCACAGAAATCAATCTGTGCCTTTCTTGCATCATGCATTACTGGAGCAATCCACTGTATACATATCCAGTCTGCCCATCATATTCAATTTGTACCCAGTCGCCTTCCTGACCAAGGACCTGTACCTCATCTCCCTCATCCAGTCCACCGATGATATTATCCTCATCGCTGTTGGCTGCGGATCTTACATTACAGCCCTCTGCTACAGTCATCGTCGTTCCATCCTGCTGAGTTGTAGAATCTACTTCCTCTCCCAGCCCATTTAAAAACTGTGCAAGCGCTGTATCAGCTTTCTGAGCCTGCTCATATGCTGCCTGTACTTCTGAAGTGAGTTTCTGAACATCTGTATCGGATTTCAGCGAATCCATATAATCAGAAACTTCTTTGTTCTGTTCCAGATCTCCCAGGATTTTGTAATTATTGTCACTGTCTTTCACTACATAAGAACTCCATAATGAAGGCGCAGGTGTATCTATCCCCTTACAAATAAGACTTCCACGCGTATATACTACATACGAATTCTCATCCAGGCCTTTCTTTGCATATACATTGTCGACCTGATATCCTTCTATATAATCTTTTGCATTTGTAATTCTCGACTCATCAGAAGGTGTCAGATTACTGACCAGTGTTCTCAGTGTGGTAATATCTCTCTCCCCTAAAGCCTGATAATAGCTCTTCATAAGTGCGGTGATCTCATCACTGCCTTCTTCCAAGGGATTCGTGTCTTCTTCTTTCTTCCCGTCGTTTGTCTCCCCATCATCTTCCGGAGAAGAAGGATCATTTCCCTGGCTGTTGTCCTCGACTGTATTCTGTTCTTTCTTAGAAGTACCCTTCCCACTTCCAATACAGGCACGAACGCCAAAGAACAATACAGCTACGATTACCAGAATTGCTCCGCCAAGCATAAAATAGCGAAGGTTATCCGATAACCATTCCCTGAAATTATCCAAGTTCTTGTCCTCCTTAAATTACAACGCACCGAGGCAGACCCATTACCCCGTGCAGCACACCTGAAGGGAATCGAACCCCCGCACATGGTACCGGAAACCACTGCTCTATCCACTGAGCTACAGGTGCAAATGTGCTAAGATGTAATATTCTTAACACATGATATATTATCATATTCCCAAAAAAAAGTAAAGTTTTTTATTTTTCACATACAATTTGACCAATGTTTTCGGCTGCTTTAAACAGTGACTTTATTCTTCTGGCAGCAGCTGACTCCTGTAGTCCTGTACAGAATCTCCCAGACGGCAGACACTGTATTCTCCTACTACGCCAAGTTCATGATACCCATATCTTTCCAGTTCAGCCTTCTGCTGTTCATTCGGGATCTTGACAACAAGGTAATTGCATTTCACCCATCTTGCATATCTCGCGATGTTGGTGTAATTAAATACCGGTGCATTGATTTCCAGATAGAGCTGTCTTCTCGCTCCCACTGCGCCGCCGGACCCTCGCCTTCCAAATGGCAAATAGATCGACGGATCATAAACCCGGACATACGAACTGATATAGTCATCCGCCACCAGAACAAAGTCCTGATCTCCTGCATCCTGTCTGACAAGCTCACAGATGCCTGCCACGCTGTCCGGAACCTGCTGGTAATTGTTCACCTTATGATAATAGCCTTCTGTATAAAATTCTTTTCCGCTCCAGACGATCACCCCTGCAAAAAGCACCAGCAGGATCGGCTGCAGAAAGCCCTTTCTTCCACGGATAAACTCTACCATCGCAAGAGCCGTCACCGGTGCCGACAGCACGATCCACAAAACTCTCCAGTAAACACTCTCACCGACACATTTCTGTATGATCTTTGCCGTATACGGAAAAAAGAACAAAAACAATGTCACACAGACATATGCCAGGACATAGCGGACCGTTTTTTTTCTGTGTTTAAAAATCAGCAGATAGAGAACGGATGCTGCCAGAAGCCAGGGAAAAAGGCTGCCTCCCCAGTAATTATTCCAGAACTCCAGAGATTTATTTATCATTTCTTTCATTATGTTCCCTATCCTTTAAGTACCAAAATATAAAAAACACCAAGTATCAACGACGGCAGGCAGCAGAAACTTCCCTTCAGGAAACTCCTCCAGTCTCTTTTGCATACCAGACAGAGAAGCAGAAATACTCCAAGCATCAATGTTCCCAGGATGATCCCCATTGACGACAGAAGACAGCAGCTCAAATCTGCCATTGCGAGCAGAAGCCACGGATATTCTGCTTTTTTCTCCATTAATATACTCTGACAGAGATAAAACAGAAGCGGCAGAAAAACAGAAGCCAAAACGGCCTTTCCCTGCCAGAGACGTACCATCTGAAAACTTCCCGCATTATATACGGAATATGCTGAAAAGCTTGCGATGCACGCCACAAGAAAGAGATACATTCCCTGACCTCTGCGGTCATCTGCGAACCATTTTTTTCCAAGGAGATACTGCACACAGTAAACAGCCAGGAGAAATACTGCCGGAAAGATCATATGTGCCATGATCGCCGGATGTAATCCCATGCTTAGCTGACTCACTACTGCCAGAAATACAGGAAACGGTGAAAGCACATAGCGGCTCGGGAGGCCATAATATTTCAGACCGGTATACGGGATCACCTCAAAAATAGTATCTGTCTGCACATCCGTTGTCGCCTGTGCCACATAGAATGCATCATCCGCATCCATGTGTGCCAGAAAGACACACATCGCGATCTGTGCCAGGATCAAAAGCATGACCGCCCAGAGATAGATATTTTCTGTTCCGAAAATATCCTTGATACGAATTTTATCTCTCTGTTTTACCGTGGCAAAAATACCGCCGGCTGCCAGAAGCAGAGCAATAATACCATAGGATATCACCAGCACATGCAGCGGCGTTTTCAAAAACGTCATCGGAAGTGTCAGTAATTCCATGATCGAAAACAGGATCAGATAACCGCTCACAAAACGTTCAGCCAGAAGGGGCTGCCGTCTTTTGACAAACGGCAGTCTTCCCACAGCAACCGGTACAAGGATAAGCCAGAAAACAGCCAGGATTCCCTTCATTGCCATTTCCATATTTATTTCTCCATCTCTTTTTCAAGGATCCCCATCGCAATCTTCTCCGGAGTGATCGGAAGTTCACGTACACGGACTCCTGCTGCATTATAGATTGCTTCTGCAAGTGCCGGACACGGGGTATCAATGACAAGCTCTCCAATGGATTTCGCTCCGAATGGGCCACTCTCCTCGTAACTGCTCTCAAAATCAACACGGATCTTACCGATATCCATTCTGCTCGGGATCTTGTACTGCATGAAGGAATTGTTGCGGATCTTTCCCTTATCTGTATACTGTACATCCTCAAACAGTGCCATTCCGATTCCCTGTGCGATACCGCCCTCGGTCTGCACCCGGGCAAGATTCGGGTTGATCGGTGTTCCACAGTCAACAACAGCAACATAATCAAGAACATCTATATTTCCTGTTTCTTTGTCTACTTCGACCTCGACCATTCCGACCATGAACGGCGGAGGGGACAGCGGTGAGGAATGCTGTTTCACTACCTGCAGTTCTATATTGTTAAAGAAAGTACTCTTAAGCCCAATTTCCTCGAGAGAAACTTTTTTATTCTCATCCTCGGTACAGAATACATAAGAGCCGTCAAAATCAACGTTCTCCTGCTCTGTCTGCAGCATTTCTGCTCCGAGTTCACAGATTTTTTTGCGGAGCTCCTGGCAGGCTTTTACGACTGCCATACCGGTTGTATAGGTTGTTGCAGATGCATAGGAACCTGAGTCATATGGAGAAATATCAGTATCTACACTGAATACTACGATATTTTCCATCGGAGTCTCCAGACAGTCTGCAGCAATCTGTGCCATGACAGTATCGCATCCAGTTCCCATGTCTGTACAGCCAAGTGCCAGAGTGTAGGAACCATCTTCATTCAGCTTGATGTCTGCACCGCCGACATCAACACCTGCAATAGAAGAACCCTGCATTGCCATCGCAACACCCAGACCGCGTACTTTGCCATTGCCCATATCCTGAGAAAGTGATCTGGAATCCCAGTTCATCATTTCCTTTGCTCTTGCCATACAGCGATCCATTGCACAGCTCTGTGCATATGGGACATCTGGATATCCCGGAAGCGGACCGCCCTCTACCGGCATGTTCAGTTCTTTCATCCTGGCCGGATCCATTCCCATCTTGTGTGCCAGTTCATTGACCGCAGATTCAACCGCAAAAATACCCTGCGTTGCTCCATATCCACGGTAAGCTCCTGCTGCCTGCACATTCGTATAAACGACATCAAAGCAAAAACGATATGCTTCGGTATGTCGGTAAAGTCCAATGGATTTGTGACCACTTAATCCTACGGTTGTAGAACTGTGTTCTCCATACGCACCGGTATTTGACAATGTATAGACATCCAGTGCACGGATGATACCGTTCTCATCTGCACCTGCACGGACAGTGATCTCCATCTCGTGACGCGGTGTAGAGCAGATCATCGATTCATATCTGGAATAGATCATCTTGGACGGACAGCCTGTCTTCCAGGTTACAAATGCCGGGTAGATTTCGCTGACAGAGGTCTGTTTCGCGCCAAAACCACCACCGATCCTTGGTTTGATGACACGGACTTTGGAAGCCGGGATATCCAGTGCACGGCCTACGATCCTTCTGATATGGAAAGGAATCTGTGTAGAAGAAAGTACGATCAGACGTCCAAAATGATCCATATAACATGCTGTACGGAAAGTTTCCATCATAGCCTGCTGGTTTGCTTTGGTGTGGTAAGTATGTTCTACGGTATATTTACATTCGCTTAAAACTTTGTCGACATCACCCTGCTCTTCCATCGCTGTCGCGCATAAGTTTCTCTTATTGTCGCCGCCAAGCGGGATCTTGAGTTTCCAGTCTTCCTCCGGGTGCACCAGGATCGGATTGTCTTTCGCTGTGTGGATGTCGAGAACCGGTGTTTCCACCTGATATTTGACCTTGATCCTCTTAAGTGCCAGATCAACTGCCGCCTCTGTCTCACCTGCAACGATCGCAACGGCATCTCCGACAAAACGTACATGACGGTCAAGGATCAGTCTGTCATCCGGACTCATCTCCGGTGCAGTCTGTCCGGCAAGGGTAAAACGTTTCTGCGGAACATCTTCATAGGTAAAAACGCACACGATACCAGGAACTTTCTTTGCTGTATCCGTCTTGATCGTGTCGACCCATGCATTGGCATGAGGGCTTCGCAGGACTTTGACGATCAGGGAATCTTTCGGTGCCAGGTCGTCCGTGTACACAGGCTTTCCTGTTACCAGTGCCATGGCATCTGTTTTCTGGACAGGTTGATTTACATATTTCATTTTATGCTTCCTCCTGTGTCTTCTTATAATTAAGGTATTTCAGGATGCTTGCGGTCTGGGAGACAAAACCGGAACATCTGCACAGATTTCCTGCAAGATATTCCTTGATCTGTTCTTCATCCGGTTCCTCGAGTTCACGGAGCATCGCGATCACATTCATGATAAATCCCGGATTGCAGAAGCCGCATTGTTCTGCACCTTCATTTGCAAGAAATGTTCCAAACTCCTCTGCCTCTTTCTGAAGTCCTTCCAATGTCACGATCTTCTTTCCATCGATCCTTGCAGCGAGCATGGAGCAGGAAAGGATTGGTTTCTCATCCATCAACACCGTACAGAGACCACAGTTTGCTGTCTCACAGCCTCTCTTGACACTGTAACAGCCCTTTTCTCTCAGGAAATCGATCAAAAGCATTCCCGGATCGACTTCTTCCTGACGCTGTATTCCATTCAGCCAGAATTTAATGTTCATCCTTCATTCCTCCTGCCACTTCCCAGGCTCTTCTTGTCAGAACTTTTACAAGAAGGGTTCTGTATTCTTTGGATCCTCTCATGTTGCCGGTGGTCGGAACATGTTCTGCTGCATAGTCTGCAAATTTCTGAATTGCTTCTTTCTTTGCTTCTTCACTCTTCTGGTCAAAATTTTCAAGGATGTGTTCCTGATCCTCTACAACCATGGCACGGGCAGACCTTGCACCGATCACTGTTCTCGCTTCGTTTCCGATCAGAGAAGCACAGCAGGTCAGTACCGGAAAGTCTGTCTTTGTATTTCTCTGGCTCATATAACAGACGCGGAGCGGCTGCTTCTTCACAATAATATTTACAAGGATATCGTTATCTTTCTTCCGATCCACAAACTCTGTCAGCGGGATTTTTCCTGCATTATAAAGTTCTACCCAGGTATCCATTCCAAGGAACATGGTCAGTACATCTGAGAAACCGTATCGTCCCCAGATACTGCCGCCGACAGTCGCACAGTTTCGGAACTGCACGCCAACAATGTGCCGGACACTTTCTTTCATGGCTCCCTGCGTATATTCATTCAGTCTCTTATCTATCTCAAGTTCTCTCAAAGTTGTCATGCATCCGATCACGAATTCCTCATCCGTTTCCTGAATGCCATCAAGTCCAAGTCCGGAAAGATCAATGGCTGTGGAAATATTTCGATTTCCCATCTTAAGCCATACCATTCCGCCAAGCACGATCGCTGTTTTTTTCTGATTCAGCTCATATGCTTCCTCAATGCTGTTTACTTTCACATAGCTTTTAATCTTTAGCATCTGTGCATCGATTCCTTTCTTTCATCCAATTTTAAAGATATACGTTATTTAATTTTAGCAGAAAAATTTCAAAATTTCCAGAGGGATCAATTTTTCTGTGAAACATGCATAAAAAAATCCCTTTCTGATCCGCAGTTTTACGGAGAACTACGGAAAAGAAAGAGATGATTGATTTTCATTTAGCGGTTGTTGATCGCAGTTACAAGTGCATCGATGGATGCACGGATGATATCCGGGTCAACGCCGGCTCCCCAGGAGAGAGTTCCGTCTGGTTTCTGGATTCCTACGTAAGCAATCGCTTTGGAGCTGGTGCTCTTCTCAAGCGCATGCTCCTGGTAGGTAACCAGTGTAAATTTCAGTTCGTAAGCTTTCTTCAGTGCGTTGCTGACTGCATCCAAGCGACCATTTCCGGCTGCCTCTGTTGTAACTGTCTTTCCATTGAAGCTGGAAGTTACCTGAGTAACGATTCCGCCGTCTTTCTGCTGGAAATGTACTTCACTGATGCTGTATGGGCTGACCACATTTTCGAAAGTGGATTTGAACAGGTTAAAGATCTCATCCGGATGAAGTTCTTTGTGGCTGTGATCGGATACGGCTTTGGCTGCATAGCCCATAGCTTCACGCATCTTAGGCGGCAGGTTCAGACCGTACTTGGTCTCCAGGATATAGCCTACGCCGCCCTTTCCAGACTGGCTGTTGATACGGATGACATCTGCATCGTAGTTTCTTCCAACATCGGTCGGGTCGATCGGCAGATATGGAACTGTCCAGCGGCTCGGGTCTTTTTCCTCTCTCCAGTGCATTCCTTTAGCGATCGCATCCTGATGGGATCCGGAGAAAGCTGCGAATACAAGTGCACCGCTGTACGGGCTTCTCTCGTCAACTTTCATGCCTGTGCACTCTTCGTATACTTCGCATACATGCGGCATATCGGAGAAGTCAAGCTTCGGATCTACGCCCTGGGAGAACATATTCATTGCAACAGTAACGATATCCACGTTTCCGGTACGCTCTCCATTTCCAAATAAGGTTCCCTCGATCCTGTCAGCACCTGCCAGCAGACCCATCTCAGAATCTGCGACACCGCAGCCACGGTCATTGTGTGGATGAAGGGAAACAATAACGTTTTCACGGTATTTCATATTTTCGCACATGTATTCGATCTGGCTTGCATATACATGAGGCATGGAATGCTGTACGGTAACAGGCAGGTTGATGATCGCTTTGTTGTCTGCGGTCGGTTTCCATACATCCAGAACTGCGTTGCAGACTTCCAGCGCGTATTCCGGTTCTGTTCCTGTAAAGCTCTCCGGGCTGTATTCAAACTGGAAATTTCCTTCTGTCTGGTCAGCCAGTTCTTTGAGGAGTTTTGCTCCGTCTACAGCGATCTTCAGGATCTCTTCTTTGGATTTCTTGAATACCTGCTCGCGCTGTGCTACGGAAGTAGAGTTATATACGTGAACGATCGCTTTCGGTGCGCCCTTGACAGCCTCGAAAGTTTTGCGGATGATATGCTCTCTCGCCTGAGTCAGTACCTGGATGGTTACGTCATCCGGGATCAGGTTCTGTTCGATCAGAGTACGGATAAAGGTGTATTCTGTCTCAGATGCTGCCGGGAAGCCAACTTCGATCTCTTTGAAGCCGATCTCTACGAGCAGTTTGAAGAATTCGATCTTCTGCTCCAGGCTCATCGGGATGACCAGGGCCTGGTTTCCATCACGAAGGTCAACGCTGCACCAGATTGGAGCTTTGTCTACATATTCTTTCTCAGCCCATTTCATGCATCTCACTGGCGGCATAAAATACTGTCTCTGATATTTTGTTACGTTTTTCATGATCTTTCCTCCATTTGTAAAAAATTCTGTGCAAAAAAAAATCTCTCATCTCTACATACTACTGTAAGAGACGAAAGACAGTAACTCTCGCGGTACCACTCTTATTTATGAACGGTTTCATACACTCACGGGATACGGAATCATTGGATCCTTATATCCTCTCCATATAACGGTGGATACCGTCTGCGTCTACTCTCCTTATCAGGATTTCGGACAGATGCTCAAAGGTGAGTTCCATGGATTCCTTCTGCTGCCTTACACCAGCCGACAACTCTCTGCGCTCCGGTTTGCATGTACTATTCCTTATCATCGCATTTCATCATTTTGCTTTTTCTGATGTAGTAAGACTAACATGACATTGCATTCTTGTCAAGTATCAAATCAAAAATAAAGCTGTTGCAAATCATTTCTTTCCTTGCTATAATATTTTTCACCGGGGTATGGCGTAGCTTGGTAGCGCGCACGGCTGGGGGCCGTGAGGCCATGGGTTCAAATCCCATTACCCCGATTAAATGCTGTAAGATCAAGGGTTCCCGAACTTTGAATGTTTGTTCGGAAACCCTTTTTGTATTACTTTTTGATTACCTTTTGGTTACTTTAAATTCTGTAAATGTCTTTATTTGATTCTGATATTTCTTACATTGCTCCATCCGGAATACCAGTATTTACCGCCAACTTTTTTGTAGGTGCGGACTCTTACGTAGTATCTGCCTTTGCTCTTGAGACCCTTGATGGTGTAGTTTGTTCTGGTTGTATTTTTTACTTTTGCACCAGAGAATTTTGCATTTGTTGCATACTGGATCTGATATCCTGTGTTGCCTGATGTCTTTTTCCAGGTTGCCTGAAGTTCACCTTTGCGTGAGCTCTTGAGTGCAGAAAGAGTTGTTTTCTGCAGGTTGATGCGGAAGGTTGTTTTTCCGGAATAATTCTGGTAGTTTCCTTTTCCTGTGACGGTGATAGTGGCAGTTCCTACTGCGGTGTTATTTCTGTAGGATACTGTATAATATTTGCTGGAAAGTTTTTTGTTTCCTGCATAAACGGTTACGGATGGTTTCTGTGCTTTTCCGTTGTATGTAACAGCTGTTTTGGATGGTGTTACTTTGAAGGTGCCTTTCTTTACAGGGAGTTTCGGAATGCTCTTCGTTTCTTTATAATCGCAGGCAGTACAGGTGCGTTCCTGTTTTCCCTCTTTCTGTGTAGTTGCAGCTGTGACCGTCTTCCACTCACCCATCTTGTGTCCGGTTGCCTTGATAGTCTCTGTCTTGGTTGTTTTGCAGACACTGCAGGTGTAAGTTTTCACTCCATCTGTGGTGCAAGTGGCTTCTGTTGTTACTTTTCCTGCATCCCAGGTATGATTTTTCTTTACAATTGTGGTTCCTTTTTCGAGGACTGTTCCGCAGGTCTTGCAGACTTTATCGCCGGTATAGCCTTCCTGCTGGCACGTTGCTTCTACTGCATTTCTGATCTCGGTTTCTTTATGGCCTGTTGCCTTGATAGTCTCTGTCTTGGTTGTTTTGCAGACACTGCAGGTGTAGGTCTTCACTCCATCTGTGGTGCAAGTTGCCTCTGTTGTTACTTTTCCTGCGTCCCAGCTGTGCTCGTGTACAGCAGCTGCTACTTTGATCATCTTGGTTGCACTTAAGCTGCTAAGTGCTGCAGTAATATCAGCATTTCCTGCCTGCACACCTGTAACCAGCCCCTTCGCATCTACAGTTGCCACAGATGTATTCGATGATTTCCATGATACGTTATTATCCAGAACTGACAGATTACAGCTTGAATTTGTTATATTCGCATAAAAATCAGCCTGCACACTGTTTGGTGCCTGAAGTTCTTCAAAATCTGACATTCCTACTGTGATATCAGAAGTCTGCGCCTCAATTGTCTGGGTGCAGTTTGAGATATCCGGTCCGAAACTTTCATCCAGGTTATTATCGTATTTATTATATTCACCGGAAGTAGTTGTTGAATATCTCGCATCTGGATTAATAAATGTAGCATATCCTACATACTGATTCGCCGGATCTATCATCTCTGTATAATGTCCGGTAACTGCATTATTATTCTGATTTACCCAGTCTTCCTTTTCCTCATACCACTGTTCAATTCCCGGAAGGAACTTGCGTGTATTGTTCCATGCCAGAACCTCTCCGTAACTTCTAATTCCGTTTGGTGAGTTCAACGTAAAACATCTCGTACCATTCGGTCTTGTATGTGCAAGCACAAGTGATGCTTCCGCCGCACGGATCCTTGCAATATATTCCAGATCCGATGACCACTTGATCGGCACATAATCAGATGAGGTCAGCTTCCTGCTCGAATTTCTCGGATCCGGCACTCCCTCTTCACATGCTTCCTTACGGATCGCATTCACCCTGTCAAGCGCAGCCTGCATGTCTGTGATATAACTGCCCTTTACCCCCAGCAAAGCACAGCCATCAGATGCAGTTGTTACATCTGTCGGCAGAATCGAATCAGAACTTCCCCAGTTGATATTTCCACCGGAAGCTCTTCCTTCTCCCACTGTCTCCATTTCAGAAGAAAAAAGCTCTTCATCCACATGATCCGCAAAATCAGCACCTCCCGCATCCGAAAATTCCTGCGGTACTTCTGCGCTGAATTCTTCCTGACTTTCCAGGTCCTCCATTTCCAGATCTGCCGTCTCCTCTTCATCCGCCGAGAATTCAACTACCGCTTCCTCACTCTCAGCATAGACTGGCAATGCCATACTTCCGGAAACCATTGTCACACTCATCAGCAATGCTACAAGCTTCTTTTTCATTTCTGTTCCTCCTGGTTCCTGCTTTTGTATTTTTCTTATGTTTTCACATAATTTTCACACTTTATTTTACCTTATTTTTCTTTTTTCGTAAAGAGAAAGTCCAAAAAGAGCACCACCCCGGATGCTCTTTTTTCCAACAACACAATCCTTTTCCCAGCCACTTCTTCCGTACCTCGTTTATTCTACGGGAATCGTATTTCTGATAACGTCTGTGTGACTATATCCATCATACCGTATTTTTTGATTCAAAAAAGTGACTGCCGCTGCTCTGTTTTCCCTGTCCAGAAAAACTTTTGCTTCCCTGCCTGTAATTTCTACGTTAGAAGTCTCTGCTATGATCCCCTGAAAACTGTAACGCAGCGTTTCTTTTTCATGAATACTGTAATTTCCCAATGGAATCCCATGAAATGTATAACTTAATATTGCATATCCGCCCTGACGTTCATAATTTCTGTCCTGAAATTCCACATAATCCTCATATCTGTGAAACATTCCCTTCTGGTCTGTACCACTTATCTCAAAACGAAATACCGGATTTCCATGTGCCCAAATGATATCCTGCTCCCGGATCTTTTTTGTCACAGTGATCTCTCCACAAGGAAGACGAACCAAAGTATTCTCTGCTTCCAGAACGGTATCCTGAAAATCCTCTTCCAGAATATTGATATCTTTCTTCCAGTTCCCTTCATATCCTTCTGGCGGCTGTATCTCGATCAGTCTGAATTTTCCCTCATTCGTCGTATCATAACGCAGTTTTTCCGTCGTTACATATAGCTTTGTATCATCTATATACGCCAGGTTCTGTCCTGTCTGCTCATATCCCTGCTTTGTTTTATCCCACTGATACACTTCAAAAACTGCACCCGGAAGGATCTTTTCGTGATCCTGCGCATCTGTTTTTCGAATACTGCAGTCTGATTCAATAACCCCGCGTACCCAGGATATATTTGTTTGCTGTTCATCAACTTTCCGTGAAGATTCCAGCCTTCTCTCTGCCTGATTTGCTATATGATAGTAAATCCCTTCTTCATAATGTCCATGGCCGACTATGGTTTTTGCGGATTTTATCCCCACGTGGATCCTGAAATAATATGTTACATCATTGCAGGATTCGTCCGTGTTCAGGAAACTGCTTTTTGCCACAAACCTTACTGTATTCTGTGTTTCTGAAATATCAAACTGTCTGGTAACATCATTTCCAAGCGCAGTCATAACTGTCGCACTTTTGTATTCCAGGCAGGAATCCAGGCTGTCTGTAACTTCAAATTTATTATAATTTCCCGGAAGTACATTCTGTGAGATCACATAGTCAAATTCCCCATTTTCCGGAATATTATACGGAGTCTCCACTGCCACGTCAGACTTCTCTTCATGGCAGGTCATTTCTTCATAAAGGCTTCCTGTATCGCCAACTTTTTTCTCTGGTGCACTATTTGGTTCATATGTTCCAACAGTCTGCGCACCTGATATAAAAAATGCTGAATATGGAGAAGTTGCATTCAGACCTGCAGCCCCGGAAAGCCAGTTTACAGTAAAAACTCCACCAAAATCCACGTGGCACCATCCTTTAACGTCCCTTGCCTCTGTAGACACTCCTTCCGGTGCACGGACTTCTGTATACTGCGTACCTGAACTGCTTGTTCCTGTTGTCGCTTTCAGATGGTCATATCCACTTCGGATATACATTCCATCTACGCCCCATCCATCATAAACACGAAATCCCTGACCACCATCAAGATCCATCATTGTCACATGCCCTTTGGGATAGATCTGATTTCCTGTGCTATTGTCAAAAAATTCAAATTTAAAGCGTACGGCTCCTACAGAAATTGTCGAAAATGCGATCCGATTATTATAAAACAAAATGCATGGAGTGATCACAGTATTATCAACACCAATATGCCTATTGCTTACCGTTCCCCACTCCGTTGCTGTGATCTTCAGGTCCACAATTTTGCCCCGGTATTCTCCTACATTTGTATATCTGACAGAGATTTTTCCCTTCTGAGAAGCATTCTGGATACTGCACGCAGAAAAAGTATTTTTGTAGTTTGGGCCATATACACTGTTTTCTGACCACCCGAACTGACCATCTAGCTTACCCGGAAGATCTGAAGATGCTCCCTGCACAGATGTAAGCTTCGTGACTCCCTTTCGGAAAGCATACGTAAATGCATATTCCGGATTCATTTTGTAATCTGCCGATACAGATTTCACGGTAACCGCTCTGGCTGATGCCCTCGCTGCTGCCGCTTCCTCTTCGCCATCTGTGAAAATTTCTGCTTCCTCCGTCTCATCTGTCTGGATCTCTTGAAATTCTGCCCGCAGGGTCACAGTGCTTTCCGGCATAAAAAATTCATACCGCTGGTCTTCTCCCAGAGTTACAGGAATACTCCCACCTTTATATTCTGCTGTCACTCCGGTACATTCATAGCCTTCAAATGAATAGATATAAAATCCCACAGCCTCTCCTGCTGCAAAAAAATATTCCTGTTCCTGCTCAGTTTCAAACACGACAGTTCCATGCTCTGCTTCCGTTATCACCTCAAAACGCCCTGTCTCCGCTTCCTGCCCAAAATCCATCTCCGGCATATCCACCAGATCATCCGGAGCATCTTCCGAAAAATCTTTCTCTTCTTCCCATTCAGATGAAGGTACTTCTTCTTTTTCATCCTGAAATTCTTCCTGCATTCCTTCTGGAAATGAGACATCTGAGGCAGCCGAGATCCCTGTCACAGCAGAGACAGCAAAAAATGCTGCCCAAACACCTGCTATCATTCTTTTTTTCATGTCCTTCTGCCCCCTTTCCATGCTTTAACTACAAAGACTATGCTGCCGGAGCACAGAAGAAGTACAAGCAGGATTTCTATTCCTGAACGGTCCCCTGTTTTGACATGGGCCGTCTTTTTGCCGCCGGTATCTTTTGCCAGGACTGATCCGCCAGGAGAATTCCCTTTATTTCCAGATCCTCCCGAAGTATCTGTGGATGCCTCTTTTTCCTTCTCATTGACCGTAAAGATCCAGGTCACATTCGTCGTTTTCCGTGCCATGCGGTTATCCCACTCTGCCGGGATCTCCAGCCGGAATTTCATGCTTCCTTTCTGTCCGGACACCAAAGTTCCAAGTGATCTGTTCTCTGCAAGTGCTGTCGAATCCAGAGTCCCTTGGTATATAGTCTCATTTCCCATTGCTACAATGAGCTTCACATCTTTAAGCATCGCAAGCTGTTCTTTTGTCCTGCCTTCGGTACTTGTCCGAAACAGGATCTCAGCTGTACTGTCCGTGGTATTGGATACTGTGATCGTATCCGTGAGCACATCTCCCGGCATCGCCGTACCAAGATTTGTAAAAAAATCTCCCGGTACTGACAGGAGCTTGTGCGCCTTTCCATTAAATTCCACTGCCAGCTTCGTCTGCGGCTTCTTGCAGGTCATTGCTCCGTCTTCTTCATGGACACACTGCCGGATCAGCTGATTTCCCCATGGAGACATCGCACTGAAATCCGGGGTGAAATTTGCCGCCTGGATCGCCTCTGCCTGAATCGTCAGTCCCAGTTTCTGAAGTTCATGCTCCTTTTCCCAGGATGCCGGAATATGTACACTCTGAAACAGATCGACTGCCTCTTTTCTCTTCAGGATACTGGTATAATAATAATACTCTCCACGTTTGATCCATTTGGAAGAAAAACCGGAAAGTTTCGTATCGTCCAGACCTTCCAGTTCCTTCTGGTCATTTGCATACACGATCCTGGCCCGCACCCAGCACGGAAGAGCACGGTTTGTGATCCTTGGGATCTTGGACACTACTGCACCGGGAAGGACTTCTCCTTTGTTGCTGTAAGGGACTTCCTTTGTTCCCTTCTTTTCGAATTCCTCCACACTGATCTTGATATCTCCCACAGAGATATGGTTTACAACCTGCAAAGTGTCCGAAAAATACCCATACACACCAGCTGTTCCCAGAATGCCCAAAGAGAGAAGCCCTGCCGCAATCTTCGTTCTTTTTCTCATAGCTATCCCATCCTTTAAGTCCGATAAAATTCCCAGGCACTTCTGTAATCCTCAAATCCGGCAGCCTGCACAGACTCCTCATAGACCTGTACTTCAAATGCATCGATCTGATCCAGATATGTCTTTTCGAGTTTTGAAGAGTCTACAGAAATTCCTGAAAAGAGAGGTGTTGTCTTCTCTCCTTCCCGGAGGATTTTTTTGTAATAATAAAATCCGTCGTCTGCTTCCACCCAGTTTGTGCGATCCAGTTGTTTCAGAGTCACGGCTCTGGCTATGTCATAATTGGAATACCCAATGGATACTCTCACATAGCAGTCTACCAGGGATTTTTCTCCCTGCACGCTTCCATTTGCGACCCACACTGTCTTGGAAAATTCGGAATCTCCATCTCCAGGCAACGGAGATGGCGTGGGAAATTCTTCCTCGATCGTTGTCGTATTCTTCCCCACACCGATCACATTTACTGCCTGGTCATAAGAAGTCAGATATGCATTCGTACCGCCGATCCCAAGAATAAAACCCAGCATTGCTGCACCTGCCCAAGCCCGTTTCTTCCTGTTTTTCATGCATTACTACCTGCTTTCTTTTTGTGTGTCCTGTTACGGTGTGACCTGACCTTCCTGGTCTTTGTTCTGATTTACATATTTCTCATATGCAGTCTTGGCCTGATCGATCACACTTCCGGAATCACCGCCTGTGTAGGATGCCTGGATCGCATAAGCTCTGACCGGGATCGTCAGATCCTGCTCATCGAGCTGTCCTTCGATGATGTTCAGGAATTTTACGGAATCAAATAATGTGTCTGTAGTCTGTTCCTCCTGAAGGATTTTATTATATGCATAAACGTAAATCTGAGTATTGCCATTTTTTCTTGAACTCAATTTTGTCCAGTTTGCAGATGGCTGAAATGAAAACAGTTCCTGATCCCTTGTTCCCAATCTTGTTCCATCTTCCGCAGCCGCTTCCACATTCGCTGTCGGAACCGAAACCTCCAGATAAACAAACGCATCATTCACTCCCGTATTCTTGATCTGCGGGTCTTTCTTGATCTCTTTGCCCGGCTCGATCTTTGTCTCTTCTTCCGCTTTGAAGCCCGGTTCATCCAGTTTAATAGAAACTTTACCTACCGTAAACTGATTGTCCTTCTTATCAAAATCTGTCAGATAGGCAGATACACCGCCGATAGATGCCAGACACAAAACTCCTGCTACAAATCCTGCTTTTTTGAGATTTCTTTTTTTGTTTGTTTTCATATTTTTTTCTGCGCTTTCTTTCGCGCTCTCCTTTCTGTCAGTTCATTGTGAACCATAAAAATCAACTCCTGAGCGATCATCAGGATCAATATGGCAAAAATTGTTCTTCGCTTCACAAAAGCTGCCATATATCCAAGAAACGGTATTGTAAACACTACCGTTCCGAGCACCTGCTCTGCACTTACCGGTGCCAGGTCTTCCCCGTCATTTGCATCGCCCTTTGTGATCAGCGTGCTACCTTCTTTGCGTACAACACGATGTGTTACAAAGCTATCGTTCAGACTGTATGTGATGATATCTCCGATCTTTGGATCTTTCCTATTTGTATCTGTAAATACAAGTCCTCCCGTCCTGATCTTTGGTTCCATGGAACCGGACAGCACCATATCTACAGAAATTCCGATCCGGGGAAGTATCAGCAACAGCAGACCTGCAAGTCCGAGCACCGCGAAAAAAAGCCGTCCTGCTTTTTCTGCTGTTTTCATAAATCCTGCCTTTCTTTTTATGTAGGATATTTTATTGATTTTACGGCGGAGGCCTGCTCCGCAAAAGTCCCGTCATAGAGTACGCCCCTTTGCAGTTAAAATTAAAAAATAATAAAAATGGAATTCTAAAGATCCTCTTCAGAAGAAGAGTCCGTGGCAGAGATGTCTGCCGTTGTTTCAGATGGTCTTATCATACGCTGTGAGCCAAAGAAAGTCAACCAGATTCGTTCCCCCTGTTTCGACAGCCAAAAGTCAGAAAACATCAAAAAAAGACGCACCCTGACGGGTGCGCCTTAAAATTTCCTTAGTTATTGATGAGTTTATCCTCGCCGTTCCAGCTGTACAGTTTACGGATCTCCTCGCCGACTTTTTCTGACGGATGCTCGGAAGCCAGTTTTCTCATTGCTTTGAAATGAACCTGTTTTCCAGCGTCAGACATATCAAGCAGGAATTCTTTTGCGAATGTACCATCCTGAATGTCTGTCAGGATCTGTTTCATAGCTTTCTTTGTTTCTGCTGTAACGATCTTCGGTCCTGTGATGTAATCGCCATATTCAGCAGTGTTGGAGATAGAGTATCTCATTCCTGCGAATCCTGACTGATAGATCAGGTCAACGATCAGTTTCATCTCATGGATACATTCGAAGTATGCATTTCTCGGGTCATATCCAGCTTCGCAAAGTGTTTCGAAACCAGCCTGCATAAGTGCAACAACACCACCACAGAGAACTGCCTGCTCACCGAACAGGTCTGTTTCTGTTTCTGTACGGAATGTAGTCTCAAGAAGACCAGCTCTTGCTCCGCCGATTGCAAGACCATAAGCAAGTGCTTTGTCAAGTGCTTTACCTGTATAATCCTGCTCAACAGCTACCAGACAAGGAGTTCCTTTACCTGCCTGATATTCGCTTCTTACTGTATGTCCTGGTGCCTTTGGTGCGATCATAGTAACATCTACGTTCTTTGGTGGAACGATACATCCGAAATGAATGTTGAAACCATGAGCGAACATCAGCATGTTGCCTTCTTCAAGGTTCGGCTCGATATCTTCTTTGTAAAGTTTAGCCTGTTTTTCATCATTGATCAGGATCATGATGATATCAGCCTGTTTTGCTGCTTCTGCTGCTGTATATACTTTAAAGCCCTGCTCCTCGGCTTTCTTCCAGGACTTGCTTCCCTCATACAGACCAACAATGACATTGCAGCCTGATTCCTTTAAGTTCAGTGCATGTGCATGTCCCTGGCTGCCGTAGCCGATAATCGCAATGGTCTTACCATCCAGTAATCCTAAATTACAGTCTTCCTGGTAAAAAATCCTGTTTGCCATCTTTGTTTCCTCCTAAGCTATTTGTAAAATTTTTTCATAATTTATCGTTAAGGGCCGCTACCCTTAGCAAACATAATTGTTATGTAAAATCCTTATAAGAATTTTACGTCACTGGCACCTCTGGAAAGTCCGGTAATACCAGTTCTTGCAAGTTCAAGGATCTCATATTCTCCCAGAAGGTCGATCAGGGCACTTAACTTGCTCTTGCTTCCTGTCATCTCAATGACGAGGGAAGTCTTGCCGACATCAATGACATTGGCACGGAAAATATTTGCGATGGAAATGATCCCCTCTCTCTGATCCGGTCTGGCTGCGACCTTCACAAGGACCAGTTCTCTGCTCACACTGTTGTCCGGCTCCAGAACCTTGATGTCTCTTACATCTACCAGCTTGGCAAGCTGTTTGGTGATCTGTTCCAGAATCATGGAATCTCCACTGCATACAACTGTCATTCTGGAATAACGCTCATCTGCAGTCACACCAACTGTCAGGCTGTCAATATTGTAACCGCGTCGGCTAAAAAGTCCGGAGATCCGGCTCAATACACCTGCGGTGTTATCTACTAACAGGGACAAAATTCTCTTTTGCATAACCCACCTGCTTTCATCACTTTAACCTTGTAAACAATTCCATTGTAAAATTGTTTGCATGTTTTACATTATAACAATATTAGCCCGTTTGTCAACGTCAAATTTTGCTGTATTTGTATATCTATGCATATATTTCGTGGTTTTTCTTACCTTTTTTGTATTTTATACAAGATATTTTTTGCGAAGAGAGTCGACTGCCTTTGGAGTCATGTAGAGAGCCCTCTTCAAAAACATTTCTTCGGAACCATAATCTTGTCTGATCGCGTCAAAAACCGCCTCCAGATATTCTTCCTTGACACGGTACAATGCCTTGATCTTGTCCATCACTTCATTGTCCACGATCATCTTGGTTTCCAGAAGCCGGATCATATGCTGCTGGTCTTCCTCCAGGCAGCGGTTGGTACGGAGATAGTCCTCCATGATCGTCTCCATCGGTACCCCGAGCGCATAGAGAAGAAGTGCCGTTCCAACGCCGACCCTGTCTTTACCCATGCTGCAGTGCCACAGGACAGCACCCTCTTCCTGCTGCAGGATGACATCCAGAAAACGGGCATACTGTTTGACCGAAAAATCATCCCGCACAAAAGAAACATACTGTTTCTGCATGAACTCATCGATCGGCTGGTCAAATTTCAGAAGCATTTCCAGCAGATTTCCGGAACGGGTAATGCCAAGAGTTTCTTCATCCACGATTGAGATCTCATGGTACTCCACTCCCTCAAGAACGGTATCCGGTTTTTCCAGGACTTCCATTCTGGTACGAAAATCGACAACCGTCGACAGATGATACTCATCGAGGAGCGTATCCTGGTCCTGAAGAGACATATGATACAGATTACCGCTCCTCAGAAGCCTGCGCGGAAGGATATGTCTTCCATCCTTCGTGGCAAGCGCTCCGAGATCGCGGGTATTCGGAAGGCTCTGGAGCGGAATCCTCGCACCCTTCGGAAAACCTGTTGCAAGTTTCGGATTCAGGACTTTGAGAAGCTGGATGCAGTCTCTGATCTCTTTGTCCGTCATCTCAAATTCATAGCGTTTTTTTCGCCGGGTGATGATCACAAGAGAGCTGGTGCTGAACTGCTTCTGCCGCCCACCTTCCACACCTTCTCTTCGCATATACGCCCACAAAATGTCCTTACATGGCAGATAATTGATCAGCATTCTTTTTGCGAAGATAAGATTGCCGTCTTCAATTCTTATTTTTCCATATTTCATAACTTTTTCTCCTGCCTTCTCAGATCAGACCGAGTTTTGTGAGACCGTTCCGGATTCCATAGTGGAACATGTCTGTGGTCACATAGTCTGCCAGTTCACGGATCTTCTGGGAACCATTTCCCATAGCTACCTTTGTCGCCGCATATTCAAACATGGACAGGTCATTGTTGCTGTCCCCAAAGACTACTGTGTTTTCCCACGGAATGTCAAAGATACGGCAGACTGCAGCGATTCCGACAGCCTTATTACAGCCCTTCGGAACCAGCTCGATCGTCGTTCCCACAAACGCATTGTTCTCATGGCGGATCACGTCATAATACTGTGACAGCTCCTGGCATGCCTGTTTGTCGTTGCAGCCCTCTGTCATCTTGGCACTGATCTTATTGATGTGCATGCTGTCCTCATAGCCGCGGATCGGCCGCCATTTCGGTCCAAGAGCCTCTGTGATCAGGTCGCGGTACCAGTTGACTTCATTCGTATACTCATCCTTGTCATAGTACATGAAATCTGCACCTTCCATGACCGGGATCAGACCATATTTACGCAGAGTTTCTACGGAAAGTTTCGCCACTTCCACCGGCATTTCCTTGTTATAAAGTCTCTGTCCGTCTTTTTCAATGGTCGCGCCGCATGCGCTGATCATACCGGTAAACGGAATCTGTTCCAGATAACCCGGGACAAAAGCCCTGCTTCTTCCGGTGCACAGCCACGCCTCATGTCCGTTTTCCCTCAATTTGCGGATTGCCTCTACCGCACTGTCCGGAACTCCTTTTTCAATATCGCAGATTGTACCGTCTGCATCAAAAAAAACTGCTTTTTTGTCTGTATTCATTCTCTTTCCCTCTTCTTATGCCTGTTTATGCCAAAAATTCCCTTGCTGCCTTAACAAAATATTCTGTGTCCCTCACCCCTGCTGTCTCATACGGAGAATGCATGGAAAGCTGCGGCAGACCGATATCCACCGTGTTCATCGGGACCTGCGTGTTGGAGATATTTCCAAGCGTGGAACCGCCCGGAATGTCAGAACGGTTGACAAATGTCTGCCACGGAACACCTGCCCTGTCGCAGAGATCTTTGAACACAGCCGCTGACACTGCATCTGTGCAGTATTTCTGGTTTGCATTGTATTTGATCACGATTCCTTTATTCAGAAGCGGATGATTGACCGGGTCTGCCTTATCTGTATAATTCGGATGGAGCGCATGGGCATTGTCTGCGGAGATCATGAAGCTGTCCGCAAGTGTCATCAGATATTCCTCGTAGGTTCTTCCAAGTCCACTGTTGATGCGGAGAAGCGTATCTTTGAGGAAGGTAGATGCCGCCCCCTGTTTCGTGCCGCTTCCGACTTCTTCATTATCAAAGACGCAGTGCACCGCAATGCAGTCCTGCTTCTGTGCACTCAGAAAGCCCTTCAGAGACGCAAAAGCACACTGCAGGTCATCCAGTCTGCCACTGGATGCGAATTCGTTCTCTGCGCCCCATATGGAGCCTTCCATGCGGTTGTACAGAAAGAGATCATGACTCAGGATATCTTTTTCTTCTATACCAAGCTGTGCACTGAGAAGTTTCTGCAGGGATACCTCAGATCCTCCCATACTGAATAACGGCAGCACATCTTTCTGCGGATTATAGGAAACGCCGCTGTTCGCCTCCCGGTTCATATGGATCGCAAGGTTCGGGATCATCACGAGGTCCCTGTCAAAATTGATCAGTTTTTCTTCTAACTTTCCGTCTTTTCGCACGATCACTCTTCCGGCAATGGACAGCGGACGGTCAAACCACGGTGCCATCAGCATCCCGCCGTACTTCTCGACATTCAGTTTCACGTAAGTCTTCTCTACAACGATCTCCGGGTTTTCTTTGATCTTAAAAGACGGCGAATCACTGTGGCTGGCGATGATATGAAACTTCCAGGATTCCCTCTCCGGTATGGTAAAAGCGATCAGAGCAGAATGGTTCCGCATCACCACATATTTCCCTCCCGGTGTAAGCTTCCAGTGTTCCTTCTCCGAAAGCACCTGGAATCCATCTTCCGTCAGTCTCGCCTGCATTTCTTCTACAGCGTGGAATGCCGTAGGGCTTTTTTTGATAAAAGCAAGCAGTTCTTTTGTTGTTTCATAATACATAATCAGCCACTCCTCATCTGTTGTTTATTCTGCACTTGATTATACGTTATTATCTTCTTTCTGGCAATGCCAATCTCGCCGGAGGATTTCATGGCATGCAAAAACAGGGTGCCATTTCGACACCCTGCTGCCAGTTTTTCATGATAATTTTTTATAAAGCTGTGATCCTGCTGATCGCCTCTAAGGTATTTTCGTAGGTTCCGAAGGCGGTCAGGCGGAAAAAGCCTTCTCCGTGTGCACCAAATCCTGATCCCGGTGTACCGACAACGTGTGCTGTTTCCAGAAGATAGTCAAAGAAATCCCAGGAACTCATATTGTTCGGTGTTTTGAGCCAGATATATGGAGCGTTCACGCCGCCGGATACAGAATAGCCTGCTTCTTTCAGACCGTTGTAGATCGTATGGGCATTTCTCATATAGTAGGCAACCTGCTCTTTTAACTGTGCTTTTCCTTCTGGAGAATAAACAGCTTCGCCTGCCCGCTGTACGATATATGGAGCACCATTGAATTTGGTTCCGTGACGTCTTGCCCAGAGATCATGAAGGGCAACATCTTCGCGGACAAGGTCTTTCGGGACAACGGTGAATCCAAGACGGACACCGGTAAATCCTGCATTCTTGGAAAAGCTTCTCAGCTCGATCGCACAGGTACGTGCACCTTCACACTCGTAAATGCTGTGCGGCACATCTTCCTCTGTGATGTATGCCTCGTAAGCGGCGTCGTAGATGATCACTGCACCGTTCTTGTTTGCGTAGTCTACCCACTCCTGAAGTTTGTCCTTTGTGATCGCTGCACCACTTGGGTTGTTCGGGAAGCAGAGATAGATCAGATCCGGTGTCTCTACCGGAAGTTCCGGCAGGAATCCATTGGATTCCAGACACGGCATGTAGATCACTCCATCAAAATTTTCGTTTTTCTTGTTGTATTCACCGGTACGTCCTGCCATTACGTTTGTGTCTACGTAAACAGGATAAACCGGGTCGCAGACTGCTACTTTGTTGTCTGTGCCAAAGATCTCCTGGATGTTTCCGGAGTCACTCTTTGCTCCGTCGGAAACAAAGATCTCATCTGCACTGATCTGGCATCCGCGTGCCTCGTAATCATTTTTTGCGATCGCGCTTCTTAAGAATTCATATCCAAGATCCGGTGCATAGCCGTGGAAAGTTTCGGCATTTGCCATCTCATCGACAGATTTGTGAAGTGCATCAATGATCGCCGGTGCAAGCGGCTGTGTGACATCACCGATTCCAAGACGTACGATCTGTACATCCGGATTCGCTTCCTGATAAGCTGCTACTTTTTTGGCAATCGTGGAAAAAAGATAGCTTCCCGGCAGTTTCAGATAATTTTTATTTACTGTTACCATAATAATTTCTCCTCATCTCTATGTTTGCGCTTCTCTATTGAAGCATTATTGATTTTTTCTTTTCTCCACTTCTTTTACAAGTGCTTCACGGACTGCATCCGGGCTTGCCTTGCCTTTGAGTTCTCTCATCATCTTACCGACGAAGAATCCGAATACTTTTTCTTTACCGCCAAGAAGTTCTGCGAGCGGTCCAGGGTTCTCATCCATGATCTTCTGTAAGGTGTCGTTGAGAAGTCCTGTGTCTTCTACGATCTTGAGACCATGTTCTTCGATGTAGGATACTGGTTCGATGTCCTCGTCAAAGACTTTTTCGAAGACTTTCTTTGCATTCTGTGCGCTGACTTCTTTTTTCTCCACCATCTGGATCAGGTCGGCGAGATGTTTCGGTGTAAAGGAAACTTTTTCCACGTCAAGGCCTTTGTCTTTGGTCAGACGGAGAACTTCACCCATGAACCAGTTGGCTGCTTTCTTCGGGCTGCCGCAGAGGTTTGCAACTTCCTCAAAAAGCTTAGAAAGGTGTCTGGACTCGGTAAGGATTCCTGCATCATATGCCGGAAGTTCAAATTCCTCCTGATAACGAAGCTGTTTTTCCTCGCGGAGTTCCGGCTGGGAAGTACGGATCTCATCGATCCATGCATCGGAAATATGGATCGGCGGAAGGTCCGGGTCCGGGAAGTAACGGTAATCTTTGGCATCCTCTTTGGAACGCATGGCGTGGGAAGATTCTTTGTTGTCATCCCAGCGGCGGGTTTCCTGGACAACGGCTCTGCCTTCTTCGATCAGCTCGATCTGACGTTCTCTCTCACCCTCGATAGCTCTCGCGATCGCCTTGAAGGAGTTCAGGTTCTTCATCTCGGTCCTTGTTCCGAATGTCTCACTGCCGACTTCACGGACAGACAGGTTGACGTCGGCACGCATGGAGCCTTCCTGTAATTTACAGTCAGATACACCGAGATACTGCATCATGCAGCGAAGTTTTTCGAGGTATGCGATAACTTCCTCAGAGCTTCTCATATCCGGCTCGGATACGATCTCGATCAGCGGCACACCGCTTCGGTTATAGTCTACCAGAGAGCAGTCTTCCCATTCATCATGGATCAGCTTTCCGGCATCTTCTTCCATATGCATTTCGTGGATACGGATCTTTTTCTTTCCGGCAGAAGTTTCGATCTCTACCCATCCATCGTGGCAGATCGGCAGGTAAAGCTGTGAGATCTGGTAGTTCTGCGGGTTATCCGGGTAAAAATAGTTCTTTCTGTCGAATTTGCAGTACTGGTTGATCTGGCAGTTTGCCGCGATACCGGCTTTGAGTGCAAATTCTACGACCTTCTTATTCAGTACCGGCAGAGAACCCGGCATACCGGTGCAGACTGGGCAGGTATGTGTATTTGGTGCTCCACCAAACTCTGTAGAGCATCCACAGAATATCTTTGTTTTTGTTGCAAGTTCTACATGGACTTCAAGACCAATGACGGTTTCATACTGTTTCATGCCTCTTTGCCTCCTTTCAGAGGAGTCGGGAATGCCCCTCTTTCTGCTTCATAAGCAGCCGCTGCACGGAGGATCTTGTGTTCTCCGAAGCAGTTTCCGATCATCTGGATACCGATCGGCATGCCTGCCTTGTCCTGTCCGCACGGAACGGTGATTCCTGGCAGACCGCAGAGGTTGACGGCAACGGTATAGATATCGCCAAGATACATGGCAAGCGGGTCCTTGAGGCTTTCTCCGATCTTTGGTGCTGTGTACGGAGCAGCCGGCGCAAGGATCACATCGTATTTATCAAAAGCACGGTCAAATTCCTGTTTGATCAGGGCTTTGGTACGAAGTGCTTTCAGGTAATAAGCATCGTAATAACCGGAACTTAAAACGAAGGAACCAAGCATGATACGGCGTTTGACTTCCTCGCCGAATCCTTCTGTTCTGGTCTTTTTGTACATATCGTGAAGTCCCTCGTACTCTGCTGCACGATAGCCATATTTTACACCATCGAAACGTTCCAGGTTGGAGCTTGCCTCCGCGCTGGCAATGATATAATAGGCAGGGATCATATATTCCATTGTCTCTACGGAGAAAAATTCTACGATCGCACCCTGTGAGGTGAGGACTTTGAGCGTCTCCATAAAAGCATCTTTGACTTCCGGATCAAGACCTTTGGCGAGGAATTCTTTCGGCACGCCGAACTTCATTCCGAGAAGTTTCTTCTCCTCAATGCTCTTTGAGAAATCAAGGTCTTTGCGGTCGAGGGAAGTGCTGTCTTTCGGGTCATGTCCTGCGATCACTTCAAGAAGTGCGGCACAGTCTGCCACGTCTTTTCCGACCGGTCCGATCTGGTCAAGAGAGGAAGCATAAGCTACCAGTCCATAACGGGATACGGTTCCGTAAGTTGGTTTGATCCCGGTCACGCCGCAAAAAGAACTTGGCTGACGGATAGAACCGCCGGTGTCAGAACCTAAAGCCATAAAGGTTTCTCCTGCTGCAACTGCCGCACAGGAACCACCGGAAGAACCTCCCGGAACGTGTTCCAGATTCCACGGGTTTCTTGTCACACCGTAAGCAGAAGTTTCTGTGGTACTTCCCATGGCGAACTCGTCCATGTTGGTCTTTCCGATCACGATCATTCCGGCTTTTTCCAGACGGTCGATGACTTCTGCATTATACTGTGGTACGAAGTTCTCTAATATTTTTGATGCGCAGGTTGTTTTTTTGCCTTTGATGCAAATGTTGTCTTTGACTGCGATCGGCACTCCGGCAAGCGGTCCGGTGTAAATGCCGTCCATGATTCCTTTTTCGACCTCTTTTGCTCTTGCAAGGGCATCTTTCTTATAAAGATCAAGATATGCGTGTACTTTGCCCTCTTTTTTCTCTATCTGATCAAAAACCTCTTTGACACCGTCTGCTACTTTGACCTGACGCTGTCTGATCTTTTTTGACAGCTCCAGGGCTGTCATCGTCTGCAGTTCCATCCTCATTCTCCTATCCTATGGTCTTCGGTACCTGATACTGTCCTTCTTTTTCCTTTGGTGCGTTTGCAAGCATTGCTTCTTTGTTGTCTCCGTTTGTCACAACGTCATCGCGGAATACATTTTCATCACCAAAGATATGGGACAGCGGCTCCACGCCATCTGTATCCAGTTCGTCCAGTTTTTCTACATAATCCAGCATTTTCTGCATGTCCTGCTTTGCTTTTTCCTTGGCTTCCTCACTTAAGGAAAGTTTTGCGAGGATGCATACGTTTTCGATTGTTTCGTCATCTATGATCTTTGCCATCTGACTTTTCCTCCTTCTCTTACGGCTCCAGTCTGTTCAGGTCTCTCGGGAACAGACACGCTTCACGGACGTTTTCTTCTCCAAGAAGCTGCATGGTCAGACGTTCCAGACCAATACCAAGTCCTCCATGTGGCGGCATGCCATGTTTGAAGGTATCCAGATACTGCTCCATTCCTTCTTCTTCCATGCCTCTTGCTGCGATCTTGGCTTTGAGCTGATCGTAGTCATGGATCCTCTGTCCGCCGGTCGTTACTTCCAGTCCGTGGAAAAGAAGGTCAAAACTTAAGGTAAACTTCTCATCACTCGGATCATCCATTGCGTAGAACGGACGTTTCTTGGACGGATAATGAGTTACAAATACAAAGTCCGCATCGTATTCTTCTTTGAAGTATCTTCCGATCAGGGCTTCTTCTTCCGGCTCCAGATCGTATGGGTTGCGGATCTTACGGTTATATTTCTCGGAAACCAGTTCTTTGGCTTTGTCAAAACGGACTGCCGGGATCTTGTCGACTTTTGGAAGCTGTACCTTAAGGATCTGAAGCTCCTTTGCGTAGTCTTTCTGAAGAAGTGCTACTGCATACTGAAGAAATCCTGTTTCCATTGCCATGATCTCTTCAAAGCTGTCGATGTATCCCATCTCAAAGTCAAGGCTGGTATATTCGTTTAAGTGACGTTTGGTATTGTGTTTCTCTGCACGGAATACCGGTCCTGTCTCAAATACTCTGTCAAACACACCGACCATCATCTGTTTGTAGAACTGCGGGCTCTGTGCGAGGACTGCCGGTTTGTGGAAGTAGCTGAATTTGAAAAGGTTTGCTCCACCCTCGGCTCCTCTTGCACCGATCTTCGGTGTGTGGATTTCTGTGAAACCGTTCTCATAGAGGTAATCACGGAAAGCACGTGTCAGCGCTTCCTGGATCTTGAATTTGGAACGTTCCTGGATGTTACGGAGTGCGATCGGACGTAAATTCAGTTTTGCCTCCAGAGATGTGTTTAATTTCCATTTGTCGATCGCCAGCGGCATCGGTTCTGCCGGCTGTGACAGGATCTCAATTTCTCTGATGCGGATCTCTCTTCCATGAGGTGCACGTTCTTCTGCATTCAGGATTCCTTTCACGCGAAGTGTCATTGCCTCTTTGAGATCATGAATGGAAAGGTTTGCTTTTTCATTTTCAAAAACAGTCTGAAAAAGTCCCTCTCTTCTTCTGAGGATCACGAACGCAACATCGCCCATATTTCGGATGCTGTGAACGGCTCCTTCCAGAACAACTTCCTGATCCAGAAGTTCCTCTCCTAACAGTGCTTCCCACGAAGTAACTTCTTTTTTCCATGTACCATCCAAAAACTCCATTTCCTCATCCTCCATATTATAAGTCTCTTAAAAGTTTCTATTATTATTCATCATATAAAAGCATCAAAAGCATCTGTGCTGTTTCTACCATGTTCGTTCCGGAATCCATGCTGGATTTCTGGATATAACGGTAGGCTTCATCTTCACTTAAATGATTTCGCTGCATCAGCATCATTTTTGCATTGGATATATAGTTCTGTTCTTTCCAGGACCGTGCCTTTGGTTTCTTTTTTTCTTTTCTTTTTCTTCGCTCCTGCTGCGTCAGGATCATATTCACTGTGTTGACAAGGTCGCTTGCCTTGATGGGCATCTGTACCGACAGGATCGATGTCGGCACTTCACAGATCACTCTCGCAGACGCAAGAAGCAGCATTTCAAAATCTCTCGGCATGCACTCTGAAAGATCAAGATAATTCATATCCGGAAGCCGATGGCTGCAGATCATCACACCGCTTCCAAGTTCAGAAGCACTTGACAGAGCATTTGATGCGGTTGTACATACGGATGCAACGGTAAATCCATGCCGTTCCAGAACTGCACGGATTTTTCTGGCATCTTCGATTTTGGGTAATGCGATCACAATGCTGCTCATACAAGTGTTCTCCTATTTTTCGTCCTGTGTTTAGAGGCGATACAGGTATTCTTCGATTTCCCAGTCAGTTACCTGTCTGATATAACGCAGCCACTCATCTTTCTTCTGTGCAAGATAAGTCCTGCAGAATTCTTCGCCCAGTATTCCCTGGATCCAGGTGCTGTTTTCAAAAAACTCGATCGCATCTTTGAGTGTTTCCGGAAGATGCTCGGTCTCCTGATCCTGTGTTGCGATATTTGACGATTTTGTAGGAGAAATTTTGTTTCGGATTCCATCCAGTCCGGCTGCAAGACATACTGCAAACACCAGATACGGATTGGAAGATGCATCCGGACTTCTCAGTTCCACTCTTGTTCCCTCTCCTCTTGTCACAGGGATGCGGACAAGTGAATTCTGATTATTCTCTGTCCAAGTAAGTTCTGTCGGTGCATCATATCCAGGAACAAGACGCTTGTAGGAATTCACGAGAGGATTAGTGATCAGTGCCATCTCCTTGCTGTGTGCAAGAAGTCCTCCGATAAAATAACGGGCCTCTTCACTTAATTCTCCCGGATGATCTGCGTCTTCAAACAGATTTCTTCCATTTTTGAATACAGAAAACTGGATGTGCATTCCGGAACCATTTACCTCTGCTCTTGGCTTCGGCATAAAAGTTGCATGAAGGCCATGACGCTTTGCAACAATACGGACTGCCATCTTGAATGTCATGATGCAGTCTGCGATATCACGGATCTCACCATAGCTGAAATCAATCTCATGCTGTGCCGGAGCTGCTTCATGATGGGAGGATTCTACTTCCATTCCCATATCCTCGAGAGTCAGCACCATGTCACGTCTTGCATTCTCGCCAAGATCCAGCGGACTCATATCCAGGTATCCTGCTTTTTCGTGTGTTACGGTTGTCGGATTGCCATTATCGTCTGTGTGGAAAAGAAAAAACTCACACTCCGGATCGATGTAGCAGGTGTATCCTTCCTGCTCTGCCTCTTCGGCTACTCTCTCAAGAATATATCTCGGGCTGTTTTTGTATGGTGTACCATCCGGCCAGTAGAGATTGCAGATCATTCTCGCAACTTTTCCCTGCTGCGGACGCCACGGCAGGATAGCAAACGTATCCAGCACCGGACGAAGATAAAGATCAGATCCCTTTTCAGGATCCATCCCTGCGATCTGTTCGCCGTTGATCATACACTGATTCGCTAACGCACGGGGAAGTTCCCGGGTCGTAACAGCGATATTCTTGATCGCACCGAACATATCAGTAAACTGAAGGCGGATGAATTCTACGTCTTCCTCCTCAACCATCTGTAATATTTCTTCTCTGGTATAATTCCCCATGCCATTCTCTCCTTATCTATTGAAAATAAAAACAAAAAAGGCGTACTTTCGGAAGGTTTACCCTCCAAAAGAACGCCTTTGTTCATGCAGGTATTATAGCAACCGGCATGGTCTTTGTCAACGTCTTTTTTCAGAGATTTGTATAACCCATCAGGGATTCATCTACGGCTTTGGCGGCTTCGCGGCCCTCGCGGATCGCCCATACGACCAGAGACTGTCCTCTGTGCATATCGCCGGCTGTGAAGACTCTCGGTACGGAAGTTGCGTAAGCATCCGGTTTTGTCTCAACGTTTGTTCTTCCGTTGAGTGCTACGTGGAATGCATCTGTTACATATTTCTGGCTTCCGAGGAATCCTGCTGCGATCAGGACCAGGTCTGCAGGGATCACTTTCTCGCTTCCCTCAACCGGAACCATCATCATTCTTCCGGTCTTTTCATCTTTTTGTGATTTGAGGTCTACGATCTTTGCCTTGCACACATTGCCTTTTTTGTCAGCGATAAATTCTGTAACGGTTGTCTGATAGATTCGTGGATCATGTCCGAAGACTGCGATCGCTTCTTCCTGACCATAGTCTGTCTTGAGGACTCTCGGCCACTGCGGCCACGGGTTGTTTGCAGCACGCTCAACCGGCGGTTTCGGCATCATCTCAAGCTGTGTCACGGATTTTGCACCAAGACGGACGGAAGTTCCTACGCAGTCGTTTCCTGTATCACCACCACCGATGACAAGGACATGTTTGCCTTTTGCCAGTTCATATGGAACTTTTTCAAAGTTGCTGTCGAGGAGTGTCTTTGTGACCATTCCGAGGAAGTCTACTGCGAAATAGATCCCCTTTGCTTCTCTTCCCGGCACTTTGATGTCACGCGGGTTGGAAGCTCCGCAGGCAAGCACGACTCTGTCATACTGTTTCAGCAGGTCTTCTGCTTTGATGTCTTTGCCCACGTTTGTATTAAGGACAAATTTTACTCCCTCTTCTTCCATGAGGCGGATTCTTCTGTCTATAACAGATTTCTCCAGTTTCATGTTCGGGATTCCGTAGCGGAGAAGTCCGCCCGGTCTGTCACTTCTTTCATAGACTGTGACGCTGTGTCCTCTTCTGTTAAGCTGCTGTGCTGCGGCAAGTCCGGACGGACCGCTTCCAATTACAGCAATCGTCTTACCGGTACGTACATTCGGTTTCTGAGGCTGTACCCAGCCTTCTCTGTAAGCAGTCTCAATGATCGCTCTCTCGTTTTCCTTTGTGGCAACCGGTTCTCCGTTTAAGTTGCAGGTGCAGGCAGCCTCACACAGTGCCGGGCATACTCTGGAGGTAAATTCCGGAAAACTGTGGGTCTTGGACAGTCTTAAATATGCCTGTTTCCAGTTTCCTGTATATACCAGATCGTTTGTCTCAGGAACAAGGTTGTGCAGAGGACAGCCGGATGCCATTCCTCCGAGCATCATTCCTGACTGGCAGAAAGGAACGCCGCATGCCATGCAGCGTGCCCCCTGAAGTTTCTGTTTTTCTTTGCTGAGTGGAGTCCGGAACTCATTGAAATTGGCAATCCGGACCTTTGGCGGCAGTACTTTGGCTGTCTCTCTGTTATATTCTAAAAATCCTGTTGGCTTTCCCATGTTTCCTCATCCTCCTTAATGCTTTGCTCCGATGCTTTCGTAAAATGCTTCCATCTGTGCCTGCTCACTTGTCAGTCCTTTTTCTTCCAGTTTGGCGCTGAGTGTAAGCATCTTTTTGTATTCGTTCGGAATCAGTTTCTTAAAGTGCGGCAGGTAAGCATCAAAGTCAGCAAGCACTTTTGCACCCAGTTTGGAGCCTGTTGCCGCAACATGGGCTTCGATCAGATCACGAAGTTCTTTCTTATCATATTTGTTCTCTACTTTTTCGATAGAGATCATTGCCTTGTTGATGTTTTTGTAAAGTTTGTTCTCAACATCAAGTACGTAAGCGATACCGCCGCTCATACCTGCTGCGAAGTTCTTTCCGGTGCGTCCGAGGACTACGACACGACCGCCTGTCATGTACTCGCATCCGTGCTCGCCGACACCCTCTACAACTGCGTAAGCACCTGAGTTACGGACTGCAAAACGTTCTCCGGCAACACCGTTGATAAATGCATATCCACTGGTAGCACCGTAGAGTGCAACGTTACCGATGATGATGTTTTCTTCCGGTTTGTAAGCTGCTTTTTCCGGAACTTTGACGATCAGTTTACCACCGGAAAGTCCCTTTCCGAAGTAGTCGTTGCTGTCACCGGTAAGGTTCAGTGTAAGACCCTTAGGGATAAAAGCACCGAAACTCTGTCCGCCGGCTCCGTGACAGTTGATCACGATCGTGTCATCCGGAAGTCCCTTTCCGGTCTGTCTGGTGATCTCTGCACCGAGGATTGTACCAAAGGTACGGTCTGTATTTGTTACGTCTACATTGAGTTCGATATGTTCACCTTTGGCGATCGCTTTGCCGCATTTCTTGAGAAGGACTTTTTCATCCAGAGTTTTTTCCAGTTCGAAGTTGTAAACTGCTTTTGGATCGAAGGTCACTTTCTGTCCGTTTCCGACATATGGGTTATTGAGGATCGCACTTAAGTCAACTTTACCTTTGTGCGGCTCTGCCTGGGAAGCTTCCACAGACTGTCTTAAGAGGTCTGTACGTCCTACCATCTCATCGACAGTGTGAACGCCAAGGCGTGCCATATATTCTCTCAGCTCCTGAGCGATAAATCTCATGAAGTTTTCTACGTATTCCGGTTTTCCACGGAAACGTTTACGAAGTTCCGGGTTCTGTGTTGCCACACCGACCGGGCAGGTATCCAGGTTGCAGACACGCATCATGACGCATCCCATGGTTACAAGCGGAGCTGTCGCAAAACCAAATTCCTCTGCACCGAGAAGTGCTGCAATGGCAACGTCACGGCCGCTCATCAGTTTACCGTCTGTCTCGATGCGGACACGGTTACGGAGTCCGTTCATGATCAGAGTCTGGTGTGTCTCGGCAAGACCAAGTTCCCACGGAAGTCCTGCATTGTGGATGGAACTTCTCGGTGCTGCACCGGTACCTCCATCATATCCTGAGATCAGGACTGTCTGTGCTCCGGCTTTGGCAACACCGGCTGCTACAGTACCTACACCGGCCTCAGAAACAAGTTTTACAGAAATATCTGCATAAACGTTTGAATTTTTAAGGTCATAGATCAGCTGTGCCAGGTCCTCGATAGAGTAGATATCGTGATGCGGCGGCGGGGAGATCAGACTTACGCCAGGTGTGGAATGACGGGTCTTTGCAATCCACGGATAAACTTTCTTTGCCGGAAGATGTCCTCCTTCACCTGGTTTTGCACCCTGTGCCATCTTGATCTGGATCTCTCTTGCGGATACCAGATAGCTGCTGGTAACACCGAAACGTCCGCTGGCAACCTGTTTGATCGCAGAACAACGGTCATTTTCACTTCCTGCGGAAGCGATACGCTCATCACTCTCTCCACCTTCACCTGTGTTGGATTTTCCATGGAGATGGTTCATGGCGATTGCAAGTGTCTCATGTGCTTCCTGGGAAATAGATCCGTAGGACATCGCACCTGTCTTGAAACGTTTTACGATCTCGTCTACACTCTCTACTTCGTCGATCGGGATCGCTTTTTCCGGATAATTGAATTCCAGAAGTCCACGAAGGGCTCCATGGCTTTCCTGGTCTACGACTTTTGTATATTCTTTGAACAGTGCATAGCTTCCTGTTCTTGTAGATTCCTGAAGGAGATGGATCGTCTGCGGATTGTAGCGGTGTTCCTCTCCCTGGCTTCTCATCTTGTGTGCACCGACACTGTCAAGTGTCAAGTCTGTGTTCAGTCCCAGCGGGTCAAATGCTTCGGAGTGAAGTCGGTCTACGTTCTCTTCGATATCTTCCAGTGTGATTCCGCCTACACGACTTACAGTTCCGGTAAAGTATTTGTCGATCACTTCTTTGGAGATACCGATCGCCTCGAAGATCTGAGATCCCTGATAAGACTGGATTGTGGAAATACCCATCTTGGATGCGATCTTGACGATGCCGCTTAAGACTGCGTGGTTATAATCCTCAACTGCTGCATAATAATCTTTATCCAGCATATGATTGTCGATCAGCTCGCGGATTGTTTCCAGTGCGAGATATGGGTTGACTGCACTTGCACCATAACCGAGAAGAGTTGCGAAATGATGGACTTCTCTCGGCTCGCCGGATTCTACGATCAGACCCAGGGAAGTACTCTTCTTGGTCTTTACGAGATGCTGATGTACTGCGGATACCGCCAGAAGAGACGGGATCGGCATATGGTTTTCATCTACTCCACGGTCAGAAAGTACGAGGATGTTTGCGCCGTCACGGAATGCCTTGTCAACCTCCACGAAGAGACGGTCGATCGCTCTCTCCAGTTTCGTACTCTTATAATAGAGAGTAGATACAACAGCAACTTTGAATCCATCTGCCTTCATGTTTTTGATCTTGAGCATGTCTGTATTTGTGAGGATCGGATGAAGGATCTTGAGTACATGACAGTTTTCCGGCTGCTGTACCAGAAGGTTTCCATCTTTACCTACATAAACACTTGTGGAGGTAACGATCTCTTCACGGATCGCATCGATCGGCGGGTTTGTTACCTGTGCAAAAAGCTGTTTGAAATAGTCGAATAAAGGTCTGTGCTCATTGGAGAGGACAGCAAGCGGGGTATCTACACCCATGGCTCCGATGCTCTCTGCTCCGTTTAATGCCATGTTACGGATAGAAGTACGGTACTGTTCGTAAGTATATCCGAACGCTTTCTGGAGACGTGCGCGGTGCTCCGGTGTGTACTCTTCCATACGGATATTCGGGATCTTGATGTCTTTGAGCTGTACGAGGTTGCTGTTCAGCCATTCGCCGTACGGCTGCATTTTTGCGTATTTTTCTTTCAGCTCATCGTCATCGAGGACTTTTCCCTGAACAGTATCTACCAGGAGCATTTTGCCCGGATGGAGACGTTCTTTGAGAACAATCTTCTCTTCCGGAACCGGCATGACACCGACCTCAGAAGAAAGGATCATATAGCCGTCGGAAGTAATATAATATCTGGATGGACGAAGACCATTACGGTCAAGGACTGCACCCATCACATCACCATCGGAGAACAGGATGGAAGCCGGTCCGTCCCATGGCTCCATCATGGTTGCATAATACTGATAGAAATCTCTCTTTTCCTGGGAAATGGTATCGTTGTATGCCCATGGCTCCGGAATTGTGATCATGACTGCAAGCGGAAGTTCCATACCGCTCATTACAAGGAATTCCAGTGTATTGTCAAGCATTGCGGAGTCGGAACCGTTGCGGTTTACGACCGGAAGGACTTTGTGAAGCTGACCTTTGAGGTATGGAGATTCCATATTTTCTTCTCTGGCGAGCATCTTGTTCATAACGTCTATATCTGTCTCAATGTCCAGCGCCTGATTTGCGAACAGCGAGTCGAGCAGGTTCTTGTACGCCTCTATCGCCGTGTCGAGCATTTCGGTTATGCTCTTCATTGTTTTGTCCAGATTCTCGCCCTGAATCCCCTGCGCGCTCATACGGTCGTACGCGTTCAGGAGCTTGATCGTCGTCGGGATATAGTAGCTCTGGAACTTCTTGATCTGCGGTATATCCGAGGGATCGGCGATCGCGTCCTGCGTGATCTTGTCCGTGATGCGCATAATCTCGTTTATCTTCTGCCTGATCTCCGGATCCTTTATGGACATGTACAGCCGCCCCATTTCGCTGAGCGCGCGGTTGCCCTCTTCGATTATGGGGTCGATCTCCGGCCCGTAGCTCTTCTTGGCGGGGGCAGCCTGTTCGGCCTTGGCCTTCTCCGTCTCTTCCGCCGACGCGGCCTCGTTCGCCGCTTTCTTGCCTGCTCTGCGGCCTGCAAGATACGCGCCCGCACCTGCTATGACCACAGCCGCGATCAGCCAGCCGAGCTTGAATACCGGCGTGACCGTGCACATGATGAGCCACAGTATGGCGAAGGTATATATCGGTGCTGTGGACCGCTGCTTTTTCTTTCTTCTGGACATGTGGGCACTCCTCGCTACTATAATATCAGTTTATTTTATATCGAAATATTGTTTCAGTCAAGCTCCCAGAGCTTAATAATATGCAAAATGTGTTGCTCCTTTTAGGAAAGTATGATAAAATGTGCGTATGTTAGGAAAGTGCTTGTGAACGCGGATGTAGCTTACTTACGTTAAATGTACTGCGTCTATTTGATGTATGATAATACCACGGATACAAAGTTTAACAGGGGGAATTTACTATGGCAAAATACAAAATCATTTTTCACTGGAGTGACGGAACAGAAGACGAAGATGATAACTACGGTAGTTATTATAGCTCGAAGAACGAAGCTGAAGAAGCTGGACTTTATGGTTTAGGATGTCGCGAGCTCGGCGGAGAAATCTTAGAGATGTCAAATCCGGGAGACTATCCATTTGACGAGGGTGACTATGAAAATGACACTTTTGAAGTCGTAAAAGTCAAATAATTTAGATATTATACCACAATAAATAATTGATTTGAGTTATGCCATTGACTGTACTACTACATGTATAAAGTCAATGGCTTTTTATTATAAGGTAAGCCTAAAATATTGTTTCAGTCAAGAGTATTGCAAAATACATATGCGTTGTAGTATAATATAAATTGTATTTATAGTGCTTTTTGGAATCCCGCGTTATAAGGCTTATCTCAAAAGGAGAACTTAAAATGATAAAAATAGCGCCCTCCATTCTCTCCGCCGATTTTGCGAAGCTCGGCGCCGAGGTCGATGAGATCTGCGCGGCAGGTGCGGATTACGTGCATTTTGACGTTATGGACGGAATTTTCGTTCCCAATATATCCATTGGCGTACCTGTTCTGAAGTCACTCAGGAAGGCGACGGACATGTTCATCGACGTGCACCTTATGATAGACCGCCCCGTCAGATATGTGGAGCAGTTCTGCAAGGCGGGCGCCGATCTCGTGAACTTCCATGTCGAGGCTGACACGGAGGAGAACATCGTCAAGGCCATTGATATTGCAAAGTCGCTCGGCAAAAAAACGGGCGTCACGCTCAAGCCCAGAACTCCCGCGGAAGCGGTGAAGCCGTACATCGGTATGGTCGATCTTGTGCTCATCATGACGGTAGAACCGGGCTTCGGCGGACAGAGCTTCATGCACGACCAGCTGCCGAAGATAGCGGCAGTGCGGAAAATGCTTGACGAAGCGAAGC